>CAJDWR010000017.1_pt1 | contig 24005 bp, 20 predicted proteins | sample 7391651 | NCBI WGS metagenome assembly CAJDWR01 (sample SAMEA7055720, study PRJEB34461) | soil metagenome | biome: terrestrial ecosystem; feature: Peninsula; material: soil | place: Antarctica | collected 2016
CGGTGGTCGGGTTGTCACTGATCCTGGTGGTCACGATGTTTCTGTCCGACATGATGAACAACGCAGCGACGGCGGCGGTGATGTGCCCGATCGCACTCGGCACTGCCGATGCTCTGGGTGTCAGTGCAGATGCCTTCCTGATGGCAGTGGCCATCGGTGCCTCGTGCGCCTTCCTGACGCCGATCGGACATCAGAACAACACCCTGATCCTGGGCCCGGGCGGTTTCCGTTTTGGCGACTACTGGCGGCTCGGTTTGCCGCTGGAGATTCTGGTGGCGGCCGTCAGCATTCCGCTGCTGTTGCTGGTCTGGCCCCTGTGATGCGGCGTCTGGCTGATCATTGAAATCGCTCTTGCTGCTACACGACCGACTGCGTCTCACCGACGTGCCAGCGTGCCAGCGTGCCTGCCGGGTGGCCGGGCACTGGCATCGAAGCGGACCAACAAGGTTCGCGGTCTGAGCGCCTTGTTGGATGCAGAGTCAGGCTTTGCGTTTTGCCGCTGTCTTCTTTGCTGTCGTCTTCTTTGCAGCAGGCCTTTTCGCCGCCATCTTGTTCGCCGCAACCGTTGCGGCGCCCTTGCGTCCGGCGGCAGAGCGCTCGGCGGTCTTTGCAGCGTCACCGAGGGTTTTGGTGACCTCACGGGTCTTGCGCTTGACGGCCTTGCGGGCATCGGTGGCAGCGCTATCGACGTTCTTGCGGGCCTGCGTGGTCTTGCGCTTGACCGCCTTCTTCGCGTCCTTGGCTGCCTTGTCGACTTTCTTGGTGATGTCGGCGAGTGTCTGCAGGGCTTGCGCGGCGACTTGTTCGGCCTCGCGCTTTGCTGCTTTCACCGCGCTCGTGATCTGCTTGTTCAGGGCCTTGATCCTGGCTTGTGCAGACTTCTCGATATCTGCTACTGCTTTGCGCACTTCCCTTGCCAGCGACTGCGCCTGGCTGCTGGCCTTTTCCACCAATTGGCTGGTGTCCCGCTTGCTCGCCTTGGCCGACGACCTGGCACGTCTGGCCACTCCCTTGGCCGCTGTTTTCGCCTTGATCACCACCGTCTCTCCTTCGAGTTTCACCGCGTCGGCAGCTGTCCCGATTGCAGCGAGGGTGGCGTCGGCCGCATCGGCGACGCCTGATTTGGCTTTGGACCTGGATTTGGATTTGGATGAGGTGCTCATGAGGATCTTTCTGTGGATGGGGCCGGTGATACGGCCACGGGTTTGCTGATCGGTTTGTTCTGGCAAGGCAACTTGCTTCGGCTGGTCAATCGTGGTCGAGCTTTTTGTCGGTGAACAACCAGTCGCGCAACTCTTTGTCGAAGGTTGAGTCGCGGCGACGGATCCATTCGAGGAGCATGGAGGCATGTTCCTTTTCCTCGTCCCGATTGTGTTGCAGCACCGCACGCAGTTCGGGGTCCTTGCAGGCGTCGGCGCGCTGGTTGTACCAGTCGACCGCTTCGAGTTCCTCCATCAGCGAGACGACGGCCCGGTGCATGTCGCGCGTCTCGGTGCTCAGTTCGTTGATAGGTTCGTGATAGCCTTCGCTGGACATGGGTTCCTCCCTTGTAGTTGATACAGACATGGCGTGGGTCACGCCGGCCGACGCTGAAGGCGCAAAGCGTACGCGCCTCGGCAAACGATGCACTGATCGCCCTTGTCGCCATTGTGCACAGCATAACCATTCTCATGGCGACCCTGTCGACGTTCAAGGCTCTTATTGAGTTTGCCCAATTCATGGCGATTGAGTTCGCCCTCGTGAATTCCGGGAGCATCAACAAGCATGCCATGCGGACCTGCGTCATACCTACAGCAGGCTGGCAGGATCGAAGCTGCTGCGCTTTCCCAGTGCCGTGCCGTGATCGGCCAACCATTGGCTCGCCGCTGAGCGGCCGAGATCATGCAGCTGGGTCAGGAAGCTCCACTGCGTGTTGGTCTTGCTGCTGGGGCCGAACGCGGTAAGCGATGCGCCTCCATCGAGCAGGTGCACCCGCAGTGTCTGGATGCGATCGAACAATTTTTGACCCGTGCCCTGACCTGGCCGTTGGCATTGCCCGACCAGTTGCTGCAGCAGCGCGATGGTGCGCAACTCCTTGAGCAGACTTGCGTTGAAGGTGACCTCGTTGATGCGGTCCAGGATGTCGTTCGCGCTGGTCGGGACCTCACTGCGTTCCATCGGGTTGATCTGCACCAGCAGCAGGTCGTCGGCCGGCCCATCGCTGATCAGTGGCATCAGTGAGGGATTGCCGGCATATCCACCATCCCAGTACGCCTCACCGTCGATCTCCACGGCCTGGAACAACAGCGGCAGGCAGGAGGAGGCCAGCACCACGTCGGCGCTCAGGTCGCACTGATTGAACACGCGCAGGGCGCCGGTACGCACCTGGGTTGCGGCGATGAACAGCTTGGACTTGTTGCAGTTGCGCACCCGCTCGAAATCGACCGTGGCGGCCAGGATCTCGCGCAGCGGGTTCAGGTTGAGCGGGTTGAGCTGGTACGGCGAGAAACGGCTGCTCCATTGCGCGGCAGCTTGTGTGAATGGCTCGAACCAGGGTGTCAACCAGGCGCTGGCCGGAGCGAAACCTGCTGCCAGTGGCCCGGCCTGCAATTGGTTGAATGACGCCAAATCAGCCACCCGGGTCCAGAACTGGCGCAACACGCGACGCGCGCCCACGCGTCCATCCTCCATCAGGCCGGCAGCCAACGCGACCGCGTTCATCGCGCCGGCACTGGTGCCGCTGATACCGGCAATTTCCAGCTGTTCGTCTTCGAGCAGGCGGTCCAGCACGCCCCAGGTGAAGGCGCCATGCGAGCCACCACCTTGCAGGGCCAGGTCGACTTTCAATCGCTTCGCGCTCCGCCTGCGGCCCGTGCTGCGCGGCTCAGGGGTGGAGGTTGGCGCGGTGGACTGTTTCAGCATGGAGTCACCAGGACGTCGCAGTGCGCCTGGCCCAGCACCTGTTGGGTCACGCTGCCGAGCAGCAATTCCTCGGTCACGCCGGCGCCATGTTTGCCGAGCACGATCAGATCGGCATCCTGTTCGACCTGTTGCTGCAGGATGTCCTGTCCCGGGTCTCCCTGTGTCACCGCGCTCGTCCACTGCTGCGGCGTAAGACCTGCCTGATCGGCCAGCGACTGCAGCTGTGTCTGGGCCTTGCGCCGCGAATCGCTGCGGTATTGCATCACGGTGGCATCGGATACACCGGCGAAACGCATCTTGCCTTCGAACGGCAAGGCGCAGGCGTGCAGCAGGATGAGCTGCGCCTGCGGGGCCAGGCTGCGCGCGCGCGCGATCGACTCCACAGAGCAGGTGGAAAAGTCCACCGGTATCAACGCCGTGCGGTAGGGTTCGTGGGGCGTCTGGCGCACGAACAGGATCGGCTTGGTGGTCGCGCGTAGCAGCCGATCCGCGGTGGCTCCCAGCAACCAGTGACGCAAAAGTGCCGAGCTGCTTGCACCAACGACCAGCAGGTCGACACCCTGTTGCTGTGCCATCCCGGTGATGCCAGCCACGATCGGGCCAGGCGCCAGATGCCATGGCGCCTCGATGCCATGCTGGCGCATGATCTGCCGCGCCAGTTCGGCCATTGCGTCACTGGCCTGGGTCGCCAGTCTTTGCTCCAGGTCGGCCTCGGCCTGGCCGAGCAGGCGGCGCAGGGCAACCAACGCCGGCGTCTCCAGCACATGCAGCAGGTCGAGCGTGCCGCCACTCTCCACGGCCAGCATCGCCGCACGCAACGCCGCATGGCGGGACAACGCGGACAGGTCGGTGGCAACCAGCAAGGAAAGGGGTTTCGTCATGGAGTCTCCTTCGGGGCGGCCCCAACCGGCTGAGGCCGCATCGGTAGCAGCATACGACAGCCCCGGCGTGCCCGCGCCAGGGCGAACAAAACTGCGATGCCGGCGTGCGGGTGCCGTCAGGCGTCAGGCTCTGGCATGGCCTGGTATCCGGCGGTGAACGTACGCCAGTCGGATTCTTGCCAATGCAGCGCCGGATCGAGTCGCTGCTCTTTGCGCAGCGATCGCAGCAGGCGCGCCAGGTTGTCGCTTTTCCAGTCTTCACCGGGCCGGAAACCGCATTTGTCGAAGTCGACGATCCAGGCCCGGCCGTCTTTGCCGAGCATCAGGTTGTGGCAGTTCAGGTCGGAATGGAACACCTGCGCGTCATGCAGGCGGCGCACGGCGCGGCCCAGGATCTGCCATTGCGCAGCGTTCAACGGTCCCGCGTGGTGCAGCAGGTCGGCGACATCGCGCGCCTCGGGTATCAGCGCCACCAGGATGTCGGCGCGGTAGAACAGGCCGTGGCGCGCGTGGCGGGCGGCGCAGGGCTGCGGAACCGGCAGGCCACGGTCGCGCAGTTGACCGAGCAGGCTGAATTCGGCCATGGCCCGGGTCTGTGCCAGTGGCCTGGCCAGGAAAAGGTCGCGGCTGAGTCGCGCCATCAGGCCACCACGATAGTAGTGGCGCAGCAGATAGGCGCCGTTGGCATCGTGGACCCGGTACACACGGCCGCGGCCGGCTCCGTGGGCCTGGCTTGTGCCGTGCGCCTGCCACCAGGCGGGATCAAACAGTTCGGCGCTGGCCTGCGCAAAGCAGCGTGGGTCGACCCAGACCGTGTCGCGGCCCATACGCGCCTGGAGCGGCGCCACGCAGTCGTGTGGTTGGGTGCGGGTGGTCGCCCCGCTCATGGTCTGGAATATCCGTCGGCCTTGCGCCACTTGTTCTGCGCAGGTGTGCGGGTCCCGCACCCACTGTTCGAAGCACGCCAGTACTGCTTCGGCAGTATCCACCTCGTGTACCGCACCGGCCTCGCGCAAGCCGGCCAGCAGCTGCGCGAAATTGTGCGTGTGCCGACCGGTGATCAGCGGCTTATTCAGAGCCAGCACTTCGAGCGGGTTGTGGCCGCCACGGGGGATCAGACTGCCGCCGACGAAACACGCGTCGGCCACGCCATACCAGCGCATCAGCTGGCCCATGGTGTCGCCCAGCAGGACCTGCACCGATGGGTCGGGCAACTGACCCTGGCTGGCACGCACGAAACGCAGTCCGGCCTGGCGCAACCGTTCGGCCACCAGTTCGAACCGCTCCGGATGGCGTGGCACCAGGATCAGCAGTGTCCGGTGTGTGTTGCAGATGGTGCTGGAAAGCCTCGATCAGCGCCTCGTCTTCGCCCGTATGGGTGCTGCCGGCGGTCAACACGCTGCGTGGCCCCAACGACTGGCGGGTATCGGCGATCGTGCCCAGCAGCGCCGGATCGACGTGCAGGTCCGACTTGATGTTGCCGGTCACCGGCACACGTTGTGGTGATGTTCCGAGCGCGACAAAACGTGCTGCCGTGAGCGCATCCTCGCAACAGACCAGCCGCAGGGATACCAGCGCCGGTCCCATGATGGCGTGCCAGCGGCGGTACTGCGCGGCGGAGCGCTCGGAGAGACGCGCATTGGCCACCACCACCGGCACACCCATGCCCTGGGCCCGGTGCAGGAAATTCGGCCACAACTCGCGTTCGAGCAGGATCACCAGGCGCGGCTGCCAGGCCTGCAGGAAGCGGCGTGTGGCGCCCGACAGGTCGAGCGGAAAATAGACATGGTCGACACGATCGCCGAAGGTCAGGCGGATCTGGCTGCTGCCGGTGGGTGTGGTGCAGGTGAGCAGCGGGCGGCCCCAGCGCGGATCGGCCAGCAGGGCCTCGATCAGTGGTCGTGCCGCCAGCACCTCACCGACCGAACCGCAGTGCACCACCACCACGCCGTGCCGCGGAGCGTCAGCACGGCCAAAACGTTCGGCCCAGCGCTGGCGGTAACGCGGATCGGCACGGCCGCGCCACCAGAGATAGACCAGCAGCGGCAAGGTGGCAGCCGCCAGCAGCAGGCTGTACACACGCCTGATCACGGCGTCAGCGCCAATGTTCGGCGACCCAGGACGTCGGCGGCACGCGGCGATACCACTTGCCGCTGACACCGGCGATGGCGTCGGGCGGATTGGGTTTGCCATGAAACGCGATGATCTTCGCGCCGGCCGGAATTTGCGGCGGCTTGAACCAGCTCATCAGTCCGCGCGGAACACAGTGGCGTTTGAAGCTGACACACCAGTTGTCGGGCCAGTACTGCACCTTGCCCTGGCGACCGAGGTACTGGGTGATGTACTCCTGCTCGTTGCGCACGTCGGCGATCGAGGCCGGATACCCGCTCTTCAGGTGCGCCAGCGCATCGGCGTGGGCGCCGATGGTGTAACGGTAGACGGAGGTATTGCCGGTGCCGTCCTGCTTGTCCCATTCCTTGATCACGCAAAACGTGCCGGGATGGTCGAAGAAGCAGTCGATGGCGTCGACGATCACGATGTCCAGGTCCAGGAACAGCGTGGGGCCTTGCAGGTCGTACAACGGGTCGGCGAAACTGGTCAGCTTGAGCCAGCCATGGCCGAACGACCAGGGCTTGCGGAGATCGAATTCGTCGAAACCCACCATCGGGATCGGGCGCACGTCGATGTCCGGGTCGATGCCGGCGCGATCGTCACACAGGCAGATGAAACGAAATGGGCGATGCAGATGGCGGCGCACCATGTTGTGCAGCCGGTTGACGTAGTCCGGGCCGTACTTGGTGCCCCATTTGATGCATAACACGTTGACGTTCTGCATGGTCCGGAAATCCTCCATCGGTGTTCGACATGCATGCATTGCTGGCCAGCCAGATGGTCCACCATCGACCGCCTCGCCGGTGATCCGGTGCGGGTCGGCGCGCCGGGCCTGCTATCTGAGCAGTATCGCGTTGATCGGTTGCAGGTCCTGGGCGCTCAAACTGCCGTTGGCCTGGCGCAGCTTCAAATTGCCCACCAGCACGTCATAACGCGCACGGGCCAGGTCGCGTTTGGTCTGGTATAGCTGGCTCTGTGCATTGAGCACGTCGATATTGATACGCACACCGACCTGGTACCCCAGCTGGTTGGCCTCCAGTGCGCTCTGGCTCGACGCTTCGGCGGCCTCCAGTGCCTTGGCCTGGCTTTGCCCCGACAACACACCGAAAAACGCGGCCCGGGTGGCCTGCGCCACCGTGCGACGGGCTGCCTCCAGGTCGGTGCGCGCCTTGTCTTCCAGCGCCAGTGTTTCCTTGATGCGGTTCTGGATCGCATAACCCGAGAACAGTGGCATATTGAACGCCAGGGCAATCGTGGCCACATTGGTGCGGCTGTCGGTACGGGACGAGACACTGCCGTCGTTGTGCGTCATCGCATAACTGCCGTTCAGGTCCAGCGTGGGTTTTTCTCCGGCCTCGGCCTTGCGCGTCTCGAGTTGCGCCACTTCCAGCGCCAATGCCGCCTGGCGCAACTGGGGATGGTTCTCGACCGCCTGGTTGACCCATGCTTCGACGTTGTCAGGCTGCAACGCCGGCAACGTCACCGGTGGCGCCAATGGACTGGGCTGGATGCCATCGCGGCCGACCAGCTGATCCAGTGCGATATGTTTGACGTTCAGGTCGTTGGCGGCGGCAATTTCCTGCGCGATCACCAGGTCGTACCGGGCCTGCGCTTCACGGGAGTCGGTGATGGTGCTGGTGCCGACTTCGAAGTTGCGTTTGGCCGCCGCGAGTTGTTCGGCCACGGCGGCTTTCTGCGCCTCGACGAAGGTGACCGCGTCCTGGGCCGCCAACACGTCGAAATAAGCCTGGGTGACGCGCACGATCAGATCCTGCTCGGCCGCCTGCAGTGCGGCCTGTCCGACGATGACAGACTTTTGCCCCTGCTCGTAGTTGAGCTGGTTCACCGGCCGATACAGTGGCTGCGAGGCACTGACCGTGGCACCTTGCGAGCCGAACGCGGTTGCGGGAACCGGCACGTTGGCATCGATGAAGGTGCGCGAGACCGAAGCGGAAAGGCCAACCGTGGGCAACAGGCCTGCACGCGACTGTTCGGCGCGCGCCACCGTGGCTTCAAATTGCGACTGGGCCGATTGGAACGCGGCGTCGTATGTCCGGGCCGATTCGTACAGTTCCACCAGGCTCTGCGCATGAATTGGCAAGGCGCACAGGCCACCGAGCAGCAGCATGACGGGCAGCGCGCGCAACCGGGTGCGGGAGATACGCGAGAGCGGGGGCGTTGAGACATGCATGATGGGTATCCAGGGTTGTCGAGTAGTCGCGATCAGTAACGCGGTACGTTGTGGTCCAGTTCCAGCGACCAGGCGTCGATGCCGCCAGCAATGTTGGCTACTTGCGTAAAACCCCGTCCAACCAGAAACCGGGCTACTTGCATGCTGCGTGCGCCGTGGTGACACAGACAGGCGATCGGCGTTTTCGGGTCCAGTTCCTGCAAACGCGCGGGAATGGAAGCCATTGACATGGGTAACACGGTGAATTCCTTTGCCTGAATGCTGGCGGCGCGCCATTCGGCCGGCTCACGGACATCGAGCACCAGTGTCGGTCCGTCGGCGCCGTTGCGCGTGAACCAACTGGCCAGCTCGCGGGGGCGAACCTGTTCGATCATGGCGTGTGTGGTGCGATGGCGGGTATCAGAAGCGGAAACGCGAAGGTTCGGGGAAATTGCGCAACCGTGGCGCAACCGTGTCCCAGGGCTGGATGGTGAGGAAATCGGACTCGTTGGTCCGGGTGATGAAAGTCGCGCGCATCATCGGCTCGTTACCGATGATGGCGCCCAGGCGTCCGCCGATCTTGAGGTGCGTGAGCAAGGCTTGCGGGATTTCCGCGATGGATCCGCTGAGCACGATGACATCGAACGGGGCCTCCACCGGCATGTGTTGGGCTCCATCGTGCTGGCGCACGTCGGCGTTGTGCACGCCGGCCAGTTGCAGGTTGGAGCGGGCCAATGCAGCCAGCTCCGGGTCAATCTCGAGTGTGATCACCCGTTGGGCGCGGTGCGCCAGCAAGGCCGCCATGTAACCGGAGCCGGCGCCGATTTCCAGCACCTTTTCGTGTTTTTGCACTTCCAGGTCCTGCAGCATGCGCGCCTCGACACGCGGCGCCAGCATGCACTGCCCGCCGGGCAGCGGGATCTCCATGTCGACAAAAGCCAGCGCCTTGTGTGCACCGGGCACGAAGTCTTCGCGCCGAACCACCGACAGCAGGTGCAACACATGGGCATCGAGCACGTCCCACGGGCGTATCTGTTGCTCGATCATGTTGAAGCGGGCTTGTTCCAGGTCCATCGTGGCATGCATATCAGTACCGCCCGGCCGTTCCGAAGGTACTGATGGCCCCCTCGGGGGGCAGCGAACGTGGTGAGCGTGGGGGCAGTTCCCTGTACCGCCCGGCCGTTCCGAAGGTACTGATGGCCCCCTCGGGGGGCAGCGAACGTGGTGAGCGTGGGGGTAGTTTCATTTCAGTGTCTCGGCGGTCAGGTCAGGTTATCGATTCTAGGGGCTTGCGCCGGCGCGGCCTTGATACCCAGCAAGCGTCGGCCCCATTGCGCCAGATCGTCCATATAACAGTAGGCGACCGGCACCACGACCAGTGTCAGCAGTGATGAGGTGATGACACCGCCGATCACCGCCTGGCCCATCGGTGCACGCATCTCGGCACCCTCGGACAACGCAAACGCGAGCGGGAACATGCCGAACACCATGGCCAGCGTGGTCATCAGGATCGGACGCAGCCGCACCTTGGCTGCCAGCAGCAAAGCCGCGTTGCGCGGCAATCCCGGTACGACGGTGCCATCGGGACCGACGGTGTCTTGCCGCGCACGGATCGCGAAATCGACCAGCAAGATCGCGTTCTTGGTTACCAGGCCCATCAGCATCACGATGCCGATCACCGAAAACATCGACAGGGTCGAGCCGAACGTCATCAACGCCAGCACCACGCCGATCAGCGTCAGCGGCAACGCCGTCATCAGCGCCAATGGCTGCAGGAAACTCTTGAACTGGCTGGCCAGGATCATGTAGATGAAGATGATCGCCATCACCAGCGCCGACACTGCGTAACTGAAGGCCTCGGCCATATTCTTGGTCGAACCGCCAAACTGGTAGCTGTATCCGGGAGGCATCTTGACGCCGTCCATTACCTTGCGGATGCCTTCGGACACTTCGCCGGCGGAGCGGCCAAACACGTTGGCCGAGATGCTGACCTCGCGCGTCAGGTCGCGCCGGTTGATCTGGTTCGGGCTGCTCGACTGCGTGATCTGCGCCACCTGGTTCAGGCGCACCACCCGCGTGCTGCCATCGGGATTGGTGCCCAGCGCGAACGGCAAGCGTTCGAGATCCTGCACCGCGTTTCGTGAATCACTGCGCAGGCGCACGTTCACGTCGTAGGTCTGGTCGTCACTGGCGCGCCAGTTGCCCACGGTCTGGCCGGCGAGCATGGTGCGCAGCGCAGCGCCGATCTGGTTGATGCTAATGCCCAGATCGGAGGCGACGTCGCGCCGAATCTGCACGTCCAGCGTCGGCTTGTTGGGTTTGGCGCTGGTATCGAGGTCCACCAGGCCCGGGATCGCGCGGATCTTGTCGATGGCCAGTGCCGTGAGGCGTTCGAGTTCGGCCTGGTCCGGGCCCTGGATCGAGAACCGGATCTGCTTTTCGCCGCCCACCGGGTCCAGCAATCCGACATGGGTCACCGCGATGCCGGCGACCTGCCGCAATCGATCGCGCAGCAGCGCCGACATGGCATCCACGCCGCGTTTGCGATCCTTGCGGTCGACCAGCCGCACATAGGTTGACGCGTATATCTTGCCCTGTGCGCTGCCGGTGTTGATCGTTACCAGCGTGTAGCGCACCTCGGGCATGGAGCGCACGATGGTGTCGACCTGACGCGCCTTGGCTTCGGTGACTTCCAGCGAGGAGCCCACCGGCGTGTTGAAGTCGAGCGTGATTTCGGAAAAGTCGGACTTGGGCACGAACTCGGTGCCCAGCAGTGGCACCATGAACACGCTGGCGACAAAAATCGACAGGGCGATGGCCAGTGTGGCCAGGCGGTGACCGAGCGACCAGCGCAGGATGCCCTGGTAGGCATCCACCAGATAGTCGGTGCCGCGTTCGAACGCGCCGGTGACGCGACCGATGGTCTTGTCGTAGAAGGTCTTTGGTGCATGCCGCTTGCCATGCGTCTCGATGCTCGGGTCGTGCCAGATCGAAGACAACATCGGGTCCAGCGTGAAACTGACGAACATCGAGATCAGCACTGCAGCGACGATGGTCAGGCCAAACTCGTGGAAGAACTTGCCGATGATGCCGCCCATGAAGCCGATCGGCAGAAACACCGCAACGATGGACAAGGTCGTGGCCAGCACCGCCAGGCCGATTTCCTGCGTGCCTTCGAGCGCAGCCTGGAATGGCGCCTTGCCCATCTGTATGTGGCGCACGATGTTCTCGCGCACCACGATCGCGTCGTCGATCAGCAGACCGACACACAATGACAACGCCATCAGGGTGATCATGTTGATCGTGAAACCGAACAGATTCATGAAAAAGAAGGTGCTGATGATGGCGATCGGCAGCGTCAATCCGGTGATGACGGTCGAGCGCCAGGAATTGAGGAACAGGAACACGATCAGCACGGTCAGGATCGCGCCTTCGATCAGCGTCTGCCGCACATTGGTCACCGACACACGGATCTGGCGCGAACCGTCGGCGATTGGCTCGAGTTGCAGGCCCGCAGGCAGTTGCTTGCGCACCTCGGCCAAAGCCGAGATGAGCCCGTCGACGACTGCGATCGTGTTTTCATCCTGCGATTTCTGCACGTTCAGCAACAAGGTGCGTTCGCCGTTGTACAGCGCCAGACTATCGATCTCCTGGGCGCCGTCCACCACCTGGGCCAACTGGTCGAGTCGCACCGGTGTGCCATTGCGACGCGCGACGATGATGTTGCCGAAATCTTGCGGCCGTTCGATCCGTGCGTCGATTTGGACCACCCGCTCCTGCTCCTTCGAGCGGATCGCGCCCAGCGGCAGATCCTGGTTTTCACTGCGCACGGCGGCCACCACCTGATCTGGCGTCAGTCCGTAGGCCTCCAGTGCGCGTGGATCGAGAAACAGGTTGATTTCGCGTTTGGTGCCGCCAACAACGCTGACCGAACCCACGCCGCGCACATTCTCCAGTCGTTTCTTGAGTGTCTGATCGGCCCAGTTGGTCAGCTCGACCGCGCTCAGCGGCCGCCCGCCCGCCTGGCTGCCGGCGGCGCTGTCATCGGGCAGCACTGCCACTGACCAGACCGCGCGCGATGCCGGGTCGAAGCGCAGCACCCGCGGCTCCTTGACCTCGGTGCGCAGCAGCGGCTTGACCGCAGACACTTTTTCGCGCACATCGTCGGCCGCCTTGCGGCCATCGATATACAGGTCGAACTCGATCACCACGACCGACTGGCCTTCGTAGCTGCGCGAGGTCAGGGCATTGATGCCGGCGATCGAGTTGACGCCTTCCTCGATGCGTTTGGTGACTTCACTCTCGACGATCTCGGGCGCCGCACCCGGGTATTCGGTGATCACGACCACGACCGGAAAATCAACGTTCGGGAACTGGTCGATCTGCAGTCGCTGGTAGGAAAACAGGCCGAGCACCACCAGGGCCAGCATGACCATGGTGGCAAAAACCGGATTGTGCAGGCTTACGCGGGTGAACCACATGGAACGGTGCCTCGGATGTCGTCGCGTGTCAGGGCACCGTGCTGGTGACTTTCACCAGCGTGCCTTCGCGGAGCCGACCGACCGTGCCGGCGATCACCGGCGTCTTGTCGGGTAATCCATCGACCGCCACCATCCACTGGCCGTCCACTTCACCCTGCACACCGAGGTCCACCTGCTGGTGCACCACCTTGTTGTCGCGCACGATCTGCACATAAGGCCGCGGTCGGTCGTTGCGCACTGCGGTGACCGGCAACGACAGGCTGCTGCGACTGCCCACGACCAGCGTGCCCTCGGCGAACAGACCTTGGCGCAGGCCCGGGGTCGGCTCGAGCTCCAGGTAGGCGAGCACCGACCGGCTACCGGCAACCACGGTGGGGTTGATCCGCACCACCTTGGCGCGCACCGGTGCGCTGGCACCCTCGATCTTCAATTCGGCAACCTGTCCGACATGGATGCGTGTCGCGTCGGCTGCCGCCAGGCTGGCTTCGAGTTCGAGCCGGCTGATGTCCACCAGTTCCAGCACCCGGCCGTCGACGCCGATACGTTCGCCGTTTTGCGCCAGACGCTGCGCGACCTGGCCGCTGATGGGCGCGCGCAGCACGGTGTCCTGCACCTGCTTGGACATCACGTCCACACCGGCAACAGCGGCGCGGTAGTTGGCCTGCGCCGAGGTCAGGTTGGCGTTGGCGGAGTCGAGCGCGAACTGGGATATGAAACCTTGGTCGACCAGAGCGCGGTTGTTGTCGTAACTGCGTTGTGCGATGTCCACCTGGGCCTTGGCGGCTTGCGCCTGCTGCTGGGCCTGGCGTAACCGGGCCTGGGTGTCTGTGGCGTCGACCCGTGCCACCACCTGGCCAGCCTTGACCGGATCACCTTCGCGTAGCGAGAGGTCCTGCAATTCACCTGCCACCTTGGCCTTGACCAGAGCCGAGCGGATGGCCTTGAGCGTGCCCGAGACCGCCAGCCGCTGGGTGAGTTCGTGCGATTGCACCTGTACCAGGTCGCTTGCGAGCAGCTCGATCACCGGTTCGGCGCGTGTTGCGGCCTGTTCGGCTTGCTGCTGCGCCTTGCGCTGGCCGACGATGCGGCTCGCGCCGTAGGCCAGGCCTGCGATCACCGCGGCGATGACCAGCCATTTCCAGACTCGGCTCATGATGTGTGTGTTGTGTGAGAGGGGTTGTCCTGCGCAGGTGCGACGCGCAGGCCGCCGAGCAAGATGTCGATCTGTGCTGCCAGATAGTCCTGTGGCACCAGGGGCGGGTCACGGGCGATGCAATGGGCCATCGAGTGTTTGCACAACAAAAGGTACATCATCGGCGCCATCACCATGTGCACGCCGTGATGCAGGTCCAACGGCCGGAATTCGCCGCGCGACACGCCACGCTGCAGGATGCGGCGAATAAGCTGATTCGCCGGCTCTATGACCTCGTGGTTGTAAAACACGGCAAGTTCGGGAAAATTGCTGGCTTCACTCATGATCAGCTTGGAAATGCCGGAAGCCTTGGTATCGCCGATATGCGCCCACCAGACCTGGATGGCTTGGTACAACAGGTCGGACGAGGAGCCTGTAAAGGCGTCGAGTTCGTCGCTCCATCGGGGAAACTGACCGGAGATGTTCTCCCGCACGACGGCCTTGAACAACTCGTGTTTGCTGGCGAAATACAGGAACAGCGTGCCCTTGGAGACCCCGGCGCGGTGTGCGACTGCCTCCACCCGTGTCGCGGCATAGCCCTTTTCGACAAACAGGTCCAGCGCAGCGGCCAGCAACTCGCCCGGGCGGGCTTGTTTGCGGCGTGACGGTCTGGGGTGGTTGGCGAGAAGCGGTTTCGGCGGAGCTGCAGACACGGTGCATATTAATGACTGATGGGTTAGTAATGTAACGGATCACCGGCGATCGGGCAATTGCCACCGCCATGCTTTACGCAGTTTTACCTGGACCGGCGCTGGGTCCCACCCGGTTTGAACGTGCCGCAGGTGTGTTCAGGGGTGCTCAGGGGTGCTCAGGCGCCGAGGTCGCGCGTGCCGGGCAAGGCGAAATAGAACCACTCGTTGCCAGGGCTCGCTCCGGGATTCGGAAACACGATGAAGCCTTCGCCATCGGCCAACACCGGTGTGCCGTCATGGCGGATGCCGATGGTGTCGCCCCGTGCAACCGGGTCGTAACTGGCCCACTCCCGCGTGAACCGGTCGTCGGCATGCAGCTTGTCGACCACCTCGGTTAACCGCAATCGTTGCGGTTGCGCAACAGGTTGCGGTGTTGGCGCGTCGATCATGCCCAGATGGGCCAGCGCGTTCCCGATCGCCCGCCAAGCCAGTTCGGGGGCGGCAGGGTCCTGGTGCTGGCCACATTCCAGCGTCAGTGCGTAGCCGCCTTGGCTGCGCATGTATTCGGTCGTGCCCACGCCATACTGCGGATCGGTCGACAACAAATGGGCGCGGTCCTGCGCGCGCGTTCGCGCCAGGCGTTTGCGTACACCTTCGGCATAGGTCTGCAGCCAGCCTTCGACGATACGCCGTGGCCCCAGACGCAGCGCCAGTGCCTGCTCACGCTGCGCGTGCGTGAACGGTTCGAGCGTGCCGGTGTTGTCCTGCGGCCCGAGCATCACGAACGGTTCACCTTGCGAATGAAATGAATGCAGGTCCAGCAGCACGTCGTGTTCGGCCAAAAGAGGGCACAAAACGTTTGCCACGCGGTCTTCGTAGTCCTGCGGTTGTGCATTCGGATAGAGGTTACGGTTCAGGTTGCGCTCACCGATCCGCTGACCGCGTGCGTATGCGAGCGGATTGGTCACCGGTAGCAAGGTCAGCTTGCCGCGGCGCAAGACGATCGCGCCGGAATCGAGTGCCTGCACTACACGCAGAATGCCCTGGGTGCCACTGGTCTCGTTGCCGTGCACGGCGCCGGTGACGATCAGCCGTGGTCCCGGTTGCAGGGCCCGGAACTGGTGGATGCGCAAGGCGCTGGTCGAATTGTTGTCGGACATGGTGCTGAAAACGGCTGGTCGAACGCGGGGGGTGGTTGCAGGGGCGGCTGGCTGCCCGTTCAGGGCGCCAGCCGTTCGCGCAACCAGTGGCCGTCGTCACCCAGCGTGTAACGCAGCCGGTCGTGCAGGCGGCTCTTGCGACCTTGCCAGAATTGCCATGCATCGGGTACGAGACGATATCCTCCCCAATGCGGCGGGCGCGGCGGCCTGAGCAGGAACTGCGCGCCGTACTTGGCCGCATTGGTCACCAGGACCGCTCTGCTGGGGATGACCTGTGACTGCGGTGAGGCCCAGGCGCCAATGCGCGAATCCAGTGGACGGCTGTTGAAATACGCGTCGCTTTCGTGTGCGCTGGTTTTTTCCACCACACCTTCGATACGCACGGTTCGCTCCAGTTCGACCCAGTGGAACTGCAGCGCGGCATACGGATTCCCAGCGAGTTCCTGTCCCTTGCGGCTCTCATAGTTGGTGTACCAGACGATGCCGCGTTCGTCATAACCCTTGATCAGCACCACCCGGGTGCTCGGGCGCAACCGGTGGTCCACCGTGGCCACCGTCATCGCATTGGGTTCGGGCACCTTGGCAGCGATGGCTTCCTGCAGCCATCGGGCGAATTGCTTCAACGGGTCGCGCTCGGACGCATCTTCGCTGAGTTCGGCCCGTTCGTAACTCTTGCGTAGATCAGCGATGTTGTTCATGCGGGCAGTATAGAAAGGACGTCACCGCCGGACCAGGCCGCCAGCGCATGAACTTGCGCAGCTCCCTGGAATTTGGCATGGTCAAACGCGACCTCAATATAACTGTCGCTGCGCTTTGGAGTCAGCCAGGAGCTATGCCGCAGGCTCGGTAGCCACTTCACTTCCCTCAGCGGCTTCAGGGTTGACGCGTTGCGAACTGGGCAGAAAAGCGTCGGTGAAACACAGTTCTTCTGCCAACCCGTGTTGCAGGAAAGCGGGCACCGCCGCCTCTACCATGCGCACCGACCCACACATGTAGATCTCGTAACCCTGCATATCGGGGAAGTCGGCCAGCATGGCCTCATGCACCAGGCCGTGGCGACCTTGCCAACTGTCGTTCTCGCCAGCGTCCGACAACACCGGCACGAAATGGAAGTTGTCGTTGTCACGTTCCCATTGCTCGGCCAGCTCGGCCAGGTACAGGTTGGCGCGTTGGCGTACGCCCCAATACAACCACATCGGCCTGCGCAGTCCGCGACGGAAGGCGTCTTCGACGATACTTTTTACCGGCGCAAAACCGGTGGCGCCAGCGATGAACAGGATCGGACGGTCGCTTTCGCGCAGAACGAACTGGCCCAGCGGGCCTTCGAAACGCAAGCTGTCCCCGACCTGCATCTCGTTGAACACATGGCCGGTGAATCGGCCACCCGGAACCAGGCCGACATGCAATTCAATCTCGGTGCTGGCGCCCGGTGCATTCGCGAACGAATACGCGCGTCGCTGGCCGTCTGGCAGGATGATGTTGATGTATTGACCCGCCGTGAACGCGATCTGCTCGCCCTCGGGCAGGGCAATTCTCAAGCGCACCAGGTCTTGCGCCAGGCGATCGAGCCGTGTCACTGTGCCAACGTAGGTCTTGTGCGTCGGGAGCTTCGTTGTTGCTGTGCGCGGCACTTCGATTGCGACATCCGTCAGAGGCGTAGCGCAACACATCAGCGCTTGACCTTGCGCCCGCATGGATTCGGTCAACGCGCTTGCCTGGTAGTTGCCATGGTCGACGCGCCCGTGGTGGACGGTGCACAGGCACAGGCCACAGGCACCATTGCGGCATTCGTAAGGCAGGTCGAGTCCGGCGCGCAAGCCCGCGTCGAGCAGCGTCTCGCCGGCGCGTACCGGATGCGAGGTGGTCGCGTCGTCGACGTTCATCTGGAAGTCGTCCACCTTGACCCGGCGCCAGCGCACGGGTAACCACGGCACCAGAGCCAGCACCACGGTCGCGGCCACCATCAAGGCCCAGACCTGGGCCATCGGCCACAGGTACAGCAGCGGGAATACCATCAGGTAGAACCAGTCGAACTGCAACGTGGTCGGCGAGACGTCGAGCACCGCTGCGCCGCCCTGGCTCAGTGCCGGCTTGACCAGCGCCAGCACCAGCAGGGTCAGCGCAAGGCTGAGCATGATCGGGCGCGGCGGACTGGTCTTGGCCTTGGGGATCCGTTGCACGTGGATCCACATCAGCAGCAGCACCACAAGAGGTATGCCGATGTGCATGAAGGCAAGCAGCGAGAAGAAGCGGTCGTTGACACTGGAGGTGTAAAGGAAGTTGCGTGCCAGCGCGCCACCGAAGCCGGGCAACCAGTCAAGCCATTCGAATGCCGCGACGATGACGAACTGCGCCATCTGGTCCCACGGCAACATGTAGCCGTTGATGCCCGATATGTAGACGCCCCAGATCAGTGCGATCCCGCTGATCCAAGAGAACCAGCGCCAGCCACGCATGCGGTCAAACGCGAAATGGCGCACCATGTGCAACAGCATCGTCAGCACCATCGCGTCCGACGCATAACGATGCACGCTGCGCATGATGCCGCCGGCAAACCATTGGACGTGGGTCAGCCGCTCGACCGAGCCGTAGGCGTCGGTCACGCCGGTCTCGAAAAAAGCATAGAGGTACAGGCCGCTGCCTGCGACGACCCAGAACAACCAGAAGGTGATGGAACCCAGGTGGTACAGCGGGTTGACCCGATCGCCGAAGGCGCGGTTGAAAATCGCCTCCACCTGCATGAAGGCCCAGCGCAAGGCCGCCTGTAAGCGCGCGATCATGGTTTGTCTCCACCCACTGTCGTGGTGCCGCCTGAACGCAGAGCGCGCAAAACGACGACGACGAACAGCAAACCGCCGACGATGGCCACCAGTCCGCCCAGGCCCATCAGGCCCATGCCGGCGATCTCGCCGGTGGAGTGCAGCACCTGGTCGGCGCCGGCCACCTTGCGTTGCACGCCATAACCGCCGGACCAGACCAGGCCGGTGATATGCATCAGCTGCCCGACGCCATAGACTGCCGGTTGTATGGCCGCCATGCGGCTATCCACGCTCGCGTAGCCGAGCCGGGGCAACAGGTGGTAGGCCAGACCCATCAGCGCCAGCGTGACGCCGACGATGCAGCCGTGGTAATGGGCCGGAATTCGCACATTGGCGCCGTTGATCACAATACCGATCGCGCCACCGGCGACAAAGAGCGTGATGGACCATACCAGCGCCGCACGCAGCGGCCGCTCGCTGGGGCTGGCCGCAGGCGCCGAAAGCAGGCCAAGCACCACGGCCAGCGCGATCGGCGCGATCGCCAGGCCGCCGCCGATACGCATGGCCCAGGTCAGCAGGGCGCGGTGTTCGACCGATGCGACGTCGTGCGCGAGATATGCGTATGGCGTGACGAACACCGCCAGCAGCGCCAGCACGAACATCAGTACCGTGATGCGCGGACTGATCGCCAGCCGCGCGCCGCTGGCGCTGGCCAGCGCCAGCCAGCCCACCAGCATCAGCAAAGTCCAGGTGAATTGCAGCGCATGACCACCGCCCCAGAACAGGATCTCGTAGTAGGCCTTGCCTTCGAGTGCCATCGGGATCTCGATAAATGACCAGGCGAAGGCGCCGATCGCGACCGCGCCCGACACCGCGGCAGCATTCAGACCAAACTGCAGCGCGCCGTGGCCATCGATCGCCGGGCCTGGTTTGGGCGCAGCCCACAGGCTGTGTGCGACCAGCACCGTTGCGCCGAAACCGAACAACACCAGTGCAAACAGGAACAAGGGGCGATCGAGTACCGGGATGTAGTTGGCCATGATCGGCTCCCCGGTGCCGAAAAAGGCCGACAAGGCCATGAGGAACGCACCCAGGCAGCAGGCGGCGAGCGCGAACCAGCCCCATGCTGCCGTGCGTGCCGCGTTGTTCAGACTCCACAACATGCCCGCCAGTGCGACGAACCAGACCAGCACTGACAGGTCGACGTGTACCACCAACGCGACGCGGAAGAAGTCGGTGCCGGGCAACCAGGAATTGATGACCGGTGTACGTGCCAGCACCAGCAGCAGCGAAAAGACGCCGGAGCCGATCAGGGCCAGCAGGCCCAGCCACATCCAGCCTCGCGCGAGTGCGCGCCGGCTATCGTGCGGAACCGCGATATCGTACTTGCCATCGAATGGGACAGTCCTGCGGGTGGTGCCCCGTTGCGCGTGGAAGATGTCGATCAGGGTGTTCATTTCAGTGTGATCCCGCCCTTGCCCGGATCGTAGTCGATGACCAGGATCTGGGCCGGTTTGAGCGTGACCGTGGCCTTGCGCTCATGGTCGAAGCCCGCGCTGCGCACGTTGTCCTTGAGACGCACGACCAGTGTGTGGGTTCCGGCCGGCACCACCAATCGGTGGTAGGTGGTGGACGCGCCGTCGCGCGAGAGGCCGGAAGGCTGGGCCACATGGTGCAGCACCGACTTTCCGTCGATATCGAGTTCGACCGTGATCGGTGAACGTTCGCGTGGGCAGATCTGCGTCTTTCGCATGGTCGGCTTGAGTTTGGCCAGTTCCTCCGCGCTGACCTCGCGGCAGTCGGCCACGACCTGTCCCTGATGGTTGAAACTCAATTTGATCAGGGCCTGGTCGTCGTCCAGATAGTGGTAGGGCGGCCAGGTCGAGAACACGCCGATGATGACCGCGAACAACCCGTACAACAGACCTTGTCCGAGCCAGGCCATCAGGCGACGGTTTTGCCGCTCAGACATGGATGTGTACTCCTGTTGGCGCTGGTGCTGCCGGTGGTTTGGCCAGGTTTTGGCGCAGGCTTTGGAGGGCACGGGCGACGCTGGCTTCATCGCCCGCATCGGCCCAGGCGACTGCCAGTCGTTCGCGTGGCGCGGAGGCGCGCAGATGGGGCTCACGGTGGCCCTCCAGCCGCTGCGCAGTCCAACGCTGGCCCAGGCGGTAAATGCAGCCGCCTTCGGTGCAACCGCTGACGACAACTCCGTCTGCGCCGTCGCGTAACGCGTATTCGACGAAAGACGGCGGCAATTGCCCGGTGCAAACCAGGTCGAGCGCGAGCACGTTCGGGCTGGCCAATCGTTTGATGTCAGCACCATGTTGGCAGCCGAACACGACGATCTTGCCCGGCGCGTCACCCAGCGCGGCCAGACCGTGGCTCAGCCGATCGCGCAATGCGCTGATCGGCGAGGCTGGCATGTCGATGCCGGTGACCAGTTCGGCCGCACTGCGAAACGGCGTCGACGTCGGACAGGCGCCGACGCAGATGCCGCAACTCGCGCACAGGTCGCTGTTGACCTGTGCCATCTGGCGCAGGCTTCGAAGCGGGTGCGCCACCATCGTCACCGCGGCATAAGGACAGTCGTCGAAACAACGCCGGCAACCATTGCAGTTGGCCGGATCGACCACCGCCACCGGTGCCTGTGCGCGCTGGGGCAGGAAGGGCAGGGCGAACAGCAGCAACAAGGCCAGCGTCAGCACGATCCATACCAGGCGGGGTGATGTGGCATACGCCAGCGGATGGATGAACAGCAGGAACCAGTCCAGCGCCAGCGCGGTCGGTGCGACGGTGAGATCTGCCGGGGCGTGGCTCATGACCGGCGCGCACAGCGCCAGCACGAGCAGCCCCAGTACTACCGTGATTGCGATCGGCCGGGGCGGAAACACCGCAGCGTGGGCAATGCGCTGGATATGGAACCACAGACCGAACACGAGGAACAGCGCGACACCGACATGAACGAAGATGAAGAGCGAGAACAGACGGTCGCCGACAGCAGCCGTACCCAGGAAGTTGCGTGTCAGGGGTGATGCGAAAACGGGCAACACGTCCAGCAGCTCGGCGGTGGCCATGGCCGAGAACTGTCCGAGTTGGTCCCAGTTGAGCCAGAAACCGCCGATTGCGCTGGTAAAGGCCAGCAGCAACAAGGGCACACCGGTCAGCCACGAGAAACGCCGAAAGCCGCTGTAGCGACCCATCAGCGCTTCGCGCAGCAGATGCGTCAGCATCACGATGATGAACGCGTCGGCTGAATAACGGTGTACGCTGCGCAGCACCCCACCCAGGTACCACTGCTCGCGCGAGAGATGGTCGATCGAGCGGTACGCGCCTTCGGCCGAGGTGTCGAACGCCGCGAACAGATAGATGCCACTGATTGCGAGCAACCAGAACAGCAGGAACCCCAATGCGCCGAGGTGTCGCAGCGGATTGTTCGTGGCCCCGCCGATGTGGTCGAGCGTTCGCTCGAATGCCTGGAAGGCGGACAGTGCAGCAAGGCGTGTCTGGCGCAAGGGATGGGGCATGGCGCGCGGCATGCGCAAGGAGGGCATGGCGCGCGCCATGAACAAGGACTGGGTCATATCAGTAACGCCCGGCCGTTCCGAAGGTACTGATGGCCCCTGAGGGGACAGTGAACGCAGTGAGCGTGGGGGCAGTTGCGTCCCAGTACCGCCCGGCCGTTGCGAAGGTACTGATGGCCTCCTTTGAGGGCAAGCGTGGCGGCAATTTCATGTCAGCTGTTGGTTCCGCTCCATGATAGCTTGTGCCGCATGGCCTCACGTTTGCGCCGGCGATTCTCACGCCACTCCGCCAGGAAGAACAAGGCCATGACGACCGCAAAGGTGATGCCACCGGCGATCTCGATGATCAGCCCATAGTTGTAGCGGTAGCGGCCGGTTTCCGGGTCGTACACCGTGCAGACGATGCGCACCCGCTCGATCAGTTCGGAGAACAGAATGGTCTGCGGCACGGGCGCGTTGCGCAACATCAGCCGCAGTGGCTCACCAAGCTGGTCGCGGGTGAGTTTTTCGCCATAGACCTGGGCCGAGATACGTCCGTTTGCGTCGAGCATTGACACCGTCAGCATGTGGTCGAACCCGGCCGGGGTTGCGACATACCGAAAGCCGAAGTCGTTCGTCAACGCGTCGACGGTGGCGGGCGGTGGGCTGAGGAATTTCCAGTTCGGCCGGTTGATGCGCATTTGCGCCGCAAAAGCGCGCATCGCCGTGGGTGAATCGAACGGCTGGTTGAACCCGATGCTGACGACGTTGAAGCTGTCGGAGCCAAACACCTCGGACAGTTGGTCCACTGCCTCGGACAATGCCTTCGTCGTGGTCGGGCAGACCTGGAAACAACCGGTGTAGATGAAACTCACCAGCAGCGGTTTGCCGGCGAAATCGGACAGGCGTACCGGCCGGCCTTGGGTATCGAGCAGCTCATGGCGACCGACATCACGGCCGATGGCGGCCTGGCTGTCACGCACCGCGGATTGCGGATCGAGTGCGTTGTTCGTGCTGGTGGCTGGTTGTGCCGCCACTGGCCCAGTCGACAAGGCCCAGAACAACGCCAGTGCCAGCCCGTACCGCATCATCTCGATAAACCGTCCGCAGTGGCGGCCACCAGCACCAGGCTGAGTTGAACCAGAGAAGCAAAGAATGCGCCCATGGCGGTCTTGCGACTCGGCGCGCGCGCCAACTGCCAGGCTTTGTATGTGAAATGGCCACCACCGATGGCCGCTCCGGCCAGGTAGATCGGCCCGGCACCGAAGAAGATCGGCAGCAAGGATGCGAGCGTCAGTGCGATGGTGCTGGCCAGCACGATCTGCGCAGCCCGTTCGGTGCCAACGACCACCGGCAACATCGGTATGCCGGCGGCTGCATAGTCGGCCTGGTTGGCGATCGCCAAGGCCCAGAAATGTGGCGGCGTCCACAGGAACAACACCAGCGCCAGCAGCAGCGGCAAGGCGCCGATCTCCGGATTGACGGCAGCGGCGCCTGCCAGTACGGCAAAGCTGCCAGCCAGACCGCCAATCACGATGTTGAGCCAGCTGCGCCGCTTGAGCCACAAGGTGTAGACGATGCCGTAGGTGAACGCGCCCAGGAAGGTGTGCAGCGCAGCGACCGGGTTCAGCCCGACCCAGGCACCGGCCACTGCCACCGCCAGCAGCAACGCGATGACGAGCAGCCACAGCGGTGAATGCTGCAACGCGCCGGTCACGAAGGCGCGTCCGCGGGTGCGTTTCATGAGACGGTCGGTTTCGACCTCGACGTACTGGTTGAACGCACCGGCGGCGGCCGAGGCCGCCAGCACCGAGATGGCCAGTAACGCAAATTGCCACAACGCAGGTGTCGGGCCCGGTGTGACGACCATGCCCACCAGCGCGGTGACCATGATCATGGAGCCGATACGCAGCTTGAACAGACCCAGAACGGTCCGCACGCGGCCGGTGGCAGCCTGGCGGGCCGGATGGACGGCGGCGGTGCGGGTGTTCATGCGGTGTTCTCCCTGCGTCGTTTCACGGTCGGTGACTGATGTCCCACCTTAACTCATGCCCCAGACCTGTGACAGATACTTCCAGTTGATGAAGTAGTACAGGATGAAGGAGACCAGAAACACCAGTGCCAGCACGAAGGTGCCAGGGGCTGCGAAACCGGCCGCCCCATAACTCTGTGCTGCCATGGTGGGCGCAGTGGGCGGGATCGGCGTGAAGGTCG
>CAJDWR010000034.1_pt1 | contig 23673 bp, 21 predicted proteins | sample 7391651 | NCBI WGS metagenome assembly CAJDWR01 (sample SAMEA7055720, study PRJEB34461) | soil metagenome | biome: terrestrial ecosystem; feature: Peninsula; material: soil | place: Antarctica | collected 2016
CTTTTTCCAGGGCTTCGATCTGTTGGGCGCGGCTGAGTTGCTCCGAGAGGCTTTGCGGCATGGTGGTACTCCTTGAGTTGATAAAAAACGGGGCCCGGCATGTCACGCGGCATCCGACACGATGCCGCCATACATATCCAGTGCGTGTTGAGATTCTAGGTCTTGCATAAGACTTTTTCATCTCTTATGTCTTATAGAAGAGTAAAAAATAATCTAACTATATCAATACGTTACGACAAAGTTTCGCATTAAGAAATCATTTCCCTTATCGCGAAAAAATATGATGCGCCGCAGCAGAGCACATTTTCAGATTACAAAAATCGGAACGGCATCATGCAATCCCGCTGATCGGGAAACGCGGGCGTGGCTGCCAGGGTGCGTTCAGCGCAACTGCAACGCGGCGGTTTCCGCCCGCATTGCCGCAGCGATCTCGCGCTCGCGCCGGCGCGTCTGGCGTGCGACCCAGATGCTGTAACCAACGATCACCGCGGTGACCGTGACGATGAGCAGGGTTGCCGCCGCGTAGATGGTCGGGTTGATGCCGCGGCGCGCGTAGCCAAAGATCACCTGCGGCAAGGTGTTGACACCGGGGCCGGACAGGAATTCGGAAATGACAACGTCGTCAAACGACAGCGTGAACGCCAACAGAAAGGCGGCCAGGATGGCCTGGGCAATATTGGGCAAGGTGATCAAGAAAAACACCTGGTAGGGCCGTGCGCCCAGATCCATTGCCGCCTCTTCGATCGAGCGGTCCATGTCCATCAACCGCGACTGGACCACGACCATCGCATACGCCATGCCCAGCAAGGTATGACCCAAGATGATGGTCAACATGCCGCGCTGCGGCCAGCCCAGGAAGTTCTGGGCCCCCACCATCAGCAACAACAACGACAGCCCGATCACGACCTCGGGCATCACCAAGGGTGCATTGACCATGCCCGAGAACGCGGTGCGCCCGGGGAACCGCCGGTAACGCACCAGCACGAAGGCTGCAAAAGTGCCGAGCACAGCTGACACGACACCGGTCACCAGCGCCACCTTGACCGACAGCCAGAAGCCGTCGACGATGCGCGAATCACGCGTCAAGGCCTCGTACCAGCGCAACGAAAAACCGGTGAAACGCGCGTCTTGCCGGGTGTCGTTGAACGAGAACAGCATCATGAAGAACAGCGGCAGGTACAGGAACAGAAAGACCACGCCCAGCCAGAGCTTGCTCACATGTTTTTGCAACAGGGATGTCATGGTCGCCCCTATTTGCGGTTGTCGGCGGCGTCGCCGGTGGTGTGGTAGTAAATCGCCAGCGGAATCACGATGAAGGCAATCATCACCACCGCCAGCGCAGTGGCGCGGGGCCAGTTGTTGCTGGTGAACATCTCGTCCCACACAACGCGACCGATCATGATGTTCTCGGGTCCACCCAGCAGCGACGGAATGACGAACTCGCCGACCGACGGGATGAACACCAGCATGAAACCGGCCACGATGCCCGAACGCGACAAGGGCACCGTCACAAGCCAGAATGCCTTGAAGGGCGAGGCCCCGAGGTCATACGCCGCCTCCAGCAGGTGGAAATCCATCTTCACCAGGTTGGCGTATAGCGGCAGAACCATGAACGGCAGATACACATAGGTCATGCCCACCAGCATGGATACGTCCGTGTAGAGCATCAGAATCGGATCCTGGGTGATGCCCAGCCACATCAGGATCTGGTTCACGATGCCCTGGTCCGCCAGGATGCCTTTCCAGGCGTAAACGCGCAACAGGAACGAAGTCCAGAACGGCAACATCACCATCATCAGCAAAGCCGGACGCACACTTGCTTTGGCACGCGCGATGAAATAGGAAAACGGATAACCGATGACCAGGCAAAAAATCGCAGTGCACAACGCGTACCAGATGGAACGCAAATAGGCCTCGATGTAGATGGTGTCGAACAGCGGTCCGCCTTCGCTTCGGCGAAAGATCGACCAGTAGTTTTCGTACTTGAGCGCCAGTACGCCAGTCTGCGAATCCCAGATTGGCTTGAACGGATTGATGCCGTTGCCCATGTCCACGAAACTGATATACAGCAGGATCAGAAACGGCAACAGGAAAAACACCAGCAGCCAGACATACGGCACGCCGATGACGAAACGACGGCCGGGCATCGGAAGGGACCACTTGGCCATGATGTCGAGTCGCCTCAGTCGCGCAGCACGACGCCGGCGTTGTCACCCCACCAGAAGTACACAGTGTCTCCCCAGGTGATGCCGCTGTGGTCATGGCGAGAGGTGTTCGATTCGGTGACCCGGACCAGCGTGCCGTCGTTGGCGGTCAGCAGATAGGTGTTGTACGAGCCGAAGTAGGCGATCTCCTTGACCGTGCCGGTGAACAGGTTGTGGTCAATCGCGGGTCGCACTTTGCTGATCTGCATTTTTTCCGGACGCACTGCGACGGCGATCTGCATATTCAGCGTGCCGCTGACACCGTGGCCGACTTGGATCTCGCCGATTGCGGTGGCCACAGCACAACGGTCAACCTCGTCCACACTCAGTCGGCCCTCGAACAGGTTGACGTTGCCAATGAAGTCTGCGACGAAGCGGTTCGCCGGATGTTCGTAGACCTCTTCGGGCGTGCCGACCTGCAACACCCGACCCTTGCTCATGACCGCAATCCGGTTGGCCATGGTCATGGCTTCTTCCTGGTCGTGGGTCACCATCACGCAGGTGACCTCGACCTTCTCGATGATGTTGACCAGCTCGAACTGTGTCTGCTCGCGCAACTTCTTGTCCAGCGCGCCCAGCGGTTCGTCGAGCAGCAGCAGCTTTGGCCGTTTGGCCAGGCTGCGCGCCAGAGCCACCCGCTGCTGCTGACCGCCCGAGAGCTGATGCGGCTTGCGTTTGGCAAACGGCCCGAGTTGTACCAGGTCGAGCATCTCGCCTACCCGCTGTTTGATCTCAGCCCTTGGCAATCCTTCGCGCTTGAGCCCGAAAGCGACGTTCTCCCAGACATCGAGATGCGGGAACAAGGCGTACGACTGGAACATCATGTTCATCGGCCGGTCATAGGGTGGAAACTGGGCGACGTCCTGGCCAGCCAGCAAAATCCGGCCGGCGCTCGGTTTCTCGAAACCCGCCAGCATGCGCAGCAAGGTCGACTTGCCACACCCCGAACTGCCCAACAGGGCAAAGATCTCGCCACGCCCGATCGACAGCGACACGTCGTCTACCGCGACCGCATCGTCGAACCGCTTCACAAGATGCTCGGTAACCAGAAATCCATCGACCGGGTCAGTGTTGGCCATCCATCCGTCCTGTCAGCGTTGTGTGCGCCGCAAATGAAACGGGCTGTTCATACCTGGTACAAACAGCCCGGGAATCGACGAGGAAGGGAAATTACTTGCCCTTCTTGAACCCGTTGTAGGCGTTGGCCATGGCTTCACGTGCCTCGTTCGTGAAGCTGCTCGGCGGGATCATTTTCGCAAGGTAATCAGAGTCGACAAAAATGCTTTTGTTGTTGGCGATCTCAGGATCGATCTTGTCCATTGCCGCGGTGTTGCCGGTCGGGTAGGTCATCTCGTTAGCCATGCGGGCCGCATTTTCAGGCCGCAGATAGAAGTCGATGAAGGCCTCTGCGTTCTTCGGGTGTTTGGCGTCCTTGGTGATTGCCATGGTGTCAAAGAAGAGCAATGCACCGGTACTGGGCAACATGGCCTCGATCACATCCTTGGACTTGTTCTCCTTGGCACGTGCGGCGGCGATGTTGATGTCACCCGACCAGCCAATCGACACGCAGGCCTTGCCACTGGAGATGTCGTCGATCATCGTGGAACTGAACAGGCGCACGTCCTTGCGCACCTTGGCCAGCATCTCGGCTGCCAGCTTGTAGTCCGCCGGATCATTGGAATACGCATCCTTGCCGATGTAGTGCAAGGCCACCGGAATGATCTCGGTCGGCGAATCCAGGTAGGCAATGCCGCAGGACTTGAGCTTGCTGGTGTATTTCGGATCGAACACCAGATCCCACGCGTTTTCAGGCATAGGCATCGTGCCCAGGGCCTTCTCAGCCTTGGTCTTGTTGATGCCGACCGTCGTGTAGCCCCAGCCCCAGGGCACCAGGTATTTGTTGTCCGGATCGGTGCTTGTGGCCAGTGCTTTCATGATCGCTGGATCGAGGTTGGCCAGGTTCGGAATCTTGGACTTGTCCAGCGGCTGAAACAGGCCACCCTCTATCTGCGGCTTGGCGAAAACACTGCCAGGAACCACGATGTCGTAACCCGAGTTGCCTGCCACCAGCTTGGCATGCAGCGCCTCATTGGTCTCGAAGGTGTCGTAATTGACCTTGATGCCCGATTCCTTTTCGAACTCGGCAATCATGCCGTCCGGTATGTAGTCGGGCCAGTTGTAAACGTTGAGAACCTTTTCCTCTGCCGGCTCGGGCGGTGGCGGCGGAGCTGGCGCCGGCGACGCCGCAGGTGCGGCCGCAACCGGTGCAGGAGCAGGCGCCGCTGCTTCCTCCTTCTTGCCGCAGGCCGCGAGCATGATGGCGGAAAGCGCAAAAGCGCCAATGATCTTGTTCGAGAGTTTCATGACTCTTGCTTCTCCGTTGAAAAAAAAACCCACCACACGAAACAGGCGGAATCGGGCAACCTACGCCGCAAAACCGGCGAATTATAGGAGCGCATGACGACACTTCACCCCGGAAAATCCAGCATCCGGGCACACCCGAACCGTTTTTGCAACACTCCCGTCAGTACCGCGGGGGCTGCGTCATACCAGAGCGCGGGCTTTGAGGTCCTTGAGCGTCAGGTCCAACGCCAGGCGGATCAGGGTCACCATCTCGTCGATCTCACTGGTGGTCATCACCAGCGGCGGCGCGATGATCATCCGGTCGCCAACAGCGCGCATGATCACGCCATTGTTGAAGCAGTGGGTGCGGCAAATCATGCCAACGCCAGCACTCTCGGCGAACAGTATCTTCTTCACCTTGTCCTTGACCAGCATCAGTCCGGCGACAAAGCCACAGGATTGCGCCTGGGCGACCAGCGGATGGTCACCCAGCTCGGCGAATCGGCGGCTGAGATAGGCACCCAGCTCACCCTTGACTTTCTGTGGCAGCTGCTCGCGCTCCATGATCGCGATGTTCTCAAGGGCCACCGCGCAGGCCACCGGATGCCCGCTGTAGGTGTAGCCATGGTTGAACTCACCGCCCTTCTCGATCAACACCTTGGCCACCCGGTCCCCGACCATGACACCGCCAAGCGGCACGTAGCCGCTGGTCACCGCCTTGGCAAAGGTCACCAAATCAGGCTTGTAACCGAATTTTTCGTAGGCGAACCAGTGCCCGAGCCGGCCAAACGCACAGATCACCTCGTCACTGATCAACAAGACGCCATACTTATCGACGATGCGTTGGATCTCCGGCCAATAGGTGTCGGGCGGGATGATCACGCCACCGGCACCTTGTACCGGCTCGGCGATGAACGCCGCCACCTTGTCCGGCCCGACGGCCAGGACCTTCTCCTCCAGCCAACCTGCAGCGCGCACGCCAAACTCGTCGAGCGTCTCGCCCTCCTTGCCGTGCTCGAAGAAGTAGGGTTGTTCGATATGGTCGATGTTGGGAATCGGCAGATCGCCTTGCGCGTGCATGCCGCTCATGCCGCTCAGCGACGCGCCCGCCATCGTGCTGCCGTGGTAGGCGTTGCGGCGGCTGATGATCATCTTGCGTTGCGGTTGGCCGAGCAGATCCCAGTAACGGCGCACCATGCGCACGTTGGAATCGTTGCTCTCGCTGCCACTGGACGAATAGAACACATGCTGGAAGCTACGGTCTCCAACCGGCGGCGCCAACTCGGCCAGCTTGGCCGCCAGCGTGCTCGCCGGCACGTTGGTGGTCTGGAAAAAACTGTTGTAAAACGGCAGCGTCATCATCTGGAGGTGCGCCGCATCGGCGAGTTCGCGCCGGGCATATCCGACGTTGACACACCACAGGCCGCTCATGGCATCGAGCATCTTGGCCCCTTCGGAGTCCCAGACATAAATGCCTTCACCGCGCACGATCACGCGCGAGCCCTTGTGGGCGAGGTCCTTGAAGTCGGTAAATGGATGCAGGAAATGCTCGCTGTCCATCTTCTGGATCTTGCGGGTGTCGATACGCAGGTTCATCTTCTGACTCCTTCATTCTTCGTGCGGCCTGGTGCCGCGTTTACACGTGCAGCAACAGATGCTCACGCTCCCATGGCGAGATCACCTTCATGAACTCATCAAATTCGAGTTCCTTGATCTCGGTGTAGACGGTGATGAACTCCTTGCCCAGCACCTCGTGCAGATCGGACTCGCGGCGCAACCAGTCCAGCGCCTCGCCCAGGCTCCTGGGTAATGAATACGGCGACAGGTAGGCATCGCCCTTCATCTCCGCCTTGGGCTGGATCTTGTTTTTCATGCCCAGATAACCGCAGGCCAGCGTCATGGCCATCGCCACGTACGGGTTGGCGTCGGCCCCGATGACCCGGTTTTCCAACCGGCGTGCCTGCGGCGACGAGATCGGAGAACGGATGCCCACCGTGCGGTTGTCGTAACCCCACTCGATGTTGATCGGCGCCGCCGTGTTGCGCGACAGCCGCCGGTAGCTGTTGACGTACGGCGCCACCAGCACCATCGCCGCCGGCACATACCGCTGCAGGCCACCGATGTAATGCATGAACGCCTGGGACGGCGTTCCGTCCGGATTGCTGAAGATGTTCTGGCCGGTCGCCTTGTCCAGGATGCTCTGGTGCACATGCATCGAACTGCCGGGTTCGTTTTCGATCGGCTTGGCCATGAAGGTAGCGTACATGTCATGGCGCAATGCCGCCTCGCGCACCGTGCGCTTGAAGAAGAACACCTCGTCGGCCAGCCCCAGCGGCTCGGCATGAAAGAAGTTGATTTCCATTTGTCCGGCACCGATCTCGTGGATCAAGGTGTCCACGTTCAGCTCCATCTTGTCGCAGTAGTCGTAGATTTCCTCGAACAACGGGTCGAACTCGTTGACTGCGTCGATGCTGTAGGCCTGACGCGAGGTCTCTGCCCGGCCGCTGCGACCGATCGGGGCGCGCAGCAAGGTGTTCGGATCGGTGTTGCGCGCCGTCAGATAGAACTCCACTTCCGGCGCGACGATCGGCTGCAGCCCTTCGGCGGCATACAGGTCGCAAACCTTTCGCAATACGCTGCGCGGGGCAAACGGCACCAAGTTGCCGTCATGGTCGAAACAGTCGTGGATCACCTGGGCCGTCGGATCCGCCGCCCAAGGTACGAGCCGGCGGGTGGACGGGTCCGGGCGCAGCTGCATGTCCTTGTCGGTGGGGTCGATAACGTCGTAGTACGGGCCACTTTCCGGAAACTCGCCAGTCACCCCCATTGCCACCACCGACTGCGGCAAACGCATGCCGCGGTCTTCAGTGAACTTGGCACGCGGCAGGATCTTGCCCCGCGCCACACCGGTAAGGTCGGGCACCAGGCATTCAATCTCGGTCACCCGGCGTTCATTGAGCCATTGCTCAAGGTCGTTGAAACTCATCGGTTTTTCGTCGCGCATCCTGTGCTCCATGGACTATTCCTGTTGCCGCCACCACAAACCGGGCCAGGCGGGATCGCGTGATGCCTTGCCAGGTGCATCGTCGGTCTTGTTGCTATTGTGCATGGCGCCAACCCAGCATCTACGGTCAATCAGACATGCACTCTGGCGGCAGCGGCCAGTGTCAGTCGGTGCAGAGCCACCAGCGCCTGCTGGTCCAGGCGCTGGCTGACATATCCTCCGGCCAGCACGAAGGCCACCGGAATTGCATGGGTGCGGCACCAATCGAACACCATCGCCTCGCGTCCTGCCAACAAGGCGGTGGTGATGCCCGCCAACGCACCGTCGCCGGAGTCCTCATGCGGATCCATGCCGGCGTTGTACAGACACAGGTCAAAGTGTGGCGCGTCTTGCAGCAAGGCTTTCAATCCGGCGCGCACGGTGGCCAGGTATTGCGTGCTGTCGTGCACCATGTGCAGCCGCAGCTGCTGCGTGCTGGTGTAGTGATCGAAGTCATCGACCGAGACATCCAGCTGCCAGATCCGGGGCTCGTTCCCAACCATGTCCGCGGTGCCGCCGCCGCAATGGGCGTCCAGATCGAGGATCAGCACGTTTCGCGCGCCCGCCTCCAGCGCGGCCTGGGCCGCCAGCACCAGACCGTTGAAGGTGCAATACCCATTCCCCCGGTCGCGGCGCGCATGGTGCATGCCGCTGGACAAGGAACCGGTGACCGTCTGCTGGTGCAAGGCGTCCAACGCGGCCGCCACTGCGCCGCCGTTGGTAGCCAGCACCATCGGGCCCAGGCAGGGATCCCAGTCCAGCGACTGCGACTGGGCCAAGGTGCGGGGTTCACCCGTGCGCACCGCCTGCACATACACGCTTGCATGCACCTTCGCCACCTGATCCCAGGTCAGGGCTTGCGGTGCGAGCAGGTGCAGGCCGGCGATCGGCTCGTCGTGCAGCGACTGCGCCAACCACTTCGGCTTGCGCGTGGTCTCGAAAGCAAACGCGGCGCCCGCATACGCCTCGCTGTAGTACACCGGAACTCCATGTTGCGCCATCAACCCTCTCCTTCTGATTTGCTGTCAGCGCCGTGATACCTGATAGACGTCATCAGTGACCCTGGCGGCGACCGGCCCCCGCTTCGAGTCGATACGCCACCAGGAAGGCCAGCGTGATGACGACCATTGATGCGAGCAGGAACAGGGCCGACAAGGCATTGACCTCGGGTGTGACGCCGGTGCGGATCATGCCGAAGATATACACCGGCAAGGTGGTCGAACCCGGGCCGGACACGAAGTAGGAAATCACGAAGTCACCCAGCGAACTGATGAAGGCCAGCAAGGCCCCGGCAAAAACGCCCGGTGCCAGCAACGGCAACTCGATACGCGTGAAGCGGCGCCATGGGGAGGCGTACAGGTCGCTGGCGGCTTCGAGCAGGGCCGGGTCCAGCCCGGCCAGACGCGACTTGATCGGGTAATACGCAAAAGGTATGCAAAACACCGTGTGCGCCAGCATCACCGACAACAGCCCCAGCGGCACCTTGACACTGACGAACAGCAGCAGCAAGGCCACCGCCGTGACGATCTCGGGCACCAGCAGCGGCAAGCTGAACAGGCCTTCGACCGAATTGCGGTGCAGGGCATTGCTGCGGACAACACCGAGCGCAGCGGCCGTCGCTGCGGCCGTCGCCAGCGCGGTTGCGACGGTGGCCACCAGCACCGAGTTGCGCGCTGCGCGCAGGATCGCCTCGTTGCCCATGACATCGACATACCAATGGACGCTGAAGCCACCCCAGATGGTCGTGATCTCGTTGGCATTGAAGGACAGAACCACCAGCGTCACGATCGGCAGATACAGGAACAGCAGTGCCAGCCAGGCCAATGCCCGGTTTCCGCCACTGGCCAGCAAGTTCTTGTCGGGCGTCATGCTCCCTCGACAGCCGGTACGGAACTGCGCTTGTCAGGCGTGACGTGCCGGCGCCGCAACAATGCCAGCAACGCCAGCGCCATCAGCAGCACGCACACCAGCACCAGCGCCAAAGCGGCGCCAAAAGGCCAGTTGCGGGCTGCGCCGAACTGCGCTTGCACCAGGTTGCCGATCATCAGCGACTTGCCGCCACCGAGCAATTCCGGGCTCACATAGGCCCCCAGACACGGTACGAACACCAGCACCGAGCCCGCCACGATGCCCGGCATGGCCAGGGGCAGCACGACCCGGCGCAAGGTGCGCCAGCGGTCTGCGCCGAGGTCGAACGCAGCTTCTATCAAACGGTGGTCGATCCGCTCCAGCGCCACATAGGCGGGCAGAATCATGAACGGCAAAAAGGAATACGTGAGGCCAATGCCGATGGCTAGCGGCGTATACAGGATATCGAGCGATCCCTGCGTCAATCCAACCCACTGCAGCAATCCGTCCAGCGTACCGCCGTTGCGCAGGATCAGGATCCACGCGAAGTTGCGCACCAGCAGGTTGGTCCAGAACGGCACCGTGACCAGGAACAACAGAATCGCCGCATGGCGCCGCGACAGGGTCGTCATGTACAGGGCGGTCGGCACACCCACCAGCAGGGTCAGCACGGTGGTGACCGCGGCCAGCTGAAACGAGCGGGAGAAAATCGAGAAGTAATCGGTATTGAACGCCAGGCGGCCCATCAGGTCGCGCTCGACCACCAACTTCTGGTACGCCTCGGTGGTCCAGCTATCCCACACGACACCACCAAACGGTGCGCGCTCAAGGAAGGACACATACAGCATCAGCAGCAGCGGCACGATCATGAACACCGCCAGGAAGACGGTGGCCGGCGCGCTCAGCGCCAGATTGCGGCGCAACAAGGGCGTCATGCCGGATAGGCGCGCAAGGCGCCGACTGCTATCGACAGCCCGACTGTGCCCGAGACGCCAGCAGCATCGGATGCGCCAGGCAACCGCACCCGCACCGCGGTGCCATCGGCCAGCATGCAATGCAGCATCAGATCGCTGCCGCTGTACATGCTGCCGTGCACCTGCGCGGCAAGGGCCGCATCCGGGAGTGGCGCCAGCGTGATCCGCTCCGGCCGCGCGACCAGCACCGCCCGCGCACCGGGCGCAAAACCTGCGCAGTCGGTCAACGCCCAGGGCGCGGCATCCGCTGCCACCGCATCCGGGCGAAACAGCGCTGCGTCGCCATCACACGCGACGCAGATGGCCGGCAGAAAGTTGGCCTCTCCGATGAACTCGGCGACAAAGCGGTTCGCCGGTCGCTCGTAGATGTCGCCCGGCCGGCCGACCTGCATCAAGGCACCACCACGCAGCACCGCAACCTGGTCGGACATGGTCAAGGCCTCTTCCTGGTCGTGGGTGACAAACACGAAGGTGATGCCGGTCTTTGCCTGCAGCCGCTTGAGTTCGAGCTGCATCTCCTTGCGCAACTTCAGATCCAGCGCCGACAGTGGTTCGTCGAGCAGCAACACGCGCGGCTGCGGCGCCAGCGCACGGCCCAGGGCCACGCGTTGTTGCTGGCCACCGGACAACTGTGCGGGCCGCCGGTCAACCAGGCCATCGAGCTGCAGCAGCGCCAGCATCTCGGCCACCCGTGTACGGATCGCGTCACGCGGTTTGCCCAGCATGTCCAGCGCAAATGCAATGTTCTGGCCTACTGTCATGTGCGGAAACAAGGCATAACTCTGGAACACCGTGTTCACCGGCCGCCGGTTGGGCGGCAGTTCGGCGACGTTGGCGCCATCGATCATCACGGTGCCGGCATCGGGTGTCTCAAAACCGGCGATCAGGCGCAACAAGGTTGTCTTGCCGCAACCCGATGGACCGAGCAGCGTGAAAAATGCGTTGTGCGCAATATCCAGCGAGACCTTGTCCACCGCCGGCTGCGTGGCACCGGCATAGGTCTTGCTGATCTGCTGCAACCGGACTGCCGGCGCATTCATGGAGGCAGACCCGGGCTCCTCATCCGATCGACGCTCAACGCTGCAGCCGTGTCCAGACACCGTCACGCAGTTCGCGCGCCTTGGCCGAGCAATCCTTGACCGGGCGAAAACGCTCCTGCATGTCAGCCGACGGATTGATCGCCGGATCGTCGCGCATTGCCGCGTCCATGAATTCGGTCGAACCGGTGATCGCGTTGTTGTAACCGCTGAAGTTCGATGCTTCGGCGATGTTCTTCGGGTCCATCATCCAGTTGAGGAACAACTTGGCGTTCTCCGGATTGGCGGCGCCCTTGGGCACGACCAGGTTGTCGCCCCACAAGTTCATCCCCTCACGCGGGTAGACAAACACGGCGGTCGGCAGCTTTTCCTTGACACGGTGCGCTGCGCCATTCCATTGGTGGTGCAGCACCACCTCCCCGGCAATCATCCGGCCAATGGTGCCGCTGGAAGAATAGATCTTCACCGCGGGTTTCTGCTTGACCAGCACATCGAGGATCCGTTGTGCGTCGGCGGGGTTCTCGGTGCAGGTGTCGATGCCCAGGTAAAGCGCAGCGGCGGTGAACATTTCGCCCTGGTCCTTCATGGCAGCGATCTTGCCCACCAGCTCGGGACGTGGTTCGAAAAATTCCTTCCAGCTTTCGTCAAGCTTGCCACCCGGCACCTTGGCCGAGTCATACGTGAAACCGGTCGAGCCCCACAGATACGGCACCGAATAGTCGCGCGTCGGGTCGGTTTCGGGTTTGTCGTGGGGCGCGGCAACGTTCTTGAAATTGGGCATCTTGCCCGCCTCGACCTTCTGCACCAGACCGGTACGGATCATCGTTGCGAGGATCGAATAACTCGGAACCACGATGTCGTAACCACCGCCGCCGGCCTGCAACTTGGCCAACATCGCTTCGCTGCTGTCATAGACGTCCAGTGTGACCTTGACACCCGTCTCCGTCTCAAAACGCTTGAGCAGCGCTGGTGGGATGTAGTTGGCCCAGCTGTAGACCAGCAATTGTTTGGTCTGTGCAACGGCCGGCGTCGTCAATGCGCCCAGGCCAACTGCCAGCGCCAAGGCGGTCAATGGCGCGATGGCGGCGCGTCGGGTGCGGGTGAAAGTGGAAGTGGGTGTCATGCAGGTCTCCTTCAAATAATCATGAGCCCCGTCGGGGCGCGCGCACCCACAATACGGAACGGGTCATTGTGCGCACGGGAACTCGGAGACAATGGGTCCATTGCCGCCGCAATCATGGTGCCATTCCCGACTGCGGCGGGCGCCATGACTGGACCGCAGGTACAAGAAGCGAGGCTGACCCATGCTGCTGGATACCCTGTTGAAAGCTCTGGAACGCGATGGCACCGCGGCGCGGTTGCCGCTGCACCGCCAGCTGTACGAGGCCTTGCGGCGCGCGATTCTGGATGGCCGATTGGCCGCCGGCGACCGTGTGCCGTCGAGCCGCCAACTGGTTGGCGATCTGCGGTTGTCGCGCAATACCGTGGTCGCGGCATTGACGCAGCTGGCCGTCGAAGGGTATCTGACGATGCACGTGGGCCGCGGCACCTTCGTGCGCAACGACATCGTCAGCACGCCGGCGCCGCAGACAAAACCCGCGCAGCCACAGGACGCCGCCTTGTCGCCACGCGGACACCTATTGGCCACGACCCATTGTGCCGATGCGCTGGAGGTGCAACCCTTTACACCGGGTATCGCTGATTTCAGTGCGTTCCCGATCGCGCAATGGCAACGGCTGCAGAACAAGCACTGGCGCATGGCCTACCCCGACCTGCTGGATTACAGCGCGCAAGGCGGACATGCACCGCTGCGCCGGGCGCTGGCGCACCACCTGCGTTTTTCACGCAGTCTGCAGGTGGACCCCGAGCAGATCATCATCACCAGCGGCACACAACAATCCATGGTCTTGTGCTGCCAGTTGTTGGCCGACCACGGCGACACGGTATGGATCGAAGACCCGGCCTACTGGGGTGCCGTCAAGGCGTTCCAGGCGACCGGGCTGGTGCTGCATCCGGTGGTCGCGGACACGCACGGCATGGCCCCGCAGCCCGGTGATGACGCGCATCCGCCGCGCATCATCTACGTGACACCGTCACACCAATACCCGACTGGAGCCGTGATGCCGCTGGCGCGGCGCCGGCAGATCCTGGCCAGCGCACGCAGGCACCGGGCATGGGTGCTGGAAGACGACTTCGATAGTGAGTTCCGTTTCGACGGCCCCCCGCTGTCATCGCTCGGCAGTCTGGATCCGGACGCCCGTGTGTTGTACATGGGCACCTTCTCCAAGGTCATGTACCCCGGGCTGAAACTGGGCTACCTGGTCGTGCCGCCCGGTCTGGTGAACGTATTTCGGCGAGCACACTACGACCTCAACCGGCCTGGCCAGACCCCGTTGCAAGCGGCGCTGGCGGAGTTCATCGCTTCGGGCCACTTCGCCTCGGCGCTGCGTCGGGCGCGCAGTGGGCATTCGCAGCGCCGACGCAGCCTGCTGGCCGCGCTCGACCCATGCCTCGGTACACAGGTCCAGATCACCGGCGCGGACCAGGGGCTGCATGTGTGCCTGCAGTTCAACGCCGCCATCGACGATGTGGCGCTGACCCGGCGCCTGGCCGCTTTGGGCCTGCTGGTGCGCCCGCTGTCGGCGTATTGCCTGCGCCGTCAGGACTTGCGCGGCCTGGTGGTGGGTTACGGGTATGCCGCACTGGCCGACATCGAGCGCCACGGTCCGATGCTGGCCGACGCGATCAACCAGGTGCTGGCCGAGATGCCGTCATTCACCCCGACGCCGATTTCCCTGCCTGCCGATGTTTCCGCCCACACGGCCACGCACGGCGCCGCTCCTGCACCGGTACCCATGCTGCCCCAAGCCGCTACAGCCGATCGCGCAGCTGCTGGTACCACATCGCCAGTGCCAGGGACGGCGTCCTGAGCCACTTGCCGCCGGGAAAGCGGTGGTGGCGAATGGCGGCGAACACATCGAACCGTTCGGCCTGGCCGGCAATCGCCTGCGCCACCAGTTGCCCTGCCAGTCCGGTGGACGCCACGCCGTGACCACTGAAGCCTTGCAGGTAATACAGGTTGTCCGCCAGGCGGCCGAAGTCCGGCATGCGATTCATGCTGATGTCAACAAAGCCACCCCAGACATGGGTGATCGCCACCGAGGCCAGTTCCGGGAACACGCGCGTCATGCGGGCGCGCATCGAATCGGCCAGGTCGCGCGGTGTGTGCGTGGTGTAACTCACGCCGCCGCCGAACAACAGGCGGTGGTCGTCGCTGCAGCGGAAATAGTCGAGCGCGAAATTGTTGTCGCACACCGCGGCCCGGTGTGCGATCAGACGCTCGCAACGCGCCTGGCCCAGTGGTTCGGTTGCCACCGCATAGGTGCCCACCGGCATGATGCGAGCGCTGATCTCGGGCGCCACCTGCGGTCCGTATTCGGGCAAGGTGCAGTTGCCGGCCAGTACCGCAAAGTCGGCGCGCACACTGCCCTGCGCGCTGCGCGCCTGCAACCGGCGGCCACGGTCGAGCGCGACAACCGGTGAATGCTCGTGAATCCGTACCCCCAGCTGGCGCGCGGCACGTGCCAGTCCGAGTCCGTAGCGCAATGGATGCAGGTGGCCCGACACGGTCTCGTAACCGGCTGCGCAATACAAGGGGCTGTCGATAGCACCGCGCAACGCTGCCCCATCGATCCATTCACAGTGCAATCCGTAGTCGCGCTCGGCCTGGCGCAATTCCTGTTCGAGCGCCCGCGCCTTGCGCGGCGAATCGGCCACCTGCAGATAACCCTTGACGCGGTCGCAGTCGATCGCAAATTCGGCGATCCGTTGGTCGATCAGGTCGATCCCCTGCAGCGACATGTCCCAGGCACGCCGCGCAGCGTCCTTGCCCAGTTGGGCTTCCAAGGTCTCCTGGCCGCTGGCGAAACCGACGAGGGCCTGGCCACCGTTGCGTCCCGACGCACCGCTGCAGATGCGGTCTGCCTCCAGCACCACCACCTGCATGCCGCGCCGGGCGAGTTCGATCGCCGCCGACAAGCCGGCAAACCCGGCGCCCACGACCACCACATCGGCATCGTGACTGCCGGTGAGCGCAGCGGCCGGCAGCGCGCGTTGGCTGCTGGCCTCGTAATACGAGGACTGGTTGAGCTGGGTGTCCGAACCCAGGATCGACGACCCCCACATCCGGCTCAATCAGGGTGGCACGCCGGATCCCGGAAGGGCCGAAGCGTGCGCCCGGCCAGTTCGTCACCGCACCATCGAACGGTATGCCGACCACCGCAAACGCCTGTGCTGCCAGCGGCGGCGGCGCTAGAAAGTGATTGCCGTCCTGTGGGTAGGCACATTTCCCCATCGTCATTCCCGTTCCTCGCAATACAAATGCCCGGATTTTTCCCGGACAATCGGTTCCGATTCTGCCTTGTCGACCCCGCGCCCGGCACTGCGAGGCGTGGGCGGGGCGCGATCACTGCGCGCCAGACCCGTCCATGAAACCCCTGCCCTCCCACCTGATCGCATATGGCTGCCTGGCGTTGAGCATGGCCTTGACCGGCAGCTACGTGGCCTTGTCCAAGCCGCTGGTGGCGGCCCTGCCGGTGTTCCTGCTGGCCTGGATGCGGTTCGGCATCGCCGCCATCGCCATGTTGCCGTGGTTGCGCAAACCAGCCAACGAAACTCCACTCACGCCACAGGTGCGCCGCCTGCTGTTCCTGGAGTCGTTTGTCGGCAACTTCCTGTTCTCGATCTGCATGTTGTATGGCGTGAGCATGACCAGTGCAGTGTCTGCCGGCGTGATCCTGGCCGGCATTCCAGCAGTGATCGCTTTCATGAGCTGGTTGTTCCTGGGCGAACACATCAGCCCGCGCATGTGGGCCGCGGCGTTGTGTGCGGTGCTCGGCCTCGCGGTTCTGGCGTTGGCGCGCTCGGACATATTTGCCGACACTGCAGCGTCAGCACCGACACCACCCCAGGCCTGGCTGGGCAACCTGCTGGTATTCGGCGCCGTGGTGTGTGAGGGGGGTTATGCAGTGATTGCGAAAAAGCTCACCGGCACGCTGGGCCCCAAACGCATCGCGTCGATGATCAATCTATGGGGTTTCGCCTTGATGACGCCTTTCGGTCTGACGCTGGCGCTGGATTTTCCTTTCGGCTCCGTCTCCGTCGGCATCTGGTTGCTGTTGTTGTTTTACGCCTTGGCGGCCAGCATCGGCACGGTCTGGTTGTGGATGACCGGTGTGCGCCATCTGCAAGCCGCCCAAGGCGGCATCTTCACGGTGATGCTACCGATCTCCGCTGCGCTGGTCGGCGTGCTGGCGTTGGGCGAAACCATGACCGGCCTGCAGCTGGTGGCGTTCGCGATCGCCCTGTTCGGCATCTTCCTGACCTGGAACCAGCACTGAGGCGGATCAGCTGCGCTGCGCGCTGCGCGTTATCGATGCACCGTAGGATCGGTCTGACGGCTCGCTGATCAATGGCCTAGAACCGGTCCACCCGGTACGCCGACAGGTCGATGCCCGGCGACCGGCCCTGCATCAGATCGGCCATGATGCGCGCCGTGACACCACACAGTGTCAGGCCTAGATGCTGGTGGCCGAATGCGAAAAACACGCCCCGATGGCGTGGCGCCGCACCGAGCACGGGCAGATGGTCTGGCAAGGATGGACGAAAGCCCATCCAGTTACTCGCTGTGTCGACCCGCACACCTGGTACCAAGGCCTGCATCTGCCGGCGCAGCAGCGCGTAACGCCGCGGGTCCGGGGGCAATTGCAAGCCGCCGAACTCGACCGTGCCGGTCATGCGCAGGCCGACCGACAGCGGCGACATGATGACGCTGCGTTCGGTCGAGGCGATCGGGCGGCGCAGTGTCATCGTGCCAACGCCAGGTTCGCCCGGCTTCGGCCAGGGCACGGTGATGTGGTAGCCCCGTTCGGTATCGAGCGGCACTCGGTAACCCAGGCTTCGCGCCAAAGGCCGCGACCAGGCACCGGCACAGATAAGAACCTGGTGGGCCTGCAAGGCCGGGCCATGATCCAGCGTCAGGCGCACCGGGCCTGTGCCCTCCTGAAACACCTCCAGCACCCGTGCGCGTTGCACCCGACCGGACCAGCGTTGCATGGCATCGACCATGCCCAGGCAGACCGCGTGCGGATCTGCTACATGCCCGGTATCGGGATAACACAGCGCGCCCGCCACGTCCGCGCTGAGCGACGGCGCTTCTGCGCGCACCGCCTGTGCCGACAGGGCTTCGGTGCGCACGCCATAAGCGGCAATCTCTGCCGCCTCGCGTTTCGCAGCCCGCGCACCGGCGTCGGTTTCCCAGACCCGCAGATGGCCGTCGAGCGACAGCAGATGGTCGATGGCACAGGCCTGCATCAGATCGCGCAGGTCGTCGCGCGATGTCTGCTGCAAGGCGATCAGCGCCTGGATGCCCCGCGCCAATGCAGACGGTCGCGCAGCGAGAACGAAGCGCGTCAACCACGGCAGGATCGGCATCAGGTAGGCCAGGCGCAGCTTCAACGGGCTGTCGGCATCGAGCAGGTAACGCCAGCTGTCGCGAATGATCCGCGGATTGGCCAGTGGAATCAACTGTTCCGTGGCGACATGGCCGGCGTTGCCGAAACTGGCGCCCTGCCCAGGCGCCTGCATGTCAAGCAGCAATACGTTGCGGCCCGCATGTGCCAGTCGTGCTGCACACGCCGCGCCGACGAGGCCGGCGCCGACCACTACGGTATCGGTGTCCATTGGGGTCGTCATGCCGGATTGGAGCGTCGGCGCATCGTCCAGCGGCTAGACGATGCCCCAGACGTAAGGATCCTCGGGATCCAGCAGCAAATCGGTCTCGGCGCAGACATGGGCCCGCCCGGTGATCGTCGGTACCAGTTGTGTGCCCTGCATGCGGTACTGCGACTCGAATACGCTGCCTAGGACACTCTCCTGACGCCAGACCTCGCTCGGTGCCAACTTGCCGTCAGCGGCCAGGCAGGCCAGCTTGGCGCTGGTACCGGTTCCGCAGGGTGAACGGTCATAGGCACGACCCGGGCACAACACGAAATTGCGGCCGTCGTTGGCCGCGTCCTGTGCGGGGCCCATCAACTCGACATGGTCGATCAAGGCGCCATCGGCGCCGGTGATCCCTGCCGCCTCCAGCGCCTGGCGGATCGCCCAGGCATGGTGGGTGAGTGGCTCCACGTTGTCGACGGTGATGCCGATACCACCATCGTCACAGAGAAAAAACCAGTTGCCGCCCCAGGCGACGTCGCCGCGCACCGAACCGACGCCCGGCACCTGCAACTGCACACCGGCGCGGTACCGATAGGCCGGCACGTTGTCGATCGTCACCACGCCGCTCCCGCGCAAATGCACCGCGACAACACCCACGGGGGTGTCGAGCGTGTAACGCCCCGGCGCCGCCCGCCCCAGGTATTCCAGTGTCGCCATCAGGCCGATCGTGCCGTGGCCACACATGCCCAGATAGCCGACGTTGTTGAAGAACACCACCGAAGCCAGCGCGCCGGCCGTGCGTGGCGGCAACAACAAGGCTCCAACGACTACATCGCTGCCGCGCGGCTCACCGACCGTGGCGCTGCGGTAGCGGTCGTGCCGCTCGCGCAATTGCTGCACCACTGCGGGCAGGGGCAGGTCGCCGAGAACGGGGAAACCCGACAACACCAACCGGGTGGGTTCACCACCGGTGTGGGAATCGATGCAGACGATTCTTTCCATGTTGCGATTGTGCAGGCCCGTCACCGGTCAAGCCAACTTATCCGTGTGTACGACGACGCCGTCCTCATCGGCCGCGAGCCAGTCACCCGGTCGAATCCAGACGCCCTGGACCAACACGTCTACGTCACGCTCGCCTTGCGCCTGCTTGCGTGGCGGCAACGGCATCGGCGCCAGCGCCAGGATGCCGATCGGCAAGACCAGCAGTTCGGCGCAGTCGCGCACACAACCGTTGATCAGCAACCCGGCCCAGCCATTGCGCGCTGCTGCCGCACCGAGGTTGCCGCCGACCAAGGCGCGGCGCAGCGACGCGCCACCGTCGACCACCAGAACCCGTCCTTGCCCAGGGCTGTCCAGCGCCGCCTTGACCAACGTGTTGTCCTCGAAGCAACGCACCGTGCTGACCGGTCCACGAAAACGCGCGGAGCCTGCGAACGGGCGAAACACCGGCGGCAAAACGCGAAAGGCGCCACTCGAGTCGTCCTTGTGGGCATCGCACAGGTCACAAACGGGGGTGAAGTCCGGCATGGTCATGATCCTTGCAAAAATATCTATTCGTCAACGTGCACGGCATGTTATCGCAGCAATCTGATGCATTGCGCGAAGCAGCCGAGGTATCGCGCGTGTTCCCCGGCGTTCAACGACATCCACGGCCGGGTCGACTGCCAATGAACCGGCCTTGGCGATGGCCTGTCGTCCCCGAGTGAACGTGCCCATTTCGCCAGGCATGAAAAAAACAACACGCCAGAGTGAAAAAGATGCGTTTTCGCTTGGAAACTGGTTTTTTCTCCAGTAGCATCCGCAGTGCCGGAGAAGAAGCAGTTCTTCGCTGGTGATTAATCAACTTCGAGAAGGACAATTCAATCATGGCAACTGCAAAAAAAGCCCCGGCCAAAAAGGCCGTCGCCAAGAAAGCTGCACCCGCAAAGAAAGCAGCTCCGGCGAAAAAAGTAGCAGCGAAGAAAGCTGCGCCGGCCAAGAAGGCCGCTCCCGCGAAGAAAGTCGCTGCCAAAAAGGCCGCTCCGGCCAAGAAGGTCGCTGCCAAAAAGGCTCCAGCGAAAAAGCGCGCCGTCAACGCAGCTTTCATGAAAGCCCTGACACCCAGCGCCGCTCTGGCTGCCGTGGTCGGCTCCACACCATTGCCACGCACCGAAGTGGTCAGCAAGTTGTGGGCCTACATCAAGAAGAACAAGCTGCAGGACGAAGTCAACAAGCGCATGATCAATGCCGATGCCAAGCTCAAGGAAATCTTTGGCAAGATGCAGGTTTCGATGTTCGAGATGGCGGGCCTGATCGGCAAACACCTCAAATAAGCGCGGACACGACACGCAACACAAGGCCGGCATCCGCCGGCCTTTTTTTTCGCGGTGGCGCAAATTGGCGCATGACATCCATAGGGTTTGTCCCGAGCAGGACCGGTCGCGCGAAGCGCCGCAGCGGCCCTGCCTGTCGGTAGAATCGTCTGGCACCGCCTTGGTGCCGCAGTCGGCAAAATACAAGCTTCAATAATCCACCGACTGCCCATCCCTGAACGCGCACGACCTTGATTCGCTTCATCCTTACCCGCCTGGGGTTGATCATTCCCACTTTCCTGGGTATGACATTGCTGGTCTTTTTCCTGATCCGCATGGTGCCCGGAGATCCGGTCGAGACACTCGCCGGCGAACGCGGCATCGACGAGGCGCGGCACGCGTTGCTGCTCAAGGAATATGGCCTGGACCGACCGATCATGGTGCAGTACGGCATCTACATCGGGCGCCTGCTGCATGGTGACCTCGGGCGCTCGATCATCACCCACGCGCCGGTGATCGACGAATTCAGGGCCCTGTTCCCGGCCACCGTCGAACTCGGCGCGTGCGCGATCCTGTTTGCGCTCATCCTCGGCATACCTGCGGGCATACTGGCCGCGGTCAAGCGCAACTCGGGATTCGACCATGGCGTCATGGCTTTTTCCCTGACCGGGTACTCGATGCCAATCTTCTGGTGGGGACTGCTGCTGATCCTGCTGTTTTCGGTCCAACTCGACCTGACGCCGGTATCGGGTCGACTCGACGTCAAATACTTCATCGAACCGGTCACCGGTTTCCTGCTGATCGATTCCTGGCTGGCTGACGACAAGGGCGCATTCTGGTCTGCCGCATCACACCTGGTGTTGCCGACGATCGTGCTGGGCACACAACCACTGGCCGTCATCGCGCGCATGACCCGCTCGTCGATGCTCGAGGTGCTGGGTGAAGACTATGTGCGCACGGCACGCGCCAAGGGCCTGTCCAACCTGCGGGTGGTCGCCGTGCACGCACTGCGCAACGCGCTGATCCCGGTGGTCACCGTGATCGGCCTGCAGATTGGCGTGTTGTTCACTGGCGCGCTGCTGACCGAAACCATCTTCTCGTGGCCCGGTGTCGGCAAATGGCTGATCGAAGCAATCGGCCGGCGTGACTACCCGGTGCTGCAAGGCGGCGTGTTGCTGGTTGGCGCGATGGTCATGGGCATCAGCCTGCTGGTCGACATCACCTACGGCATCATCAACCCACGCATCAGGCACCTGCGGTGAACACCCGTACCTTGTCACCCGCCGTTGCACCAACAGCGCCTGAGCCGCCGCAGCCGCTGCGCGAGTTCTGGATCTACTTCAGCGCCAACAAGGGCGCAATCGCCGGCCTGGTCATCGTGCTCGGGATGCTGTTGATCGCGCTCTTTGCGCCCTGGCTGGCGCCACACAACCCGCTCATCACCAACAGCGACATCGCGCTGCAGCCGCCATTCTGGCAAAGCGGCGGCACACTCTCGTATCCACTGGGAACCGATGCGATCGGCCGCGATATCCTGTCGCGCCTGATCCATGGCGCGCGCCTGTCGTTGGTGATAGGCCTGGCCGTGGTTGCGGTGTCGGTGCTGGTGGGCACGGTGCTGGGTCTGACGGCCGGGTATTTCCGCGGCGTCTACGAGATCGCGGTGATGCGCGCGATGGACATCGTCCTGACGTTGCCCAGCCTGTTGCTGGCCATCGTGATTGTCGCGATCCTGGGCCCAGGCATCATGAATGCGATGCTGGCCGTCGCGGTGGTCATCCTGCCGCACTACGTGCGTATCACCCGGGCCGCCGTGATTTCGGAGACCTCCAGGGATTACGTCACCGCCGCACGCATGAACGGCGCAAGCCATCTGCGCCTGATGGTCAGCGAAGTGCTGCCCAACTGCACCGCGCCGCTGATCGTGCAGGCCTCGCTGGGCATCTCCACTGCCATCCTCGATGCCGCCGCGCTGGGTTTCCTCGGATTGGGAGCGCAGCCGCCTTCGCCCGAATGGGGCACCATGCTGGCCGACGCGCGCGAATTCGTGATGCGCGCCTGGTGGGTCGTCACCTTCCCCGGCATCATGATCCTGATCACCGTGCTGGCCTTCAACCTGCTGGGTGACGGATTGCGCGACGCGTTCGACCCCAAGCTCAAACGCTGACACCGCTGGTCATGGCGCTGCTCGAAATCAGAAACCTTTCGGTCGACTTCCCGTCCGGCAATGGCGTGATGCATGCTGTCGAGGGCGTCGACCTTACGCTGGACTCGGGCGACGTGCTGGGCATCGTCGGCGAATCGGGTTCTGGCAAGAGCGTCACGATGATGGCACTGATGGGCCTGGTGGCTTTCCCCGGCCTCGTCAAGGCCGACCGCATGCAGTTCGACGGGCATGACCTGATGGCCTTGTCGGCGCGCCAGCGCAGCGCCTTGACCGGCAAGGATCTGGCCATGATCTTCCAGGATCCAACCACCAGTCTGAATCCCTGTTTCACGATCGGCTTCCAGCTGGCCGAATCGCTCAAGTTGCACCTGCGCATGGATTCCAAGGCCGCGCGCCGCCGCTCCATCGAACTGTTGGAGCAGGTGGGCATACCGGCGCCCGAGAGCCGCCTGAAGGTGTATCCGCACCAGATGTCGGGTGGCATGAACCAGCGCGTGATGATCGCCATCGCGATCGCCTGCAACCCCAAGCTGCTGATCGCCGACGAACCGACGACGGCGCTGGACGTGACGATACAGGCGCAAATTCTCGACTTGCTGCGCGCGTTGCAGAAGGACCGCGGCATGGCGCTGGTGCTGATCACGCACAACATGGGCGTGGTCTCACAGATGGCGCGCCGCATCGCGGTGATGTACGCCGGCCAGATGATGGAAGAACGCGCAGCGCAGGATCTGTTTCACACGCCGTTGCACCCATACACCGAAGCCCTGATGGCTGCCATGTCCGAACGCAGCGACGGCAGCGGCCGACTGGCCACGATACCCGGCATGGTGCCCGGTCTTTACGACCGCCCTGCCGGCTGCCTGTTGAATATATTGGGCAGTTAGTGCCTGCCCCATGGGTTCCCAGTCGTCTTCAATCGTATAAGGATCGGCATAAGGATTATTACGGAAAATTTCCTGCGTCTGGGCGCTTAAATCGCGCAGAACTGCCGGATCGGAACCGGAAAATTCCACCTCCACCGTGTACACCGTATAGAATATATT
>CAJDWR010000056.1_pt1 | contig 23563 bp, 29 predicted proteins | sample 7391651 | NCBI WGS metagenome assembly CAJDWR01 (sample SAMEA7055720, study PRJEB34461) | soil metagenome | biome: terrestrial ecosystem; feature: Peninsula; material: soil | place: Antarctica | collected 2016
TGGTTGGTGGCAAGGCGGCCAGATCGCGGGCAACACGGAGGGCCTGCATCAGGCTTGACGGATCGGCCCGTCCCGTGCCGGCAATATCGAATGCGGTTCCATGATCAGGGCTGGTACGCACCAGCGGTAGACCCAGCGTCACGTTCACACCGGTGTCGACCCCCAGGTACTTGACCGGAATCAGTCCCTGGTCGTGGTACATCGCCACCACCACATCCCATTCGCCAGGCGCACCGTCGTGCGCCCGGGCGCGCATGAAGACCGTGTCCGGTGCGATCGGGCCAGAGACGTTCATGCCCGCGGCGCGCGCCGCGGCGATCGCCGGCGCAATGGCATCGATCTCTTCACGGCCAAACAGGCCACCCTCGCCGGCATGCGGATTGAGGCCGGCCACCGCAATCCTGGGTCGCCGCCCAAGCAAGGCCCACAAGGCCTTGTCCGTGATGTGCAGTGTCTCCAACACGTTGGCGCGTGTCACCGCATCGATCGCCTCGCGGAGCGACACATGGATACTCACCAGCACGGTGCGCAACTGCTCATTGGCCAGCATCATGCGCACCGGCAACTCGGCGACAGGCACCGCGCGCGCCAAGGCGGCACGGTACTGCAGCATTTCAGTATGCCCCGGAAACCGGTCGTAGGGCGCTCCGGCTGCAGCGAGCGACTCCTTGTGCAAGGGCGCGGTGACCAGCGCAGCGATCTCGCCGCGCAAGGCCGCATCAGCCGCCCAGACAACACTGTCCCCCGCCATGCGGCCCGCGACGCCACTGACAACGCCGAGTTCGATCGAGCCCTGCCGCTTTGTCGCCTGCAGCACCGGGATGCAGCGCGGCGGAACATCCAGCGCCTCGTCGGCCTGCGTCAGCACCACCACTGGCAATGCGACCGAGCCAGGACCTGCAATGCAGTGCGAGGCCCGCCGCAGCGTATCGACGTCACCGGCGACGAAGCAGTGCCGGGTCAGCGCAGGTGCGTCCCGAAATGCCTTGGCGATGATCTCCGGACCGATGCCGGCGGGGTCTCCCATGGTGATAGCGATCGATTTTGGCATCTGCATCTCAGGCCGGGTTGTCGATGTCGATGAACACATGTTCCAGGTTCAACTGCGCGGCCACATGCCCGGCCAAGGCAGGCGCACCATAACGCTCGCTCGCATGGTGTCCGCAGGCCAGAAAGGCAACGCCGGATTCGCGCGCGTAATGCGCCTGCGGCTCCGAAATTTCGCCGGTGATGAAACCATCGGCTCCAGCGGCAATGGCCGCCTCGAAATACCCTTGTGCGCCTCCGGTGCACCAGGCAATACGCTGCAGCGGCCTGGCATCGCCGGCCACGACGGTGACCGGCCGACGCAGCACCGACTCGACATGGCGGCCAAGTTCAGACGCACTGGAGAAACTGCCACCATCGGTTCGCGCTCCCAGAAACCCCAGCTCCTGCTCGCCAAATCGCGCGTGCGCCGTCAGGCCCAGCTGCAGTCCGAGCTGCGCGTTGTTGCCCCATTGCGGATGTGCATCCAGCGGCAGGTGGTAAGCGAACAGGTTCAGGTCATGCGCCAGCAACAAAGCCAGCCGCTGCTTCAACCAACCGGTGACACGACCGTCCTGACCACGCCAGAACAGCCCATGGTGCACCAGGATGGCATCGGCATCACTGGCCACAGCCGCCTCGATCAAGGCGAGGCTGGCAGTCACACCCGACACGATCTTGCGGATCTCGGACCGACCCTCCACCTGCAAGCCATTGGGCCCGTAGTCCCGGAACCGTTCGGGCTCCAGCAAGGTATCGAGGGTCTGTGCAAGAACGGTGCGACTGGTCATGACGGTGCAAATAGAACGAACCCGGTATCACTACGACGCCGGCCAGTGGGGCGAGAAAAAACATTGTCGGCCATATCCGGAGCTACAGCGGTTCACCGTAGTTTGGGGCGCTCCACCTCCAGGCTGCAGTCACACCCCAGCTCCAGCGCAATCGACCGCCTGGCCAGGGTTGCCAGCATCGGCGCCAAGGTACCTGCCACCCCACGCATGCCACGGGGCAAGACCGCATCCAGCACCTGCGCGGGTTGCGCAATCGCGCCACAACGATAGACGGACAGCAGGTCGTTCCAGCGCAGCGCGACACAAGCGCCCGTACTGCGTCCCGACAACACCATGCCGATCGGACAAGGCTGGGACAGACAACAGACGCCGCAGCCATTGCACGGCGCGCCGACCGCTGGCTTGGACGGTGCCATCGGCTCGATTGCAATGGTCCGATAAGGTCTGGTCATGGCAGTGTCCCGATTGTGCCGTGCCGCCTACAATTTGCGCATGAAACGCCTCTGGTTGCTTTTCGCGCAGACCGCCACCGTGTTGCTGGCCGCCTACTTCGTCGTGGGAACGCTCAAACCCGAATGGCTGGGCAAGGCTGGCGGTCCGCACACGGTCACTCTGATCGAGGCACCTGCCATGTCGACGGTCGGCATCCCGGTGGGCAGCTTTCGACTGGCAGCGCAAAAGGCCGCCTCAGCCGTGGTCAGTATCAACACCAGCAAGACTGCCAACCGCGATCCGCGCGCCAACGACCCCTGGTTCCGGTTCTTCTTCGGCGACCAGGGCCAGGAACCCAGCGCCGGCCTGGGCAGCGGCGTGATCGTCAGTCCAGCTGGCTATATCCTGACCAATAACCATGTCGTGGAAGGCGCAGACGAAATCGAGGTCATCCTCAACGACAGCCGCAAGGCGCTGGCCAAGGTGATCGGCACAGACCCTGACACAGATCTGGCGGTGCTCAAGATCGACTTGGACAAGTTGCCGGTGGTCGTTATCGGCAACTCTGACGCTGCACAGGTGGGTGATCAGGTGCTGGCCATCGGCAATCCGTTCGGGGTCGGGCAAACCGTCACCAGCGGCATCATCAGCGCATTGGGCCGTAACCAGCTTGGCATCAATACCTTTGAAAATTTCATCCAGACGGACGCGGCGATCAATCCGGGCAACTCCGGTGGCGCATTGGTCGACACACAGGGGAACCTGCTGGGCATCAATACCGCGATCTACTCGCGCTCGGGCGGCAGTATGGGTATCGGGTTTGCGATTCCGATGTCGACGGCCCGCTTCGTCATGGACGGTCTGGTCAAGGACGGTCAGGTCACTCGCGGCTGGATCGGTGTCGAACCCAACGATTTGTCGCCCGAACTGGCGGAGACTTTCGGCGTCAAGGCGCGCGAGGGGGTCATCATCACCGGTGTACTGCAAAACGGACCTGCGGCGCAAGCGGGCATTCGCCCCGGCGACGTCATCACCGCGGTGGCCGGAAACGATGTGCGTAATGTCTCCGATCTGCTGACCCAGGTTGCCGGGCTCAAGCCCGGCACCGCGTCACGTTTCAGTCTGCAGCGCCAGGACAGCCAGATGGAGCTCGACGTGGTTCCTGGCATGCGACCGAAGCTGCAACGCGCCCCACGCTGACAGTCAAACCGGGCCCAGTGTCAGGGCGTGCCGGACGACGCGGAATCCTTGTCTTTCGGGCCAGCCGCCTCCGCGGCGTCTTCGTCTTCGGCCGCCTGGGTGTTCTTGGTGAACCATTTCGCCGCGAAGAGGCCGGCTTCGTACAACAGACACATCGGTACCGCCAAGGCCAGTTGCGAGATCACATCTGGCGGTGTGAGGACTGCGGCAATGACAAACGACAACACGATGAAGTAACCGCGGAACTCCTTCATCTTCTCGATGCTGACGATGTTCATCCGCGCCAGCAGCACAACCACGATCGGCACCTGGAAGGCAATGCCAAACGCGAGGTACAGGCCCAGAATGGCTTCGACATAGGATGCAATATCCGGCGTCGCGGCGACGCTGGCCGGCGTCACCGCCTGGATGAACGCAAACATCTTGTCGAGCACGAACAGCTGCACAAAGGCGATGCCGGCATACGCCAGGAAGCTGCCGAAAAAGATCAGGGGAACCGCGAGTCGCTTCTCATGGCTGTACAAGCCAGGCGCGATGAAGGCCCAGATCTGGTACATCAACCACGGCAATGCCAGCAAGACACCTGCCATCATCAGCACCTTGAGCGGCACGAAGAACGGCGAGAACACGCCCACCGCGATCAACTTGGCGCCTGGTGGCATGTGGGCCCGTATCGGTGTGGCAATCAAATCAATCAGTCCACTGGGACTAGGCCAGATCGCCAGCAAGGCCATGCACACAGCCAACCCGACCATGCTGTAGATCAGGCGATCACGCAACTCCATCAGGTGTTGCACGAATGGCTGCTCGGTACCTGCGAGTTCGTCTTCTTTGTTGGTCGAGTCAGTCATCGTGTCATGTGGACCCCACACCCCACGGAACGGGGATTCCGGGGCGCCAGGCGGTTACCGTGTGGTCAGTTGGGTTTGTGCGGCCGGAACCGTGCGACCCGCGCCGCACCCGACAAGGCGCGTGTCCGGATACCGTTGCGCGCCTTGTACCAGTTCGGCGTGGCGCCCTGCTTGATACGCCAGCGCTTGTTCGGATGTCGATAGGCCGGATAACTCACCGGCATGTCGAACTCCTCGCCAGACTGCGAGTTGTCGCCCATGCGCGTGGCATCCGTCCAGGATTTCTCGATCTCGCTCGCATTGCTCTGGATGGTGTTTTCCATGTCCTTCGCCGCTTCGGTGACCGACTCCTTCATCTTCTTGAGCTCATCGAGCTCGATGGAACGACTGACCTCCGCCTTGACGTCGGATACATACCGTTGCGCCTTGCCCATCAGCATGCCGACGGTCCGGGCGACACGGGGCAACTTCTCGGGTCCGATGACGAGCAGTGCCACGACGCCAATCAGCGCCATCTTGGAGATGCCCAGATCGATCACGTCGGCCTACCTTGGCGCTTCACGACTTCTGCTTGGCTTCCACGTCGATGGTGTTTTTTTCCGACGCCGTGGCGCTGTTGGACACCTGCGACGGTGGTGCGGCTGGCGTGTCGTCAGCCGCCATGGAAGCGTCCTTCATGCCATCCTTGAAGCCCTTGACCGCGCTCCCAAGATCGCTGCCCATGTTCTTGAGCTTCTTGGTGCCAAACACCATCACGACAATCAACAGCACGATCAGCCAGTGCCAGATAGAAAACGAACCCATATATAACTCCTCAGCAATAAGCCGAATTCTAGACCCCATCGCGCTGCCCCTACGCGCAATGGCCTCTTGGATCAACCCCTGAGCCAGGGGCGCGGGCCTCCCATGACATGCACGTGCAGATGTTGCACCTCCTGCCCACCTTCGACTCCGGTGTTGCAGACGACACGAAATCCACCTTCGGGATAGGGCCGGCAACCCTCCTGCAATGCCAGCTTCGGCGCCAGCGTCATCATGTGCCCCATCAGGCCTACGTGTTCCGGACCGAGCTGCGCGAACGACGGGATATGCAGCTTCGGGATCATCAGGAAATGCACCGGCGCCCACGGATGGATGTCGTGGAACGCGAAAACTTGGTCGTCCTCATGCACCTTGCGCGCCGGGATCTGGCCCTGCGCGATCTTGCAGAACAGGCAATCGGGGTCATGTGCCACAGCCGACAAGCCTCCGAATTCAGGCGCCAACGGCCTGATTATTATTCATCGCCACCATACCCTTGACGATGCGGTACAGGAACCAGATCGATACCAATAGCCACGCCAGCATACCGGGCATGATGAACAGCAGGAATAGCGGTGCAGTGAGCAAATACAGGAGTCCCGCCAGAATCACCGAGCGGATGCGCCAGGAAAAATGCGATGCCTGCCAGGAGCCTTGGGCCTCGGGTCTTTTCACCAGGTCGATCACCAGCGCCACGATCAGCAACACGGCCCCGGCCTGCGCCCCCGGCACGATCGCGCCGATCGCAACAATCAGGTGCAGCACATAACTCACCCAGCCGACAGATTTGAGCGCCTGCGCCTGCTCTTCACCCTTGGGGACAACATCGATCACATCCGTCATATCCATACCTCCTTGTCACATATCCTCTCTAAAAGACCTTCACTCTGCGTGTGACGGACTCCGGGATTCGCCTTGGGAACGGCCCGCCGACTCACGCGCCTTCGCGCGCGATGACCTTGCGCAAGGCCTTCTCCTCTATGCCGCTGGTGCCTTCGCGTCGGTGCAATTCGGCCAGCACATCCGCAGGACGCAATCCGTAATGCGCCAGCGCCACCATGCAGTGGAACCAGAGGTCGGCCATCTCGCCCACCAGTCGGCCCTTGCCGAGCGCCGCTTGCGAATTGCCCTGCAGGGCGTAGTCCAGGTCCTTCGCCGCCATCACCACCTCGGTGGCTTCCTCGCCGATCTTCTTCAGGAACGCGTCTGGGCCCCGATGCAGCAGACGGGCGACATAACTGGCATCGGGATTGCCACCGTGCTGCGGCAAGCGGCTCTCGATGATCGTGGCCAGGCGGGTCAACACCTGATTGAGGTCATCGGATTCGGAGATGGAGGCAGGCATGTCGGTTTACTTATAGATCGATTGCGGATCTTTCAATACCGCATCGACGGTTTCCCAGGTTCGCAACTCCGTTGCATTGGTCAGTCGCCGGAAAAAGCAGCTGTGACGGCCGGTATGGCACGCGATGCCGGGCTCATGGCCGGTCTGTGTCACCGTGATCAGAACAACATCGTTATCACAGTCCAGCCGGATGTCATGCACCAACTGGACATGGCCCGACTCTTCACCCTTGAACCATAATCGTTGGCGCGAACGGCTGAAATAGACCGCCCGGCCGCTGGACGCCGTCTGCTCAAGCGCCTGGCGGTTCATCCAGGCAAACATCAGCACGTCTCCCGTGCCCTGTTCCTGGGCGATCACCGGAACCAACCCTGACGCATCCCATTTGACTTGCTCCAACCATTGCATCGGCCTATTGTCGGCCATCGTGCTCCGGCTTGCGGTCTGCAGCCCCACAAAGCATGCGCAATCAGATCCGCACGGCGATGCCACGCGCGCGCAGATGCTGCTTGGCCTGCAGGATGGTGTATTCGCCGTAATGGAAGATGCTGGCGGCCAGCACAGCGTCCGCGCCGCCGATGGCAATGCCGTCGGCGAGATGGTCCAGGTTGCCAACGCCACCCGAGGCGATCACCGGAATGCTGACAGCATCGCTCACCGAGCGCGTCAGCTGCAGATCGAAGCCAGACTTGGTACCGTCGCGGTCCATGCTGGTGAGCAGGATTTCCCCTGCACCGCGACGCGCCATCTCTTTGGCCCAGTCCACAGCGTCCAGGCCGGTGTTGGTGCGGCCACCATGGCTGTAGACGTCCCAGCCCGCGCCCACCGGCGTACCCTGCGGCCCCGGGCGTTGTTCATCCGCCACGCTGCGGCATTTGGCGTCGATGGCCACCACGATACATTGCGAGCCGTATTTATCCGCCACCTCGTCAATCAGGTCCGGCCGGGCGATCGCCGCCGAATTGAAGCTGGTCTTGTCGGCACCGGCGTTGAGGAGGCGGCGCACATCCTCGCTGCTGCGCACACCGCCTCCGACCGTCAACGGAATAAAAACCTGCCTGGCCACATCTTCGATGATGTGCAGGATCAGATCGCGCCCGTCGCTGGTGGCGGTGATGTCCAGGAAGGTGAGTTCATCGGCGCCCTGGTCGTTGTAACGCGCGGCAATCTCCACCGGGTCACCGGCATCGCGCAGCGAGACGAAATTGACGCCCTTGACGACCCGTCCGCCGGTGACATCCAGACAAGGAATGATGCGTTTGGCCAGCATGGGATGCGCGACGCCTGGCTCAGCCGTTGAGTTCGTCGGCACGCGCCTGGGCGGCGGCAAAGTCGAGATTGCCGCTGTAGATGGCCCGTCCACAGATCACGCCTTCGACACCTTCGCTCTCGACATCGCACAAGGCCTCGATATCGGCCATGTTGCTCAATCCACCCGAGGCGATGACCGGTATCGACAAGGCCTGCGCCAGCTTGACCGTTGCATCGATGTTGATGCCCGACAACATGCCGTCTCGCCCAATATCGGTATAGATGATGGATTCGACGCCGTAATCCTCGAACTTCTTGCCCAGGTCGACCACATCGTGGCGGGTCAGCTTGCTCCAGCCATCGGTGGCGATCTTGCCGTCCCTGGCATCGAGCCCGACGATGATGTGGCCACCAAACGCAGTGCAGGCATCCTGCAGGAAACCAGGGTTCTTGACCGCCGCGGTGCCGATGATGACGTAGCGCAGCCCGGCGTCGAGATAGCGCTCAATCGTGTCCAGATCGCGGATACCGCCGCCGAGCTGCACGTCGACTTCACTGCCGACATCCTTGAGGATGCGCCGGATCGCCATCTCGTTCTTGGGAAGCCCGGCAAATGCCCCATTGAGGTCGACCAGATGCAGTCGTCGTGCCCCCTTGGTGACCCAACTGCGCGCCATCACGGGCGGATCCTCACCAAAGGTTGTGGACTGGTCCATGTCGCCCTGCTTGAGGCGGACACAGTGACCGTCTTTCAGGTCAATCGCGGGAATTAGCAGCATGGTGCGCAGGTGGCTGGGGAAAATCAGGGCTTCCAACGCAGGAAGTTACGGTATAGCGCAAGGCCTTGGTCAGCACTCTTTTCCGGGTGGAATTGGGTTGCAAAAATATTATCGCGTGCAAGCGCCGCGGTAAAGCGACCTCCATAGTCCGCTTCACCCACGCTGTGGCGCGCATCAGACGGTCTGGCGTAGTAACTATGCACGAAATAGAAATAACTCGCATCGGCAATGCCACGCCACAACGCGTGCACCGGGGCGCCATGGCCGGTCTGGAACACCTGGTTCCAGCCCATTTGCGGCACCTTGTACCGGCTGCCGTCGGGCTGCAGACGCCCTTGCAGGTCGAAACGCAACACTTCACCGGGAATCAGGCCCAGCCCGGGGGTGCCAGTTCCATCATCGCCGCGCCGACCTTCCTGGCTGTGATCCAGCAGCATCTGCATGCCGACACACACGCCAAACAGCGGCTTGTTACGCGCAGCGTCCAGCACCGGTTCCAGCAATCGGGAGGCGCGCAATTCGTGCATGCAGTCGGCGATCGCTCCCTGTCCCGGCAGGACCACCCGCTCGGCGGCGTGGATCAATTGCGGATCGGAAGTGACATAGACCAGATGGCCATCGCCATCTGCCGCGACCTGCACCGCATTGGCTACCGAGCGCAGGTTGCCCATGCCGTAGTCGACGACCGCCACCGTCTTGTTATGCACGGTTCCCATGATGATGATGTTTCGTCTGGCCGCGCCCGACCGTCGCGGCGCCGGGTTCAGGATTCAGAGCGAACCCTTGGTCGACGCGATGACACCGGCTGCCCGCGGGTCCACCTCGACCGCCTGGCGCAGGGCCCGTGCGAATGCCTTGAAGACGCTCTCGCACTGGTGATGGGCATTCTCGCCGCGCAAGTTGTCGATGTGCAGGGTCGCGAAAGCATGGTTCACGAAACCCTGGAAGAACTCATGCGCCAATTGGCTGTCGAACGTACCGATCATGCCGCTCTTGAACGGCACCTGCATGATCAGACCCGGACGCCCGGAAAAGTCGATGACAACCCGGCTGAGCGCCTCGTCCAGCGGCACGTAGGCATGGCCGAAGCGGCGGATGCCCTTGCGGTCGCCCAGCGCCTTGTGCATCGCCTGGCCCAATGTGATACCGACATCTTCAACCGTATGATGGCCATCGATGTGCAGATCGCCGTCGGCCTGGATATCGAGATCGACCAGAGCATGGCGTGCGATCTGGTCGAGCATATGGTCAAAGAAACCGATGCCGGTCCGCAAGGTCGAACGGCCACTGCCGTCCAGGTCGAGTCGCACCGTGATGCGGGTCTCGGCGGTGTTGCGGCTGACTTCGGCGGCACGGGGGGCCCCTGTTGGCGTTGCGGGTGCGGGAGCGGGATTCATAAACATTCCTTCAAGGCAGACAACATCGCACGATTTTCTTCGGCCAGCCCGACCGTCAGGCGCAGGCAATTGGCCAGCAGTGGATGCAGGTTCGAGACGTTCTTGACGAGTACGCCGCGCGCACGCATGCCGGAAAAAACACGGGCCGCACTGTCACCCTCACCCGGCAGCCGCACCAGCACCATGTTGGCATCGCTGCGGTAGACCTGCAAGCCGGGCACGGCGGACAACTGCTCGACCAGCCAGGCGCGTTGCGCCACGATGTCGCGCGCCTGCGCAGCGAACACCGCGTTGTGCTCAAGTGCGAACAACGCACATTCGGCGTTGAGCACACTGATGTTATACGGCGGACGCACCTTGTCCAGTTCGGCCACCAGCGCATCGCGGCCGATCAGGTAACCGATTCGTACGCCGGCAAGGCCGAACTTGCTCATGGTGCGCATCAGCAACACATGGGAATACTGTGTCAATCGCTCGATGAAGCTCTGGCCGGCGAATGGCTGGTAAGCCTCGTCGATCACGACAAAACCGGGCGCGGCGTCGATGATCGATGCGATGGCTGCATCGTCCCACAGGTTCGCGGTGGGGTTGTTCGGGTAAGCCAGATAGATGATCGACGGCTGGTGCTGGGCAATCGCCTGCAGCATCGCCGCAGGATCGAGCGCAAAGTCGGCGGTCAGGGGCACGCCGACGAACCGCAGGCCCTGCAACTGCGCGCTCATCGCATACATGACAAAACCGGGCACCGGCGCCAGGATGCTGGCGTCGGGCACATCCATGGCCATTGCCAGCAGGGCAATGAGTTCATCCGACCCGTTGCCCAGCATCAGATCGAATCCGGCGGGCACCTGGGCATGGGACTTCAATGCCTGGCGCAGGTCCTGGACCCGGCTGCCAGGGTAACGGTTCAGCGCGACGGCACCCAGGCGCCGACCCAGTTCCTGCTGCAAGGGCTCGGGCAATCGGTGCGGGTTTTCCATCGCGTCGAGCTTGAGCAGGCCAGCCGACTCCTGGACGGCATAGGCGTGCATGGACGTCACATCCTGGCGGACATGGCGGGTGATACGGTCGGAAAGGGTCAGGCTTGCAGTCATCTCGGCAAAAGGGAACTCGGTGGGAGGCAGGGCTGGGGGGTGCTCAGCAGGCATAGGACGTGGCCAAGGCGTTCACGAGAACCAGTTGTACCGGCATGTCGGCCTCGTACACACCTGCATTGCGCCGGAGTTCGCCGTCAAACAGGGATTTGGCCATGCGCGGCTCCAGTCGACGGCCATTCAGGCACACCAGCGGCTTGGCACCCGCCCGTACCATCGACGCGTGGGCCTCGAGTGCACCTTCCATGGCACCGACGAGGTAATACTGCACATAGTCTTCGCCGTGGTCCTTGTCGGTCAACTCCAGAGTGTGCAACTCCCGGATACTGATAGCCGCGGCATTGCTGGCCAAAACCCCAATGACGCAGGCCAGCATCGCGCAGCGCATTACCGTACGCAGGCGGCGGCCGTTTTTGGGATGGCCGCTGGTTAATACCACGCTCATCGTGTCAACCGCATTTCCGCGGCCACGGCATGGGCCTGCAAGCCTTCGCCGCGCGCCAACACCGAGGCCACCCGCCCTAGAATTTGCGCTCCGGCGGCACTGACTTCGATCAGGCTGCTGCGTTTCTGGAAATCGTAGACACCCAGCGGGCTGGAGAACCGGGCAGTGGCACCGGTGGGCAACACATGGTTGGGACCGGCACAGTAGTCGCCCAGACTTTCACTGGTGAACGTGCCCAGGAAAATCGCACCTGCATGGCGCAGCAAGGGCTCCCAGCGGTGCGGCTCCTTGCTGCTGACCTCCAGATGCTCCGGCGCCACCTGGTTGCTGATCGTGCAAGCCTCTTCCATCGAGCGGGTATGCACCAGTACACCACGGTTATTCAGGCTGGCAGCGATGGTGTCGCGCCGCGCCATGCTGGGCAGCAACCGGTCGAACTCGGCCTGCACCTGGTCGATATAGGCCAGGTCCGGGCACAACAGGATGCTTTGCGCCATTTCGTCATGTTCGGCCTGGCTGAACAGATCCATCGCGACCCACTCCGGTGGCGCCGATCCGTCTGCCAACACCAGTATTTCGCTCGGCCCTGCAATCATGTCGATGCCCACCTGACCAAACACCTTGCGCTTGGCCGCTGCCACATAGGCATTGCCTGGTCCGGTAATCTTGTCGACCTTGGGCACGGTCTGGGTGCCATACGCCAGCGCAGCCACGGCCTGCGCTCCACCGATCGTGAACACCCGCGACACACCGGCGACGTGGGCGGCCGCCAGCACCAGCGGATTGCGCTCACCCTTGCCGTCGGTGCTGCCCTTGGCAGCCGGCGTGGGCACCACCATGATGATCTGCGCCACACCGGCCACATGCGCCGGAATCGCGTTCATCAATACCGACGACGGATACGCTGCCTTGCCTCCGGGCACGTAAATACCGACCCGGTCCAGCGGCGTCACCTTCTGACCGAGCAGATTGCCGTCGGCATCGTGGTAACTCCAGCTCTCGCCGCAGGCCTTCTTCTGCGCCAGGTGGTAGCTGCGGATCCGGTCAGCCGCAAACAACAGGGCCTCGCGCTGCGCCTGCGGAATCTGATCGAAAGCGACCTGCAGATCGTTCGCGCCGAGTTCGAGCTCCGCCAGCGAGCCGGCCCGAACACCATCGAACCGCGCTGTGGCATCCAATACTGCGGCATCACCACGCTGCTGCACGTCGGCCAGAATGTCCGAAACCCGCTGTTCGATTGCGGCATCCGTGCTGCCGGACCAGAACAGGCGCGCACGGAAAGCAGCGTCAAATCCAGGGTCGCTCGTGGACAAACGCAACGGCCGCGCGTACTCCGTCATGCGGTCACCTCCACGTTGCGGCGCACCGCACCATCGAAAGCATCAATGATGTGCCGGATCGGCGCCTGCTTGAGCTTGAGCGCGGCCTGGTTGACCACCAGGCGTGAACTGATGTCCATGATGTGTTCGACTTCGACCAGATGATTGGCGCGCAGCGTGCTGCCACTCGAAACAAGGTCGACGATCGCATCGGCCAGACCGGTCAATGGCGCCAGTTCCATGCTGCCATACAGCTTGACCAGGTCGGCATGCACGCCCTTGGTGGCAAAGAACTCGCGGGCGATCGTCATGTATTTGGTGGCGACCGTCAGCCGCGAACCCTGACGCACGCTGGACGCATAGTCGAAACCCTTGCGTACCGCCACACTGATACGGCAACGCGCGATCTGCAGATCCAGCGGTTGGTACAGCCCGTCACTGCCGTGTTCGAGCAAGGTGTCCAGACCGGTGATGCCCATGTCTGCGCCACCATATTGCACGTAGGTTGGCACGTCGGTGGCCCGCACGACCAGCACACGCACATCGGGTCGATTCGTCTCCAGAATCAGCTTGCGTGATTTTTCGGGATCACCCTGTACGACGATGCCAGCGGCCCGCAGCAGCGGCAGCGCCTCATCGAAGATACGTCCCTTGGACAATGCAAGCGTGATCATCCTACCTCCGTCATGCCGATACACGTTCGATGTCGGCGCCCAACGCCCGCAACTTGGTTTCCATCCTGTCGTAACCCCGGTCGAGATGGTAAATGCGATCGACGACAGTTTCACCCTCGGCCACGAGTCCGGCTATAACCAGGCTGGCTGACGCCCGCAGGTCGGTGGCCATGATTGGCACCCGAGAGTTTGGGCACGCCTTGCACCACCGAGCACCTACCGTCGATCTGGATCTTCGCACCCAGACGCACCAACTCGTTGACGTGCATGAAGCGGTTCTCGAAGATGGTTTCCGTCACACTGGCGGTTCCCTCGGCAATGCAGTTCAGTGCCATGAACTGGGCCTGCATGTCGGTCGGGAAGCCCGGATATTCGGTGGTACGGAAACTCTGTGCATTGAGCCGTCCATTGGAACGCTCCAGATGGTCTGCTCTTGCATGCGCCAGCAGCACATCACCACCGGTGGCAGCCACTGCGCAGAGAAAGGTGCCGGCCTCGATCCGGTCGGCAACCACGCGATGGCGGCAGCCGTGCAGTTCCGGCACACCCTGTACAACGATATGGCTGGTGCCGTGGCCCTGGATATTCGCACCCATGGCGATCAGCATTTCGGCCAGGTCACCGATCTCGGGCTCCCGGGCTGCATTTTCCAGCACGGTTTCGCCGTCGGCCAGCGCGGCCGCCATCAGGAAATTCTCAGTGCCGGTAACGGTGACCATGTCGGTGGCGATGCGTGCGCCGGTGAGCCGGGTCAGCCCCTTGCGCAGCCGCGCGATCATGTAGCCATGCTCGACCACGATGTCCGCGCCCATTGCGGTCAGACCCATGATGTGCTGGTCGACCGGCCGAGAACCGATGGCGCAGCCACCCGGCAGCGAAACCCTGGCCTGGCCAAAACGGGTCAGCAGCGGACCCAGCGCCAGCACCGACGCCCGCATGGTCTTGACCAGTTCATACGGCGCCTCTGGCGAGGTCAACGTACTGGCGTCGATACGTACCGCGTCATCGTCGCCGCGCACGATGGTTACACCCATATTGCGGATCAGCCGCGTCATGGTGTTGACATCCTGCAGATGCGGCACGTTATCCAGCGTAACTGGCTCGCGCGTCAGCAGGCTGGCACAGAGCTCCGGCAGCGCGGCGTTCTTGGCGCCGGAAATCGGCACCACGCCGGCCAGTGATCGTCCGCCGCGGATCCGCAGCTTATCCATTCGACTTCCATTCGGCGTTGGTCAAGGTTTTCATCGACAGTGCGTGAACCTCGTCGCCCTGGATCTTGGTTCCCAGCGTGGCATAAACCATCTGGTGCCGGGCAATTGGACGTTTGCCTTCGAAAGCGTCCGACACGATGGTGGCGTACCAGTGACGGCCATCGCCCTCTAGTTCGCAGTGGCTGCAGTCGAGTCCGGCAGTGATGATGGATTTGAGTTCGTCAGCAGTCATGTCAGAGTTCCATTCAATTACGGATCTTGTAACCCGTGCGCAGCAGGTGTACGGCCACGGCACTGGCCGAGCCCAGGGCCAGGGCGACAACGCCCAGGCTGAGCCACGGCGAGACGTCGCTGCGGCCAAAAAAACCAAACCGAAACCCATCGATCATGTAGAAAAATGGATTGAGGTGGCTCACGCCCTGCCAGAACGGTGGCAGGGACTTGATTGAATAAAAAACGCCGCTGAGGAACGTCATCGGCATGACAATGAAGTTCTGGAACCCGGCCAGTTGATCGAATTTTTCAGCCCACAAGCCTGCAATCAGTCCCAGGGCACCCATCAGCGCAACGCCCATCACCGCAAAAACCAGGATCCAGGCGACCGCAAAAAAGTGAGGCGCTGTGAACCAGAAGGTGGCCAGCAACACGCCAACACCAACCGCCAGGCCGCGTACCGCCGACGAGCCTACATAGGCGAAAAACCAGTGCCAATGCGACAAGGGTGTGAGCAGCAGGAACACCAGATTGCCCATGACCTTGCTCTGGATCATCGACGAGGAGCTGTTGGCGAACGAATTTTGCAGCATGCTCATCATGACCAGACCGGGCACGAGAAACGCGGTGTAGCTGATCGTCTCGTACACCTTGACCCGGTCTTCCAGCACATGCCCGAACACCAGCAGGTACAAAATCGACGTGAGCACCGGCGCGCCAACGGTCTGGAAACCGACCCGCCAAAAACGCAGGACTTCCTTGTAGAACAACGTGCGACAGCCGATCATGGCGCCGCCGGCCTGACCGTCGATCGCCGGCAAGACGATGGGTGTCGACAGTTCACCGGACATCGTCGGCCACCTTGTCAGTGCTGCGGGCCATCACCTCAACGAAGACGTCCTCCAGGTCCGCCTTGCGAATCTCCACGTCGTGGGCCTTCAAGCCGGCCTCACGCACGGCCGCCAGATAGTGTTCGATTTCCTGCGCATCATGGGCCGGGAACTGGACGATGCGACCGGTAATCCGTGCACGACTGGCCAGATGTTCGGGCAACTCGTCATCGACCTTGAAGCGCAACACGTTGCTGGACGCAGACTTCAGTAACTCGCTGGTGCGCTCTAGCGCGACCACCCGTCCGGTCTTGAGCATGGCCACTCTGCCGCACAAGGCCTCGGCTTCTTCCAGATAATGCGTGGTCAACAGGACCGTGTGCCCCAGGCGATTGAGCCTGGCGATGAATTTCCACAAGGTCTGGCGCAGTTCGACATCGACTCCTGCGGTCGGCTCGTCGAGCACGATCACCGGCGGTTTGTGCACCAGTGCCTGCGCCACCAGCAAGCGCCGCTTCATGCCACCCGAGAGCTGGCGGGTGTTGGCTTCGGCCTTGTCGGCCAGGCCGAGGCTGTCCAGCAGTTCGTCGATCCAGACGTCGTTGTTGCGGATGCCGAAATAACCGGACTGGAACTGCAAGGCCTCGCGCACATTGAAGAAGGGATCGAAAACCAGTTCCTGGGGCACCACGCCGAGATTGCGCCGGGCCAGCACGTTATCGCGAACAACATCACAGCCCATCACCGACACGCTGCCGGAATCGGCTCGGCTCAGGCCGGCCAGGATGCTGATCATGGTGGTCTTGCCGGCGCCGTTGGGACCCAGCAGGCCGAAGAACTCGCCCTGTTCAATATTCAGACTGACACGATCGAGCGCTAGAAACGTGTGGTTCGGGGAGCGCGGTGACGGGTAGGACTTCGATACCGACTGAAAGGAGATTGCGGCCATGAGAGGCAGCAATTTTAGCCGTTCGGGTCAGGCTGGGGACAGCAACTCCGCAATGCCATACACCGTGGCCAGATCATGCAGGCGCGCGGGCAAGGAACGGATGCTCAGACTTGCGCCTTGCGCCTGGCCTTCGCGTCGCAGTTCAAGCAACACCGCCAACGCCGATGAGTCGAAACGCGTCAACGCGCTGGCATCAACCACCATCTCCTTGTCGGTCAAGGCATGCAGCCCCTGCACCAACATGCGCAGACAAGCGCTGGCCTGGTTGCGAGTGAGATCAGCGGGCAGGACGAGCATGTCAGTACAGCGACCGCAGTGAGCGTGGGCGCGGTTTCATGCTAATCCTTCGCTTCGTTGGCCTTGTTGCGCTCGGTCAGCATCTTGACCAGACCATCGATCCCGTGGCTGCTGATCTCCCGCGCGAATTGCGTGCGGTATGTTTCCACCAGCCAGACACCGAGCACATTGAGGTTGTAGATCTTCCAGCCGCTTCCTTCACCGGGGGTTTTCTCGAGTCGATAGTCGAGTTGTATCGGATCACTACGACCGCGCACTTCGGTGCGAACCAGCACTTCCTTGTCGTCCGGCGATGCGCGCAAGGGCTTGATGAGGATCGTCTGATCACTGACCTGGGCCAGGGCACCGGCATAAATGCGGACCAGCAGAACCTTGAACTGCTCCTGCAGTTGGGCCTGCTGTTCTGGTGTGGCCTGGCGCCATGCAGGGCCGACGGCCGAGGCAGTCATGCGCTTGAAGTTGACGCTGGGCATGATCTTGGCGTCCACCAGCGCCATGATCTGGGTAAGGTCACCCGACTTGATGGATTTGTCATTGCGGATGTCGTCCAGTACCGAGTTTGACAGACGCTGGATCACAGCATCTGGCGGTTCGTCGGCAGCCACGGCGGTCAACGGAGCCCACAAGGCGGTAGCCGTGAGCAACGGGAGAACAAGGGCGTAGAACATGCGGCGGTACATGGCAATTCTTTCAGTGGTCACAAGGCGCGGTTGTGAGGAAAATGTGAGCACATCAACCATATGCATACGGGCGAACGCCCAAAGGGAGATACGAAAGGATACTAACCCGCTCAAGGTTCCGAGCCTGTAACAGGGTCGAGCTCCGGCGGATCACCGTCGTAAACCGCATTGCGGCGACGCTGCAGCACGGCATCGCGGGTGAAACTGTATTTGTCGAACGCGACCTCATCAAGCGACTCAGTGACGTCCAGCAGACTGGCCCGGGTGTCGATCACATTGAGCACCCACAGACTGTTGCGGGTAGGGATATCGTCGACATGCGAAACGATGTTGCCACGCCAGTCCACCGGTAGTGCCAACGCATCGCGGACCGACGAGGGGCCTAAAAGCGGCAAGACCAGATAAGGACCGGGACCAAAGCCCCAGACGCCGAGTGTCTGACCAAAGTCCTCCGAGTGCCGGTCGATCTGCATTTCGCCGGCCACATCGAGCACACCAAAAAGGCCGAACGTGGTGTTCACACCGACACGGAAGAAATTGTCCACCGCATGGCGCAATTTCCCCTGAAACAGGCTGTTCACAAAAGACCACGCGTCTTCCAGATTACCGAAAAAATTGCCGACGCCCGTACGCACCAGCGGCGGTGTGACCTGCTTGTACACGGTTGCCACCGGCTTGAACACCGCCGCGTCCAGTCCCTCGTTGAAAGCGTAGACCCCACGGTTGAACGGTTCGAACGGGTCACGCGGGTCCGGATGGGTCACCGTGGCACAACCGCCGCATGCCAACACGAGGAGTCCGCCACACACCAGACCACGCGCACGTCCCATGGCGCTCCAACGCGACGTTCGGTTCATTTCTTGTCCTTCCCTGATTGCGAACCATTGCCGCCCGAAGCACTGTTGTACAGAAACTGTCCGATCAGGTTCTCAAGCACGACCGCCGACTGGGTACTCGAAATCGTATCACCGGCCACCAGATTCTTCTCGTCGGCCCCGGGTTCCAGGCCCAGATATTGTTCACCCAGCAACCCACTGGTGAGAATCTTCAGCGAACTGTCACGCGGGAATACAAAACGGCTGTCCATGGCCATCGTCACGCGGGCCTGGAAGGACTTGTCATCGAAGTTGATCGACTCGACCCTGCCCACCACGACGCCGGCGCTGCGCACGGCCGTCTTGGGTTTGAGCCCTCCCACATCGGAAAATTTGGCATCGATCTGATAGGTCGGCTGAAAGTTCAGGCTCAGCAGATTCGCCGACTGCAATGCCAGAAACAAGATGGCAGCAGCGCCAATCAAGACGAACAATCCAACCCAGATATCGATTTTCGAGCGTTGCATCTATTACTCCTTCTTGCCGTCCTGTGTCGGCGCGATTCGACCCCGGCACCTCACAGGCTGAACATCATGGCGGTGAGGATGAAATCCAGTGCCAATACCGCCAGCGAAGCCGTCACCACGGTGCGCGTCGTTGCCTTGGAAACGCCTTCGGGCGTGGCCTGCGCCTCGAAGCCCTGATATAACGCGACGAAAGTCACGGTGAACCCGAATACGACGCTCTTGAGCAAACCGTTGCCCACGTCTTGCCAGACGTCCACGCCGCCCTGGATCTGACTCCAGAACGCTCCTGAGTCGACGCCGATCATCAATACACCGACCACCCAGCCCCCGATGATGCCGGTGGCGCTGAAGACTGCCGCCAGCAGTGGCATCACGATCACGCCGGCCCAGAACCGCGGCGCAAGCACCCGTTGCACCGGATCGACCGCCATCATCTCCATCACGCTGATCTGTTCGCCCGCTTTCATCAGACCGATTTCCGCCGTCAGCGAGGTGCCGGCCCGCCCTGCGAACAATAGAGCCGTCACCACCGGTCCAAGCTCGCGGACCAGGGTCAGCGTCACCAGCAGTCCCAGCGCTTCGGAAGAACCATAACGCTGCAGTGTGTAGTAACCCTGCAGACCGAAGACGAAACCCACGAACAGACCGGACACGGCGATGATGGCCAGCGAATAGTTGCCCAGGAAATGAATCTGGTCACGAATCAGGCCGAAGCGCCGGAATGCCGGACCAACCATGCTCAGCAACCGCAAGAACAGCCTTGCGCCCATCCCCAGGCTGGCCAATTGCTTGCGTGCGGCAAACCCGACATCGGACGGACGGTACCAGCTCATCGGTATGCCTTCAAACTGAATCGGGCGCGCCGTGCCACGACAACCGTGCGGCGGCTCACGACCACTGCCCCGAAGAGGGGACCAGCGGAGCCGGCGCAACCCCAAAATCCTGCTCGATCGTGGGTCCTGGGTAATGGAAGTGCACCGGCCCGTCGGGGCGTGCATGCACATACTGCGATACCAGTGGATCGGCGCTGTTGCGCACGTCCTGCGGCTTGCCCTGGGCGGCAACCTTGCCATTGGCCAGGATGATCACATGGTCGGCAATGGCAAAAGTCTCTTCCAGTTCGTGCGATACGAACACGCTGGTCAGCCCCATGGAATCATTGAGCTGGCGAACCAACCGCGCCGCCGTGCCCAAAGAAATCGGATCAAGCCCGGAGAAGGGCTCGTCGTACATCACCAGCTCCGGGTCGAGTGCAATCGCACGCGCCAGTGCGACTCGGCGCGCCATGCCACCGGAAATTTCGCTGGGCATCAGGTGGCGTGCACCACGCAGTCCCACGGCGTTGAGCTTCATCAGCACGATGTCGCGCACCATGCCTTCGGGCAGCGTGGTGTGTTCCCGCAATGGGAAGGCGACATTCTCGAACACGCTGAGATCGGCGAACAAGGCGCCAAACTGGAACAACATACCCATGCGCCGGCGGGCCGCATACAACTGCGTCTGATCGAGTGCACCGATATCCTGGAAACCATCGACGCCATACAGTCGCAACTCGCCCTTTTGCGCCCGCACCTGACCGCCGATCAGACGCAGGACCGTGGTCTTGCCACTGCCCGAGGTACCCATCAACGCGGTCACCTTGCCGCGCGGCACCGTCAGGGAAATCCCGTCCAGGATCACGCGTTCGCCGTAACCGAAGGTCAGGTCGCGCAGTTCTACGAGGGGATCGGGGAAAGAAGCATCCATGTGGCAAGCCGGGCACCGGAAGACACCCGGTTTTCAAATGATACGGGATTATCCGCGTCGGGCGTTGCCACTCTACAACACCCAGCACCACGGCGAACAAAGCCGTGGTAAAAGCCCGGCGATCAACGCGGCAAGTGGCTCGATCCCATCAGAAATTCGTCCACGGCGCGCGCGGCCTGGCGACCTTCCCGAATCGCCCAGACCACCAGGCTCTGGCCGCGCCGCATGTCGCCGGCGGCAAACACCTTGGCAACATTGGTCGCATACCCATGGGTTGACTCGGTGCTGGCCTGCGCATTGCCGCGTCCGTCCTTGGCCACACCAAACGCATCGAGCACGCTTGCTACGGGCGACACGAATCCCATCGCCAACAGCACCAGATCGGCGGGAAGCACCTGCTCTGTCCCCGGCATCTCGACCATCCTGCCGTCCTTCCACTCGACGCGCACGCTTGACCTTGCCCTTCTCGCCGACGATTTCCTTGGTCGAAATCGCGAATTCCCGAGCACAGCCCTCTTCATGGCTGGAACTGGTGCGCAGCTTGATTGGCCAATACGGCCAGGTCAGCGGACGATTCTCCTCGATGGGTGGTTGCGCCATCAGCTCAAATTGGGTCACGCTCTTGGCACCATGCCGGTTGCTGGTTCCCACACAGTCGCTGCCGGTGTCGCCGCCACCGATCACGATCACGTGTTTGCCGTCAGCCCGCAACTGGTCACGCACCTTGTCGCCCGCGTTGACCTTGTTCTGCTGTGGCAGGAACTCCATTGCAAAATGCACACCCTTCAGCTCACGACCGGGCACCGGCAGATCACGCGATTGTTCCGCACCACCGGCGAGCACGACGGCGTCGAAATCCTGCTGGAGCTGTTCTGCCGAGATCGATTCCCTGGCCCAGTTGGTGACCTTGCTCGCCTTGGGCAGGTCACCCACCAACACACCGGTACGGAACACAACACCTTCGGCCTGCATCTGCGTAATACGACGGTCGATATGCGCTTTTTCCAACTTGAAGTCCGGAATGCCATAACGCAGCAGGCCGCCGACACGGTCGTTTTTCTCGAACACGGTGACGTCATGACCAGCCCGCGCCAACTGCTGCGCCGCAGCCATGCCGGCCGGGCCGGACCCGACGATCGCCACGGTCTTGCCGCTGCGATGATGTGCCTTGACCGGCTTGACCCAGTCGTTCGCCCAGGCCTTGTCGATGATGGCGTGTTCGATCGACTTGATCCCGACCGCGTCATCGTTCACGTTGAGCGTACAGGCCGCCTCGCACGGCGCCGGGCAGATCCTTCCCGTGAATTCCGGAAAGTTGTTGGTGCTGTGCAGGACGGCGATGGCGTTTTCCCAGTCGCCTCGAAACACCAGATCATTGAAATCCGGAATGATGTTGTTAACCGGGCATCCGTTGTTGCAAAACGGGGTGCCGCAGTCCATGCAACGCGCGCTTTGTATCCTGGCTTTGTCGTCCTCGAGCGTCAGCACGAACTCGCGGTGGTCCTTGATTCTGCGTTGGACCGGCAGATGCTCTTCCTCGATCCGCGGGTACTCCATGAAACCGGTGATTCTTCCCATGTTCACTCCTGGTTATGTATGAACCGGCCTTGCGGCATCACTTTGCTACGCCAGCTGCATCACCCTGGCGGGCCGCCTTTGCCGGCGGCGCCACCTCGGCCTGTGCATGGGCCGCCTTGCGCGCAGCGATTTCACCCAGCGCCCGCTTGTATTCGAGCGGAAACACCTTGACGAAACGCGCGCGGGACGTCTCCCAGTTGTCCAGCAGATCACGTGCGCGTTTGCTGCCGGTCCAGCGGTTATGGTTCTCGAGCAGCTTCTTCAGCTGGACTTCGTCGGACTGTCCGTGATGCCATACCGCAGGGTCCACCAAGGCCAGCTGCTCACGCGCTGACAACACGCTTTCGAGTGACACCATCGCCGTATTGCAGCGTTGCGCGAACTGGCCGTCTTCGTCGTAGACATAGGCAATACCACCACTCATGCCGGCTGCGAAGTTGCGCCCGGTGCGACCCAGCACGACCACGGTGCCGCCTGTCATGTATTCACAACCATGGTCGCCAGTGCCTTCAACGACGGCAATGGCTCCCGACAGGCGCACCGCAAAACGCTCGCCGGCCACGCCGCCGAAAAACGCTTCGCCGGTGGTCGCGCCATACAGCGCGGTATTGCCGATGATGATGTTGCGCGTCGGATCACCGCGGAAATCGATGCTCGGGCGCACGACGACACGGCCACCGCTCAGGCCCTTGCCGGTGTAGTCGTTGGCATCTCCGATCAGGTACAGCGAAATGCCACCGGCCAGGAACGCGCCGAACGACTGCCCGCCGGTGCCTTCGAGCTGGATACGGATGGTGTCGTCCGGCAAGCCTTGCGGATGCCGCTTGGTCAAGGCGCCCGACAACATGGCGCCGACCGAACGGTTCCCGTTGCGCACCACCTCGATGAACTTGACCTTTTCGCCACGTTCGATCGCCGGCCGGCAGCGCTCGATCAGCACCAGGTCGAGCGCACGCTCCAGACCATGGTCCTGCCCTTCCACGTGGTAACGCGGAACCTCAGGCGGAACCGCAGGCAATGCGAACAGGCGACCAAAATCGAGCCCGCGCGCCTTCCAGTGCCCGATACCCGGTGCGGTATTGAGCAGGTCGGCGCGGCCAATCATGTCGTCAAACTTGCGTATGCCCAGTTGCGCCATGATCTGGCGTACCTCTTCGGCCACAAAAAAGAAGTAATTGACGACATGTTCGGGTTTGCCGGCAAATTTCTTGCGCAGCAGCGGATCTTGCGTGGCGACACCGACCGGGCAGGTGTTCAGATGGCACTTGCGCATCATGATGCAGCCCTGGACCACCAGCGGCGCAGTGGCAAA
>CAJDWR010000010.1_pt1 | contig 23428 bp, 19 predicted proteins | sample 7391651 | NCBI WGS metagenome assembly CAJDWR01 (sample SAMEA7055720, study PRJEB34461) | soil metagenome | biome: terrestrial ecosystem; feature: Peninsula; material: soil | place: Antarctica | collected 2016
TTGGCCTTGTTGCCCTGGGGACTGGGGCTGGTGCTGGTCGGACCCTGGTTGGGTCATGCGAGTTGGCATGCCTACCGCGGCGCGGTCGCCTGGATGCCCGACGAGTCGCCATCCACATCACCGCCAACCTCGGTGGTCTGAGCATCACCCCACATCGTGTGCTGGCGCGACTTTGCCCGTCGCAGTGTGAACTGTTAAAGTCGGGCTTCCATCTGAAAGGTCAAATTGGCAACACCCAACTACGGTTACGAAAAGCGGCAAAAGGAACTTGCGAAGAAACGCAAGAAGGAAGATAAACTTCGGGAGAAGGCCCAGCGCAAGCAAGGTGGGCCGGGCGATTCTGATTCCCGCAGTGATGCCGGTCCGACACTCACACCGCACGACCGCGGACCAGCAGCGTCAACACCATCCTGATTCGCTCCTGACTGCGCTCAGCGGCTATGTGCGACGCCGTTTGAGCAGGGTTCCGTTTCCAGTGCCGCTGCCACCACATCCATGGCAGCCGCGCTGCGATCCGCCGGTGCCAACGTGACGGCACCGCTGAAGTGGTTGAAGTTGCGATGCATCGACTGTTGGTAGACCGGGTCGTAGTGGGTGGTCAACAACTCTTGTACGACGCCGGGTAGATCCCCGGCACGTACCGCCGACTTCCAGGCCTGCACCACAGCCTTACCCCGGATTTCGGTCAGCGCGTCGAGCCGGGAACAGAATGCCTCGGTGTCGCGCACGAAAAACACATAATCTTCCATCAGCAGCGCGACCCGTTCGTCATCGGGCAGAACCAGATTGAGGCACTCGCCGCGCTCGCGCATTTCTGCCATCAGCGGCTCCGGCACCGCGACATTGCCGACTTTGCGACTTTCACTCTCCAGGAACACCGGTCTGGCCGGATCAAATCGGCGCAGCGCATCCCAGATGCGGGTGTCAAAAGCCTTTTGCGACGGCTGCGGCACGCCGGGTATCGCACCGAGCACAGAACTGCGGTGCTGGGCCAGTCCTTCGAGATCCAGCACCTGGGCGCCAGCGCGGGTCAGTGCGTGCAACAGCCGGGTTTTGCCTGAACCGGTGGTTCCACACACGACCCGGTAGTCGAACAAGCCGGCCAGCCGTTCGGTGTCGTCAAGTATGGCGGCGCGAAATGCCTTGTATCCGCCCTGGACAATATGCACCCGAAACCCGATCTGATCGAGCACCAGCGCCAAGGAGCCGCTTCGCTGACCGCCGCGCCAGCAGTACACCAGCGGGCGCCAGCTTCTGGGTCGATCAATGACCCGTTGCTCGATGTGGGCCGCAATATTGCGCGCGGCGATGGCAGCCCCCATCTTGCGTGCCTCGAAGGCATTGACCTGCTTGTAGACTGTGCCAACCGTTTGGCGCTGCGCATCGTCCAACGTCGGCCAATTCACGATATTCGCCTTCACTGCGGGCGTCGATGACGCTGTCGAAGCTGTCGAACTGACCAAGCAGCGCAACTGCGTCCACCGGAGTGAGGCTCATAAGGTTGCCTCTGAGCAATGCGCTGCGGTGCTGTGAGCCTTGGCAGCCGCCCGGTGGCGGGTCACTTCAGCTGCTTTCGCAACGCGGGCCAGACGTTGGCCAGCAACTGCGGCTGTGCCTGTTCGTTCGGATGGATCCGGTCGCTCTGGAACAGGCGCAAGGGATCGTCACCATCGGCTACGCCCTTGAGCAGAAAGGGCACCCATCCGGCGTCGTTGGCGCGCGCCACCTGCGCAAACAGGTCTGCGAACCGGCTGGCATAGTCAGCGCCGTAGTTTGGCGGCACCTGCATGCCGATCAACAATACCTTGGCGCCCGATTGTTGTGCCAGACGGGTCATCTGGCTCAGGTTGTCCTGCGTCATCTTCAGTGGTAATCCGCGCAATGCATCGTTGCCGCCGAGTTCGATCACCACATGGCTGGGTTTGTACTGCTTCAGCAGGGCTGGCAAACGGCTGCGTCCGCCGGACGTGGTGTCCCCGCTGATGCTGGCGTTGACCACCTGCGCTGACACCCCTTCGGCCCGCAACCGGGCCTCCAGCAATGCGACCCAGCCGGTACCCCGGCGTAGTCCGTATTCTGCGCTGAGCGAGTCACCGACCACGAGAATGGTCTGGGGAGATCCTGTTGTCTTGCCTTTGCCCGCCGAAACAGACTGCGCGGCCACTATCGATTGCGCGGCGCCAACGGCGGCACAATACCCCATCGCGCTGACTGCGACGGCCGTCACGATACAGTGTCTTCGATTCAAAACCCTCACCTTTCATGCCCAACACAAGCGCCGAGCCAATCATTGCGGTCGAACATGTCTACAAGTCGGTGACCGATTCGACCGGGACACTCGACATTTTGCGCGATATCCACTTCACGCTGTCGCCAAGGGAGACTGTGGCCATTGTCGGGGCCTCGGGCTCGGGAAAAAGTACCTTGTTGTCCATCCTCGCTGGCCTGGACACTCCGACCCGTGGCACCGTATGGCTGGCCGGCCAGGACCTTTTCGCGATCAACGAGGACCAGCGTGCTGCCTTGCGCGCCGAAAAGGTCGGCTTCGTGTTCCAGAGTTTCCAGCTGATGGGCAACCTCACCGCGCTGGAGAATGTGATGTTGCCGCTGGAACTCGGTGGTCGGCGTGATGCGCGCAAGGCCGCGACCGAGATGCTGGTGCGAGTCGGATTGTCCGAGCGGCTCGGCCACTATCCGAAGGTGCTCAGCGGTGGTGAACAGCAACGGGTCGCATTGGCGCGGGCGTTTGTTGTTCAGCCAGCGGTGTTGCTGGCCGACGAGCCGACCGGTAGCCTGGATTTTGCGACCGGTGAAACCATCATGAAGCTGATGTTCGACCTCAATACCGAACTGGGGACGACTCTGGTGCTGGTCACGCACGACCAGGCCATCGCGCTGCGCTGCAGCCGGCGCATCACCATCGAAGCCGGTCGTATCGTCGAACCCGCAGGCGACTGAACCGGCATCGTCGCCGATTGGCGCGCCAACCGGTTATCGCGCCCACAGGATAATCAGCGCATGTCCAGTTTGAAGATCGTGTTCGGCTTTCATGCCGTCGGGGTGCGTCTGCGCACCGCGCCCCAGTCCATCGTCGAGTTGCATGTCGATGCGAGCCGGCGCGACGCGCGGATGCGTCAGTTCATCGAACGGGCGGGCGAAGCCGGGGTACGGCTGATCGAATCCGATGGGCTGCGCCTGTCCAAGCTGTGTGGCGGCCATGGCCACCAGGGCGTCGCGGCGCGGGTGCAGGCGTTGCCACACACGCGTTCGCTGGATGAATTGCTCGAGAACCTGGAAGAAGCGCAAGCCGCATTGCCGACGGAGCAACGCACGGCGCCGCTGCTGCTGGTCCTGGACAGCGTGACCGATCCGCATAACCTGGGCGCCTGTCTGCGGGTGGCCGACGGCGCCGGTGCCCATGCAGTGATCGCACCCAAGGACCACGCTGCCGGTATCAATGCCACCGTGGCCAAGGTGGCCAGTGGCGCCGCTGACACAGTGCCGTATTTCATGGTCACCAATCTGGCGCGGACCCTGGGTGAACTCAAGGAACGGGCAATCCGGATCATCGGCACCAGCGATGCCGCGCCGCGCTCGTTGTTCCAGGCGGATCTGCGCCAGCCGGTCGCACTTGTGCTCGGAGCCGAAGGCGCCGGCATGCGCCAGCTCACAGCCAAGACCTGCGACGAGCTGGTGCAGATTCCTATGCGAGGCGCGGTCGAAAGCTTGAATGTATCGGTTGCCAGTGGTATCTGCCTGTACGAGGCGCTGCGCCAGCGCGACCTGCCGGCGGGCTGACACAGGCCCGCAAACCGGTTGCTCGTTGCAGCCTGGTGCCGTCTGACGACACTATGGACAACACGCCCGGCACAGCCCCGGCAATCAGCAGATTGGCGCCAGCTTCAGCCCGTTGGCGTCGATAAGGCTGGCGGGGCCGGCAAGTGGCGCGCCGCAAGATCAGATGGCTCCGGCGGTTCGACGGAGCGGGGACCGGCAATTTCTGACACAACCGCATCGATACGGTCCAGCCACTCTTGTATCGGGGCCGGGTAGGTTTCGTCGGGCAGGTTGCCCCAGCGTCGGCGTGCCTCACGCCCCAGCGTGCGCAACTGCCAGCTCGCCTCTCGCGCCAGCAGGGCCAATTCAGTCTGCACCGTTTCGTCGTGGACCGCGTCACCGAGCTGGGCCAACTGGTCGGGAACAGCACCCACACCCGCCAGTGCCCGGCGCAACTTCAGGCCATGATCAGCCACCAGCACCAGGCCATCACGGCGCGCCGGCGTCAGCGGCTTGTCCTCTTCCAGCTTGATCGGAAGCAGTCCAAGGATCGCATCGATCTCGCCGAGCAGCTTGACCGGGTCATCCAGCAGGACCACTGCCGCACTCAAGACGTCGAGTTGTGGCTGGAGCAGGGAGAGAATCTGCGACGACATCGCGGGGTCATACCGATGGGCGTTCAACCGCAACAAGACCGACAGCTGCAGCTCGGGCGCACTGCGCCCGGACGCAAAAATGGCCGAAACCACCTGCGCCAGGCAAACCACGCGTCCCAACATGCTGATGGCGTCACCGGCCAGGTTGCGCGGATAACCCGAGCCGTCCAGGTGTTCCTGGTGTTCCGCCACCGCCCGCACTACCTCGGGCGGGTATTGGTGATGGCGCTCGATCAGTGCATTGGACAGCAGAGGGTGCGTGTACAGCTGGCGGCGTTGCTCCCGGTTGAGTTGGTGCGTGGGTCGTAGCAACACAGGATCCACATGCAACATGCCGATATCGTGCAGCAGCCCAGCCGAGGCAGCTGTGCCGAGCTGGTAACGAGAGACCAGTCCAGGCTGATTGACCAGCCAGATCGCCACCAGCGCGGTACGTATCAGATGCAGGAAGACTTCAGGACGTACATCGCGTGCGACCGTCAGCTGCAGCACCATCGCGTCTGGCAAGGGCACGGTCTCGATCACAGTGAGGAACAAATTGCGTGTGGCTGTGTCGGGCGCCAGGCGGCCGAAGAAGGGTAATTCGTCCATGATGGCTGCGGCCGCACGTTTGAGCGTATCGCCGCTGACACCCTGGGCACTGACGACCGAACCCTCGATCAGTGCGGCCAGCTTGTGTTGCATCAATCGGTCGTACAAGCCGAGATTGATAGGCACACCCTTGTCGATGATCTTGACGCCCGCCGAGTTGAAGAAGGCACGGGATGCCACCACGCCGCCGTGTTCACCCATCTGCGCCACGGCCTGGGTAAAAAACTTGTGGTCTTCGTGGGTGTCTGTCATGGAAATCGGGTTCGAGCCGATTCTAATGAACAAGCGTACTCCAGCGCGCCTGTCCACGTCCGAATTGGTGTCCACTATCATGCGGTTCGATGGCCGATAACTCTGATTCACCGACCCGCTTGCCGGGCAGGATGCCCGACAGCGACAGCCGTGCCTTGCGTATCGCCCTGGGCCAGTTTGCGACAGGCGTGACCGTGATCACGACCCGCGCCGATGATGGCGCCTTTGTGGGGCTGACCGCCAACTCGTTTGGCGCGTTGTCGCTGGAGCCACCCCTGATCAGTTGGGCCCTGCGCATGGGTTCAAGCCATCTGCCGGTTTTCCAGACCAATGCGCGATTTGTCGTCAACGTGTTGACCGAGGCCCAGGTCGAGACATCGCGCCTGTTTGCTTCGTCCGCGCCTGACAAGTTCAGTCAGGTCGCGCATGCCGAAAACCAGGATGGCTTGCCATATCTGCATGGCGCCGCCGCTTGGTTCGAATGCCGGCTGCTGTCGCATCAGAACGCGGGCGACCATTGCCTGTTCATCGCCGAAGTCGAGCGCTACAGCCAGGCCGGGACAGCACCACTGCTGTTCCATGCGGGTGCCTACTTCACGCTGGGTTCGCGCCTGTGAGCCCGAGCAGGCAACACGTGCCCATGATGCGGCAACGGGTCGAGGCCCAATGGATCGACGCTGTTGCCCAAGCCTGAGGAGGATACCCATGTCGAGCGCTCCGCCTGAATCCACGAACAGCAGGTATCTACCGCCGTCGATTGCCGGTGACTTCACCGAACTCACCGAGCAGCAGCAGCAATTGCTGGCGATTGCCTCCGACCTCGGCCGCAACAAGTTTGCGCCGCGTGCTGCACAAGTCGACCGCGATGCGGTGTTTCCGTTTGACAACTATGCCGACATGCATGCGGCCGGGTTACTGCGTATCTGCGTGCCGCAGCAATACGGCGGCTGGGGCGCCGATTTTGCAACCTATGTGATGACCGCTGCCGAAATCGGACGCTACTGCGGCGCGACGGCACTCACGCTCAACATGCACGTGAGTTCGACCATGTGGACCGGTTTCATCGCCGATGACCTGGACATGACGACCGAGCAACGGACCAACCACGAGGCACACCGGGCGATGCATTACCGGCGTATCGTCGATCAGGGCAAGATCTATGCGCAACCGTTTTCTGAAGGCGGTGCCGCATCGGCCGGCAAGGCACCTTTTGATACCTTGGCGCGCAAGGTCGATGGTGGTTACATCGTCAATGGCCACAAGATTTTTGCCTCGTTGGCCGGCGTGGCCGACTATTACGGCATCCTGTGCACGCTCGACAAACCTGGCGCCACACAACTCGATGCCTTGTATCTGGCGATCGATCGAGACGCACCCGGCGTGACCGTCAGCGGCGACTGGGATCCGCTGGGCATGCGTGGCACGGTATCGCGCAACCTGCATTTCGAGAACGTGTTTGTGCCCGAGGCCGAGCGCCTGATGCCCGAGGGCCTGTATGCCCAGGCAACGCAACGCTGGCCGCACATGTTTGCGACCTTGTCGCCAACCTACATGGGCATCGCCCAGGCGGCGTACGACTTCACCGTGGCTTATCTGCGCGCCGAAGTGCCAGGCACATCCGCAGTCAAGCGCCGCATGTATCCGACCAAACAGATCGCGGTGGCCGAGATGAAGGTCAAGCTGGAGCAGACGCGGGCGATGTTCCTGCAAAACGCGCGCGCCGCCCGGGTCGATCCTTCCAAGGAGGTGCGGCTCGCTTTGCTGGCCACACACTACACCATCATGGAAAACGCCAACGAGATCTGCCAGATCGCGGTGCGCACCTGTGGTGGCCAGTCCATGCTCAAAAGTCTGCCGCTGGAGCGCTTGTATCGTGACTCGCGCTGTGGTTCACTGATGTTGCCTTGGACTGCCGAGTTGTGTATCGACCGGCTCGGGCGTGAATGCCTGTATGAAGACGGCGAACGCGATGAACCCGACGCGTTGTAAAGGGTCCGTCAATACACCGGCTGATAACGTCGGATGGTGTCGCGCACGGACTCTGATACTGTGAATCCGGCGCCATGGCGCTGTGCCAACTGGTCAGCGCGCGCCAGGAAAGTGTCGATGCCCATGCCATAGATGAACTGCATCGCGCCACCGGCCCAGGCCGGGAAACCGATGCCGAAGATCGACCCGATGTTGGCGTCGTGCACCGATGTCAACACACCTTCTTGCAGGCAACGCGCGGTCTCTATCGCCTGACGGTACAACAGGCGGTCCTTCACTTCCTGCAGGTCCCAGGCCAGCTCCGCTTTCTCGAACAGCTGCTTGAGCTCTGGCCACAGGTGCTTCTTCAGGCCTTTGTCAAGCGGGTAGTCGTAGAAGCCGCCGCCACCGGCGCGCCCCGGTCGCTTGAACTCCTTGACCATTCGCTCGACCAGCCGCTCGCCGGTCGTGGCCTGGTATGGCTTGCCTTCAGCCTCGAAATCGGCGCGCGTTTGCTCTATCACGTGTACGCTGAGCGACAAGGAGGTCTCGTCGAGTACCGCCAGCGGGCCGACCGGCATGCCGCACTGGACAGCGGCGTTTTCGATCACCGGCGCGGGAATCCCTTCATCGAGCATCGCCACACCCTCCATCACGAAGGTGGCGAAGGTCCGGCTGGTGTAAAAGCCGCGGGAATCGTTGACCACGATGGGAAACTTGCCCAGTGCCTGTACATAGTCGAAGGCGCGCGCAACCGTCTCGTCGTCGGTCTGTTTGCCGCGGATGATCTCCACCAGCTTCATCTTGTCCACCGGGCTGAAGAAGTGGATGCCGATGAACTTGTCCGGATGGCGGCTGGCCGAAGCCAGGCCGCCGATAGGCAAGGTCGAGGTGTTGCTGGCGAAAAATCCGCCTGGGGCCAGCATGGGTTCGGCTTCTTGCGTGACGGCGGCCTTGAGTGCCCGTTGCTCGAACACCGCCTCGATGATCAGGTCGCAGCCGCGCAGATCGGCCACATCGGCGGTCGGTGTGATCCGTGCCAGCAACGCGGCCTGATCCTGTGGATTCAGACGGCCCTTGTCGACCCGGGCCTGTGTCAGCAGGGTGCTGTAGGCTTTGCCGGCTTCGGCCTTTTCCAGCGTGACATCCTTGAGCACGGTTGTTATGCGCCGACTGGCGTGCGCAAAGGCGATGCCAGCGCCCATCATGCCAGCGCCCAGGATGCCGACCTTGGCAGGCTTGTAACGCGCCACGCCTTTGGGCCGCGACTGACCGGACTTGATCGCATTCATGTTGAAGAAGAAGGTATTGACCATGTTCTTCGCCACCGGATGCACGATCAGCTGGGCCAGGTAACGGCTTTCGATGCGTAGCGCGGTGTCAAAATCGACCTGCGCCCCTTCGACCATCGCCGCCAGCGCGGCCTCAGGCGCCGGATACAGGCCGCGCGAGGTCTTCTTGATCATCGCCGGGGCCACCGACAACGCCGCGGCAATCTTCGGGTTGCTTGGTAACCCGCCCGGAATCCTGTGGTTCTTGTCGTCCCAGGGGTGGACCGCCACCGGGTGTGCGGCAATCCAGGTCAGTGCCGCGGCGCGCAGGGAAGCGGCATCGGCCACGAGCTCATGCACCAGGCCCAGCTCCAACGCCTGGCGCGGGTTGAACAGCCGCCCCTCCAGGATGTAGGGCTGGGCTCCCATAAGGCCCAGCAGGCGGGTCATCTTGGTGATCCCTGAGGCTCCGGGCATCAGTCCCAGGGTGACCTCGGGCAGACCGAACTGGATCTTCGGATCGTCCACGGCGATGCGGCAATGGCCGACCAGCGCGACTTCCCAGCCACCACCCAGCGCGGCACCGTTGATGCAACTCACGACCGGTTTGCCCAGCGTCTCCAGCGTGCGGAAGTTCTTCTTGTTCTGCTCGATCTCGCGAAAGATCGCCGGCGCGTCGGACGCCGACAGCCGCATCAAGGCCTTGAGGTCGGCGCCGGCGAAAAAGGTCGTCTTGGCTGACGCCAGAATGATGCCGCGGATCGCCTCCTTGTCGCGCACCACCTGCGCGGTCACCGTCGTCATGTCCTGCTGCCAATCCTGGCACATCGTGTTGACCGGCGAGTTCGGCTGATCGAACGTGATGGTGGCAATACCGTCCTGCAATTCGTATCGGATTGTTTTCATGATTCTCTTTTGATGGGGGTCAGATTCCAATTTCACCGCCTGACGACTGCTGTTTGCGCGACCCTGCGCCGTGCGCGACAACGGCAGCGGCAAGTGCGGCAAGCGTCAGAGCCGTTCGACGATAGTCGCAATGCCCATGCCGCCGCCAACACACAAGGTGGCCAGACCGTAACGCAGCTTGCGCCGATGCAGTTCGTCAATCAGGGTGTTAAGGATCATCGCTCCGGTGGCGCCAAGCGGATGACCCATGGCGATCGCGCCGCCGTTGACGTTCACCTTCTCGTGTGGCACACCCATCTCTTTCATGAAGCGCATCGGCACGGCGGCAAAAGCCTCGTTGACTTCGAACAGGTCGATCTGGTCAATTGTCATGCCCGCCTTGGCCAGCGCCTTGCGCGTCGCCGGCATCGGGCCGGTGAGCATGATGGTGGGGTCGGCGCCGCTGAGGGCGGCCGCGACAATGCGTGCGCGCGGCGTGAAACCATGGGTCTTGCCCGCTGCTGCGGAGCCGATCAACACGGCGGCAGCACCATCGACGATGCCCGACGAATTGCCGGCATGGTGCACATGGTGAATACGTTCGACCTGCGGGTAATGGCTCAAAGCCACCAGGTCGAAGCCCATCGCACCCAACTGCTCGAATGCCAGGCGCAGCGAGGCCAGTCCCTCCATCGTCGTATGCGGCTTGATGAATTCATCGACATCCAGGATGGTCTGGCCCAGGAAATCCTTGACCGGCACCACTGAGCCGGCGAAATAGCCGCTTTCGCGTGCGTGCGCCGCGCGCCTCTGGCTTTCCAACGCGAATGCGTCCACGTCCTCGCGGCGAAATCCCCCGATGGTGGCGATCAGGTCTGCGCCGATGCCTTGCGGCACAAAGTCGGTGGCGCTGTTGGTCTCCGGGTCCTGTGCCCAGGCGCCGCCGTCCGAGCCGATCGGCACCCGGCTCATGCTCTCGACACCGCCAGCCACAACCAGGTCTTCCCAGCCGGAACGCACCTTTTGCGCCGCCACGTTGACCGCGTCCAGGCCAGAGGCGCAAAAGCGGTTGATCTGCACGCCCGAGCAGCGGAAATCCCATCCCGCCTTGAGTGCCGCCACCTTCGCGATCACGGACCCCTGCTCGCCAATCGGCGACACCACACCCATGACCACATCGTCGACCTGGCCGGTGTCGAAATCGTTGCGTCGCTGCAATTCGGTCAACACGCCTGCCAGCAGATTGACCGGCTTGACCTCGTGCAGGCTGCCGTCTTTCTTGCCTTTGCCACGCGGGGTGCGGATCGCGTCATAGACGAATGCTTCGGTGCTCATGCTGGCTGCTCCTGATGGTTGGATCGGGTCACCGGCAGGCGCAACGGACGGTCACTCTGCAGGCAAAAAATGAGTATACGCACGGATGCGGGGCGCATCATTGCGCAAGCTCCGCCGGAGGCAACTGGGACTGGGCCAGCAGGTCTAGGGGACTGGCGGGCAAATGACGCACCTGGCCCGCGCAAGTGTGGGCTGCTCAGCGCCAAGGCGCGCTGGCCCGGATGACTACCACGCCAGCGGATCGACGCAGTAAAAGCGCCGCAACTGGTCGAACAGGGCAGGGTGCTCCTGTGCCATGCGGGTTGCCTGTTCGAAAAACGCTTCCGACGCCACTGCGAAAAACTCGCCCGGGTTGGTGGCGCCATAGTCACTGAGTAATCCGCCATCCTGACCCGAAGCCACGCGCTGCTGCAACTGCGCGAATTCCCGGCCCATCACCTGCGACCAGGCTCGGTAGGCGCGTCGGCTGGACAGCGTGGGGGCGCCGTTGACATGGCCACTCTCCTGGTCGAGCTGGTGTGCGAACTCGTGGATCACCACGTTGCGGCCATCAAGCGGATCGGCCATGCCGTTTTCCACGTCCTGCCAGGACAGAATCACCTGCCCTTGCGACCAGGATTCGCCAGACAGAACCTGACGCAAGTCCTGCAAAACGCCATAACCCATGGCCTGTGCCCGTTCGACGACAAACGGACCTGGATAGACCAGGATCTGGCGCAAGCCCGGGTAGTAACCTGTGTCCCGATTGAGGAGCAACAAGCACGCCTGGGCCGCGATCGCGACCCGCATGGCGTCGGTGAGCACGATGCCGCCGCAGGCGATGAAGGGTTTTTCGGCCAGGAACACCTGCATGTGGGCCTTGAGCTGCAACTGCAGGTCTGCCGGCAAACGTTGCATAAGCGGCAGTCGCTGCAACACCGTGCGCCATGCGGCTGGAAAGGGCGACGCGCGTTGCTGCGCGCGTCGGCGTTCCAGCAGCCACGGACGGATCAGCAACCAGAGGGGAAAAGCCAGTGCGATGAAGGCGAAGATCAGAAAGGACAAGAAAGCGGACCATGTAGCGAGCAGGTGGTTGGCACTTGGGTGCCGAAACCTCGGTTTGCAATGGGACAGACCGGTGCGCCGAGCGGGGTACGACGCGGCATTCAAGCCAGCAGTTGGTCCGCCAGGTCCAGGAAATCGCGCGCATGCAGCGTGTTGGCCGGATCCGGGTGGACATCCTTTGCGCGGTTGGCGCCGAACTCCGCTGGACGCTCGACGTAGGCCGTCTGCAATCCACAGGCACGGGCTGCCACCAGATCCTCCTGATGCGCCGCCACCAGCATGACGGCGCCTGGTGGCAGATCGAACACCTTGGCCACGCCGAGGTAGATGGCTGGATCGGGCTTGTAGGCCTTGAACACTTCGGCCGACAGGATGCAGTCCCAGGGCAGGCCGCCGTGTTTGGCCATGCGGGTCAACAGGCCGATGTTGCCATTGGACAAGGTGCAGATGATGGTGCGGGCCTTGAGGCGGTTCAGACCTTGGACCACGTCAGGCCAGGGGTCGAGTCGGTGCCAGGACTTGTTCAAATGGTCCTTCTCGCCGTCGCTCAAATGGCGCACGCCAAACTGCACGAGCAGCTGTTCCAGGATGCTGCGATGCAGATCGTCGATCGAGGTCCAGCCCCTTTCGCCGGAGCGAACCTTTTGCATGGCCGGCTGGTAGCCGGCACGCCATGCCAACGCAAAGGCGTCTGCGTCCACATCCAGGTTCATTGCCTGCACTGCGTTGCAGATGCCACCATGCCAGTCGACAACGGTGCCAAAGACGTCGAACGCCAGGACCGGCGGCAGGGTCGCGCCGGCTGCCGGCAGGGGACGGCGCGCGATATTCGGTGTTTCGACCACGGTCAGAGTCTCCTGTATTGCAGCAATGGCCAGCAGATGCGCTGTGCCGTTGATGTCTGCATCTTATCCACGAACAGGCCCCGTTTGGCCCACAGACACGTGTAGTCCGTGCTTGCAAGGTCCGCGTCTTTGGCTACACTGCAAGGACATACGTTACGGACAGGGGAGGCACCATGAAACCGATTGTTGAACTGCTGGGTAAACGCGATGCAACGGTCGTCATGCCGATGTACACAGTCGCGCCCGACGTCATGGTGTTCGATGGCCTCAAGCTGCTGTCCGACTATGAGGTGGGCGCCATGATGGTGATGGTTGGAGGTTCACTCGTAGGCGTTTTTTCCGAGCGCGATTACACCCGTAAAGTTGCGCTTCAAGGCAAGAACTCACGTGAAACCCCGATCGCATCGATCATGACCCGGGATCTCATCACGGTGACGCCGCAAACCCTCACCCGCGCCTGCATGGCATTGATGAGCCAGCACAAGATCCGGCACCTGCCAGTGGTGGACAAGCACCAGGTGCTGGGCATGATCTCGATCCGCGACATCATGGATGACATGATTGCCGATCAGGAAGAGACCATCACGCAGTTGCAGACCTACATCACCACCTGATGATGTGCCACCGCCCGGGCGGTCGAGGTTGCCCGTCGACTGGCGTCAGTCTTTCGCGCGCCAACCTGGCTGGTCGCGGTCCAGCAAGCGCTTGATGGCGGCGAAAAACAGGTCACTCTGGGCCCGTTCACTGGTGATCTGGGTTGCGATCGCCTTGCAGTCCGCCTCTGGGATCTGGCGCAAAGGCTTGCCCGCTGCAACTTGGGTCGCCAGGCACTGGTGCATGCAGGCGCGCTCGAGGTAATACAGGTCGTCGAAAGCCCAGGCCATCGTGGCGCCGGTCACTGTGACGCCATGGCTGGCCATGAACATCACTTCCTTGCCAGTCATGGCACGGCCAATCCGCTCACCTTCTGCCGCGTCAAGGGCGAAGCCGCCGTAGCTGTCGTCGTAACCGACACGGCCCCAGAAACGCACGGCATTCTGATGACTCCACGACAGGCGGCCATCTTGCACCAGGGTCAGTGCGGTGGCATACGGCATGTGGGTGTGCAAGATGGCCTTGGCGTGCGGGTTCAGACGGTGGATCCAGGAGTGGATGAAAAACGCAGTGGGTTCGATTGTGTGGTGCCCTTCGATGACCGATCCCTGCCCGTTGATCAGCAGGACGTCGCCTACACAGACCTCCTCCCAATGCAGGCCTTGTGGATTGATCAGGTAGCGGTCCGGCGCGACCTCGAGTGAAAAGTGGTTGCAGACACCTTCGCCCAGTCCGAGCCGGGCCGCCCAGCGCAAGGCGGCAGTGAGGTCTTCGCGTTCATTTGGATAATTGAGTTGCACCATCTGTATGTCCTGTAGCTTGCGTTGGATCGAACGGTAATTATCGACATGATGCCGGCCGCTGCTGCTGCACAATGATGCCATGCTGTCCAGCTATTTGATGCTCGATCTGGAAACCACCGGAGGCAATCCGATGTCCGATCGAATCATCGAGGTCGCGGCGGTCCGGGTTGAAGAGGGGCGGGAGGTGCTGCGCTGGAGCAGCCTGGTCAACCCGGGACGCTGGGTATCGCCGTTCATCACCAGTCTGACCGGCATCGACAATGCCATGGTCGCCGATGCGCCTTCGTTCGAGGATATTGCAGCGCAACTGCTGGAGTTGCTTGACGGCACCGTGCTGGTGGCACACAACGCGCGTTTCGACCATGGGTTCCTGAAGAACGCATTTTTGCGCCTGCATATCGACCTGCGCGTGCGGCTGCTGTGTACCGTGCGTCTGTCGCGCAAGCTGTATCCGCAGCACAAGGGGCACGGGCTGGACGCGATCATGCGCCGCCATGGGCTGCACAGTGCCCAGCGCCATCGCGCGATGGGGGATGTTGACGCAGTGCTGCAGTGGCTGGCGTTGGCGCATGGCGAATTGGGCGTCGAGCCGGTGCGCCAGGCCGCGCAGGCATTGGTCAGCGGTGTGGCCAGTATTCCGCCGCACCTGGAGACCGTGTTGGAGGACATCCCGGACGCTCAGGGCGTCTACCTGATGTACGGCGCGACACGCCAGCCGCTGTACATCGGCAAAAGCGTGCACCTGCGCGCGCGCGTGTTGTCGCACTTCCGGTCCGACCATACGACGGGGCGTGCCATGCAGCTGGCACAGGAAACGCAGAGCGTCGACTTTCGTCGTACTGCGGGCGACCTGGGGGCGCTGTTGCTGGAGTCGCGTCTGGTCAAAGAGATGCAGCCGGTGTACAACCGCCGCCTGCGGCGCAGCCCCCCCTTGTGGGCCTGGCAACTGGCGCAGGATGCGCAGGCAGTGCCGCAATTGCATCTGACTGAACTCACGCAATTGCACGACGGCTTGCCAGACCTGGTTTATGGCGTGTTCAAGTCGTCCAAAGCGGCGCGCCAGGCACTGCTGGAACTGGTGGACGCTCATAACCTGTGCCCGCGCTTGCTGGGGTTGGAGCCTGGTACCGGGCCTTGCGTCGGACAGCAACTCGGGCAATGCGCCGGCGCCTGCTGCGGCAAGGAAGATCCACGCGCACATCTGTTGCGGGTACAGCTCGCACTTGCTCCACGGCGCATGATGGATTGGCCATTTCGGGGTTGCATCGGATTGCGCGAGCACGACCCGCATACCGGTCGCACCGATATCCATCTGTTTGACCGATGGTGTCACCTGGGCACAGTCCACGATGAATCGCAATTGCAGAACGCACTGGACACGCGCAGTGCGCTGGCCTTCGATGTCGATACCTACGAGTTGCTGCGCAAGCGGCTGCTGGCAGCGGACAAATCAACCCAGCGTGGATTGTTGCGGTTCGGTGAGCGCCTGCCCGCCGAGCGAAGTTCGAGCGCCTGAGCGCTGCATCAACAGATGACCCGGTCAAGCAATCGGGCCTTCCCGCACTCCGGTCATGCATAACCCGACAGTTCTCCTACACCGCGCAACCATAGCGTGGTCGGAGTTTCGCCAGATGGTGGGCTTGATCAGTTTCGGTGCAACGGAAACAGCCGCGTCATGGTGGCGAAGGTAGCGCCACCCAGCACCAGTGCGCCAGCGGCCATGAGCAAGGCCAGCTCGAAACCCCGATCCGCCGAACTGCTGCGTTCCAGGAACAGCGCAGTCAGTGGTGGACCGGCAACCTGACCCAGGCCGTAGACGGCGGTCAGCAACCCCATCAGCGCGACGCTATTGCGCGGCGCAACGCGGCGGACTTCCTGCATCGCGAAGAAGGTGGTCGCCGTCATGGGCAGGCCCAGCAGCAGGCTGCCCAGCGCAAACCCGGCGCTGCTGGGCCACCACAGGCCGATGCCGACGCCCAGTGCCTGCAACAGGTTGCAGACCACCAGCCGCCAGCGCAGATCCGATGCCGAGCGGATGCGCGACGCCACCAGGGCGCCGCCCACGATGCCCAGCCCGAAGAGGGGCCAGAACAAGTCCAGCCAAACCGAGGTGGGTATCGCCAAGCGCGCGATCACCGGCAGAAAAGTGGCACTGACGATATAGCCGAGTCCGGCCAGTCCGTAGCCGAAGGCCAGCAATGCGATCTCGGCTGCACCGTGCGCCGGCTCCCGCTTGGGCTCCGGCTCCGGCTCCGCGTCAGCCGGAGCGGCGGGAGCGGCCGGGGCGGACGAATGTGGCAGGCCACTGCCATCCTCGCGCAATATCGGCCACACCAGCGCGCTGAGCGCGAATGCCAGCACGGCGAACACCAGCCAGCCGGTGGCAGCCGAACCGTGCAGAGCCACCAGGGCGCTGGCGACCAGGCCGCTGAGCACGATGCCGGCGCCGGGGCCGATGAAGATCAGCGCGCCCATCTCGGTCTGCTGGCGCTGTGCCAGATGCGCCAGCGACCAGCCCATCACGTAGATAAATACCAGGGCACTGGCCACGCCAGCCAGAAAACGCAGCAGCGGCCACAGGCTCGGCAGATAAAGTGCCATGCCGGCTGTGAGCAGCGCGGTCGCCACCAGACCCAGGCGCACCAGAGCAGGGCTATCGACCGCCTGTGGCCAATCCAGCCGGCGCCACAACCAGGGCTGAAAGGTGCAGAAAAGGGCTCCAACCAGGTAACCCAGGTAATTGGCACTGGCCAGCCAGCTCGCCGCGGGCAGATCGGTCACGCCGTCGGCCAGCATCATTGGCAGGATGGGTGTGAACGCGAACCGGCCGATACCCATGGCCACAGCCAGTGCGACCATGCCAGCCAGCACGATCTGCCAGGCGGAGTTGAAATGGCTCTGCGGTTGCTTCATGCGCAATCAAACGCCGATCGGATCGGACAGCCGGTTGAATGTTGCGTTCCGACTGAATGTATTGGTCTCGTGGGCGAATTCGGCACTCCGGACACGATAACGGGTCATATCGCTCACATCACGCCAAGGGCGTCTTCCATTCAATTGGCAAGCGGCCATTCTATGGAATCGGAATCCACGCGTGACTTCTTACGCACCGATGGGCATCGACAGTGGCCTGCAGATCGGCGCCGGTGACACAGCGATCGCCATCACACATCTGCCTTGCGCAGAGGCAGGGGCGGGGATAATCGCGGCCATGTTGTCAAGACCGTCCATGTCACCCCATCGCTGGACAGCGTCGGTCGCTCCGATGATGGATTGGACTGATCGCCATTGCCGCTTTTTCCACCGTCTGCTCTCGCGCCACACGTTGCTTTATACCGAAATGGTCACAACCGGCGCGTTGATTCATGGCGACGTGCCACGCCATTTGCGCTTCAATATCGAAGAGCACCCGGTCGCCTTGCAAATTGGTGGCAGTGAACCCGCCGATCTGGCCCGATGTGCACGGCTCGGGGAATCCTGGGGCTACAACGAAATCAACTTGAACTGTGGTTGTCCGTCCGAGCGGGTGCAGCGGGGCGCTTTTGGTGCCTGCCTGATGGCCGAGCCCGCACTGGTGGCCGATTGCGTGAAGGCCATGGTCGATGTGGTCTCAGTGCCTGTGACAGTCAAGCACCGCATCGGCATCGACAAGTCTGAGGATTACGGGTTCGTACGCGATTTCGTGGGACAGGTCAGCGAGGCAGGATGTCAAGTCTTCATCGTGCATGCGCGCAATGCCTGGCTCAAAGGGCTGTCGCCCAAGGCGAACCGGGAGGTGCCGCCACTGCGTTATGAGTCGGTGTATCGGCTCAAGGCCGACTTTCCGAACCTGACCTGGGTTATCAACGGCGGCATCAAGGACCTGGCCCAGATGACCACCCAGCTGGCACAGGTTGATGGCGTCATGCTGGGCCGCGAGGCCTACCACAACCCCTGGCTTCTGGCCACCTGGGATCAGCAGTTTTTCGGCGCGCCGGAGCGCGCGGCGAGCCGGGAAGCGGTGGAGCAACAGATGGTGCACTACATGGAGCGGGAGCTGGAAGTCCACGGCACACCATGGACCTCGATTGCACGCCACATGCTCGGGCTGCGCCACGGTGTGCCGGGTGCACGGATATGGCGACAGATCTGGAGCGACCATCGGCTGCGCGACCAGGCGCCACAAGCGGTCATGCAGCAGGCGCACCGCATGGACGACTGCCTGGCCTGACGTCCTGGACCCTCCCGGCCTGCACCATCTGGTCCCGGGCGGCACTGAATTCTGCCGGGTATTTTCCTGGTTGCCCAGGCGCGCGTGGTGCCAGCGGCGCCGACGCTCAAGCCGCCGCTTCCAGACCGTTCCTGAAATGCGCCTGCGTCCGGGCATTGGCCGCTTGCGGATCGCGCGCGGCGATGGCCTGCATGATGACTGGGCGGCCATAATGGAGTGTCAACGGTTGCGGTGTCAGCTTAAATAGTGAACCGACCCTGCAAACCGAAAATGCTGCTCCGCGACCCCAGCCGCAGCAGATTGCAACCGCCCGGAGCCTTGCCATGACGAGCCAACCATCCCCGAAACCCGCGTCGGCGGCCACCTCCCCTGATGACACCGCCAAGCTGGCCCGTTGGGAAGCGGCGGCGCGCAAGTCAGCCCCGGGAGGGGACCTCACTGCACTGAACTGGCAGACGCCGGACGGCATCACCGTCAAGCCGCTGTACACCGCGCAGGATCTGCAGGGTCTGCCCGATACCGACACCTTGCCCGGATTTGCGCCGTATCTGCGCGGACCGCAAGCCACGATGTATGCGGTGCGACCCTGGACGATCCGCCAATACGCCGGCTTTTCGACCGCCGAGGAATCCAATGCGTTTTACCGCAAGGCGTTGGCGGCCGGCGGGCAAGGGGTGTCGGTGGCGTTCGACCTGGCAACCCATCGGGGTTATGACTCCGACCATCCACGGGTCACCGGTGACGTCGGCAAGGCAGGCGTGGCCATTGACAGCGTCGAAGACATGAAGATCCTGTTCGATCAGATCGACCTGGGCAAAGTCAGCGTATCCATGACCATGAACGGCGCGGTGCTGCCAGTGTTGGCCGGTTATGTGGTGGCGGCAGAAGAACAGGGCGTGCAGCAAGCGCAGCTCAGCGGAACGATCCAGAACGACATCCTCAAGGAGTTCATGGTTCGCAACACCTATATCTATCCGCCAGCCCCGTCGATGCGCATCATTGGCGACATCATGGAATACACGGCCAAGCACATGCCGCGGTTCAACTCGATCAGCATCTCGGGTTACCACATGCAGGAAGCGGGCGCCAACCAGGCGCTGGAACTGGCGTTCACGCTGGCTGACGGGCAGGAATATGTGAAGACCGCGATCGGCAAGGGCATGGATGTGGACGAGTTCGCGCCACGCCTGAGTTTTTTCTGGGCGATCGGCATGAACTTCTATCTGGAAGTCGCCAAGATGCGGGCCGCGCGGCTTTTGTGGTGCCGCATCATGCAAGGCTTCAACGCGAAAAATCCCAAGAGCCTGATGCTGCGCACCCACTGCCAGACATCGGGATGGTCGCTGACTGAACAGGATCCGTACAACAACATCGTGCGCACCACGATCGAGGCCATGGCCGCGGTGTTTGGTGGCACACAAAGCCTGCACACCAACAGCTTCGACGAGGCGATTGCGCTTCCGACCGATTTCTCCAGCCGCATAGCCCGCAACACGCAGTTGATCATCCAGGAAGAAACCCACATCCCCAACGTGATCGACCCCTGGGCCGGCAGCTACATGATGGAGAAGCTGACCCAGGACATGGCCGACGCCGCCTGGGCCATCATCGAGGAAGTTCAGGCCATGGGTGGCATGGTCAAGGCGGTCGATAGTGGCTGGGCCAAGCTCAAGATCGAGGCGGCGGCGGCTGAAAAGCAGGCGCGTATCGATTCGGGGCAGGACGTGATCGTGGGCGTCAACAAGTACCGTCTGGCCAGCCATGACGCCATCGAGGCGCGTGACATCGACAATGTCGCGGTGCGCGAAGGGCAGATCGCGCGCCTCAATTCCATCCGCGCCCGTCGTGATGCGACAGCCGTGGCTGCAGCACTGGCCGCGCTGACGCAAGCGGCGCAGGACAATACCGGCAATCTGCTCGCGCTGTCGATCCAGGCGATGCGGGTGCGTGCGACCGTGGGCGAGGTCAGCGATGCGCTGGAAGAACCATTTGGCCGCCATCGTGCCGATACGCACAAGGTGAGTGGCGTTTATGCCGCTTCGTACGACAACGCCGCCAACCCGGGAGGCCTGATGGAGCAATGGGAGAGCATCAAGAAGGACATCGCGGACTTCGCCGAACAGCAAGGCCGCCGGCCGCGGGTGATGATCGCGAAACTCGGTCAGGATGGCCATGACCGTGGCTCCAAGGTGGTCGCAACCGCATTTGCCGACCTGGGTTACGACGTCGACATCGGGCCCTTGTTCCAGACCCCGGAGGAATGTGCCCGCCAGGCGATCGAGAACGACGTACACGCGGTCGGCGTGTCCACCCTGGCCGCCGGTCACAAGACGCTGGTGCCAGCCATCATGGCCGAATTGCATAGACAAGGCGCCGACGACATCGTGGTGTTTGTCGGTGGTGTGGTGCCGCGCCAGGATTACGATTTTCTGTATCAGGCGGGTGTCAAGGGCATTTATGGCCCGGGTACCCCGATCCCGGACTCGGCGGCCGATGTGCTCAAGCAGATCCGTACCGCGCTGTCGGTTTGACATTGCAGTTCGATCACAGCATCCATGGCATCGACGCTCATCGCGCCCGCCGCAGGGGCGCACGGTATGGCTTCCCTGAACGAACTCACTGACCGGGTGGTTGGCGCGCCGGGCATGGTCCAGCGCCGCGCCATTGCCAAGGCGATCACGCTGCTGGAGTCGACGCGCCCCAGCGACCGGGAGCGGGCAGACGCCTTGCTGGCCACCTTGTTGCCCCACAGTGGTCGCGCATTCCGACTCGGCCTGAGTGGCACGCCCGGGGTTGGCAAATCAACGCTGATCGAATCCCTGGGTTTGTATCTGATCGGCCAGGGGCTGACCGTGGCGGTGCTGACGATCGATCCGTCGTCCACCGTCTCCGGAGGCTCCATCCTCGGCGATAAGACGCGGATGGAAAGACTCTCGGTGCATGAAAATGCCTTCATTCGGCCCAGCCCGTCGGGTGGCAACCTCGGTGGTGTGGCCGAGAAGACGCGTGAGGCGATGCTGGTGCTGGAGGCAGCCGGTTACAACGTCGTCATTGTCGAGACGGTCGGTGTCGGCCAAAGCGAGATTGCAGTGGCCAGCATGACCGACCTGTTCGTGTTGATGCAGTTGCCGAACTCCGGCGACGAGCTGCAGGCGATCAAGAAGGGAGTGATGGAGCTGGCCGACCTGGTGCTGATCAACAAGGCCGACCTCGATCCGGACGCGGCGACACGTGCCTGTGCCCAGATCACGTCGTCGTTGCGATTGCTGGGACAACACGGCAATCCGGATCGCGCCGCGCACGACCCGCAGGCGTGGCGTCCACGCGTGTTGCAACTGAGTGCTTTGTCGGGCCAGGGCGTGGCAAAACTCTGGCAAGCGGCCACCGAATTTCGAGAACGACGTACACGCAGCGGCACCTGGGAAGCGCGCCGGCGCGGACAGTCTTTGTCCTGGATGCGGGAACGGATCGAGGCCGGCCTGAAACAGTTATTCCGCAATGACCCTGCGGTGCGAGCGCGGCTGCCAAGCTTGTCGCGCGAAGTGGCGCAAGGCCGGGTCGTCGCGTCCAGCGCGGCGCGGGAGTTGCTGGCCTTGTTCGGGCCGGCGTCAGACTTTGCTGCCGATGCCGCGTCCGACGTACCAGATAGGGCTATTGAACCGGGTGGCGCCGGCACCGCGCAGTCTGGTGGTGCTGGTGCATCGAGCGAACGAACAGCCGTCTCACCACACCGACAGTCACCCCGCCCGCAAGGGGGCAAGGATTGATCTCGCTGACCTCCATCGCGCGTATCGAAGCCTCCAGCGTCTGGCGTGCGCGCAGGGTGGAAGTGTTCGACTTGCCCGAAGGCAGGCTGCTGGTCAAGGGCCAACGGCCGGTGCGCGGGCCCTGGGCGCACCTGGCGCTCAACCTTTTCGCGCGCCTGGCCGGGGTTCCGTATCTCAAGGCAGTTCCCGTGCATGGTGGTGCCCGCTCGCAGGCGATCGAAATCCGGCGCCTGCAGGCGCTGCATGCGGCCGGATTGTCGGTACCCGAGGTCCACCATGTCGCATCGGACTATTTCGTCATGTCCTATCTCGGCGCCAACGACCTTGCCCGTGCCTTGCGTGAACAAGGCGCGCAGGCTTATGGCCTGTGGATGGCGGCGATGGAGCATCTGCTGCTGGTGCATGCGCGCGGGCAATACCTGAGCCAGTGTTTTGCGCGCAACATCATCGTCTCCAGCCGCTTCGAAGGCCTGATCGACTTCGAGGACGATCCGCTTGAAGTGATGACGCTGGAGCAGGCGCAGGCTCGCGACTGGCTGATCTACCTGCAATCGACATTGTGGAATCTGGCGCTGGAGCCGGACCGGCTTGATGCCGCTTTGCGTTCAGTGCTCGAACGCGAGCTGGAACCGGTGCGCGTGGTGCTGCGCCATGCATCCCGGCGCCTGGCCTGGTTGCGCCATCTGCCGACCAATCGCCGCATCTGGGGCAAGGATTTTGTCAGCCTGCAAGCGGTGGCAGCGGCGCTGGTCCGGTGCCATCTGCCCATCAACGAATCCCTCTTACCGGAGAACAACGATGCATGAAATAGTGCTGCAGCTTGAAGCCAAGCGTGAACAGGCCCGCAAGGGGGGTGGCGACAAGCGCATCGAGGCGCAACACGCCAAGGGCAAGCTGACTGCGCGTGAGCGTATCGAGTTACTGCTCGATGAAGGAACGTTCGAGGAATGGGACATGTTCGTCGAACACCGCTGCGTCGATTTCGGCATGCAGGACCAGAAGATTCCCGGCGATGGCGTCGTCACCGGTTACGGCATGATCAACGGTCGCCTGGTGTTCGTGTTCAGCCAGGACTTCACCGTGTTCGGCGGTGCCTTGTCCGAAGCCCATGCAGAGAAGATCTGCAAGGTGATGGACCAGGCCATGAAGGTCGGCGCGCCGGTGATCGGTCTGAACGATTCGGGCGGCGCACGGATCCAGGAGGGTGTGGCTTCGCTCGGCGGTTATGCCGACGTGTTCCAGCGCAACGTGATGGCCAGCGGCGTGGTGCCGCAGATCAGCATGATCATGGGGCCTTGTGCGGGCGGTGCGGTGTATTCGCCGGCGATGACCGACTTCATCTTCATGGTCAAGGACAGCTCGTACATGTTCGTGACCGGGCCCGAGGTAGTCAAGACCGTGACGCATGAGGAAGTCACGGCCGAGGAGCT
>CAJDWR010000123.1_pt1 | contig 23045 bp, 25 predicted proteins | sample 7391651 | NCBI WGS metagenome assembly CAJDWR01 (sample SAMEA7055720, study PRJEB34461) | soil metagenome | biome: terrestrial ecosystem; feature: Peninsula; material: soil | place: Antarctica | collected 2016
CATCCACATCGGACACACCGTGGTGCTCAACAAGATGCGCCAGCTGCAGGATCTCGGGCATACCGTGATCTTCCTGATCGGCGACTTCACCAGCATGATAGGTGACCCGTCCGGCCGCAATACCACCCGCCCGCCGCTGACGCGCGAGCAGATCGAGACCAACGCGCAGACCTATTACCAGCAGGCGTCGATGGTGCTCGACCCGGCGCGCACCGAGATTCGATACAACAGCGAGTGGAGCGACGCGCTCGGTGCCCGCGGCATGATCGAGTTGGCGGCGCGTTACACGGTGGCGCGCATGATGGAGCGCGACGACTTTGCCAAGCGATTCAAGGAGGGGCGCTCGATCAGCGTGCATGAGTTTCTGTACCCTTTGATGCAGGGTTACGACAGTGTTGCCCTGAAGTCAGATCTGGAGCTCGGCGGCACTGATCAGAAGTTCAATCTGCTGGTGGGGCGGCATTTGCAGGCCGAATATGGCCAGGAACCGCAGTGCGTCCTGACCATGCCACTGCTCGAAGGCCTGGACGGCGTGGACAAGATGTCCAAGAGCAAGAACAACTACATTGGCATCACCGAGGATGCCAACACCATGTTTGCCAAGGTGCTGAGCATCTCCGATGTGCTGATGTGGCGCTGGTACACCTTGCTGAGTTTCCGCACTGAAGGCGAAATCGCCGCGCTCAAGGCCGAGGTTGTCGCCGGACGTAACCCGAAAGACGCCAAGGTGGCGCTGGCGCGCGAGATCACCGCCCGGTTCCACTCCGCCGCCGCCGCCGATGCGGCTGAGCGCGATTTTGCGCACCGTGCACAGGGTGGTGTCCCCGACGAAATCCTCAAGCTCGTGTTGCCGCTCGAAGAAGGCGCGCCAGTGGGTATCGGCAAATTGCTCAAGATGGCCGGCCTGACCGCCTCCAGTGGCGAAGGCAACCGCCTGATCGACGGCGGCGGCGTACGCATCGACTCGCAGACGATCAGCGACAAGGGCCTCAAGCTCGGCGCCGGCACTTACGTCGTGCAGGTGGGCAAGCGCAAGTTCGTGCGGGTCACGTTGACCTGAGTCCGTTAGGGCTTCTTCCTGGGGCCGCTGGTGCAGCGCCATGGCCGACAATGTCGGCCATGCGATTCATCCCCGAGCGTTACCTGACGCCCACTGCCTTGTTGCGGGCATCGGTGGTGGTGGCGGTCATCACCATCACGCTCAAGACGACTGCATGGCTGATCACGGATTCCGTCGGCCTGCTGTCCGACGCGATGGAGTCGCTCGTCAATCTTGCCAGCGCCTTATTCGCATTGCTGATGGTGACGATTGCCAAGCGCCCGGCCGACGCCGAACACCCCTACGGACACCACAAGGCCGAGTATTTTTCATCCGGCTTCGAGGGCTTGCTGATCATCGTTGCCGCAGGCGGCATCATCTGGACTGCAGCGCAGCGCTTGCTGGACCCGCAACCCCTCACAGCTATCGGCTGGGGCCTTGCGTTATCGGTGGTCAGTTCGGTATTCAATGGTGTTTTGGCCTGGGTGATGCTGCGCGCTGCGCGCGCGCATCGCTCGATCGCGCTGGAGGCCGATGGCAAACACCTGATGACCGATGTCTGGACCTCCGTCGGTGTCGTGGTGGGCATCGGCCTGGTGGGCCTCACCGACTGGTTCTGGCTCGATCCGGTGGTGGCCATCGGTGTGGCGATCAACATCGTGCGTGAGGGGTTCCATTTGGTTTGGCGTTCTTCGCAGGGTCTGATGGACGAGGCGCTGGAGCCCGAGTTGCTTGAGCAGATCGAACGCACGCTCAAGGAGTTCGATCACCATACGATCCGGTTTGACCATATCAACACCCGGCGCTCCGGCCAGCGGCGTTTTGTCGACATGCACATGCATATGCCGGCCAGCTGGACGCTCGGGCGCGCCGCGGCCGTACGCATGAGTGTGGAGCAGGCCCTGATGAGCGCAGTGCCGGGTTTGCGCGCGACCATCGAGTTGCTTCCAAGCGACGTGGAAGCCTACTTTGAAAATGAGAAGGACCTGATTTGATCGCGTTATTGCAACGGGTGAGCCAGGCCAGCGTGACGGTGGATGGTGCGGTGATCGGCCAGATTGGCGCCGGGCTGTTGGTGTTGTTGTGCGCCGAACCGCTGGACACCGAACGCCATGCCGACCGCATGTTGGCCAAGATCCTGAAGCTGCGCATCTTCGGCGATGCCAACGGCAAGATGAACCGCAGTGTGCAGGATGTGCAGGGCGGCTTGCTGGTGGTGAGCCAGTTCACGCTGGCCGCAGACACTTCGGGCGGCAACCGACCCGGTTTCACCAAGGCCGCGCCGCCCGAACTGGGCCTGAGGCTGTACCAGTATTTCCTGGATCAGGCACGGGCCGTGCATCCGGTGGTTCAGAACGGGCAGTTCGGTACGGAAATGCAGGTAGCGCTGGTCAACGATGGCCCGATCACGATCCCGCTGCGGATCGATCCTGCCAGCTGAAAGTCACAGTCAGGCGTAGGGGTTGGCAAAGCCGAGCCCAGCGAGGACCTCGGTTTCCCGCGCTTCCATGCGGCGCGCGTCGGCGGCGCCGGTTTCATGGTCCCAGCCCTGGGCGTGCAGGCTGCCGTGCACGATCAGGTGCGCGTAGTGGGCTTGCAGAGTCCGGCCCAGTTCGCGTGCTTCGCGCGCCACCACCGGCGCACACAACACCAGGTCGGCGCTCAAGGGGGGGTCGTCATGAGGAAACGCCGGGCCGCTCCCAAGTTTTCTCGCACCCCCTTGGGGGGCCTGGCGAAGCCAGGGCTGGGGGCTCACATACGCGAAAGTCAACACGTTGGTCGCGTAGTCCTTGCGCCGATAGTCGCGATTGAGCGCTCGGCCTTCGGTTTCACCGACGATTCGTACCGTGATTTGCGCGTCGCAGGCCAGGGCATGGCGGATCCAGCGCGCGACCGCGTGGCGTGGCAACGCGGCACGGTGTTCGACGGCATCTTTGGCATCGAGCGCGAACTGCAGCGACAAACCCAGCTGGTGCAGCATGCGATCGCCTCGCGCTCAGCGCGCGCTTTTGCGGGCCGCGGTTTTCGCTGGTGGCGGTTCGTCGCGCGGCTCGGCGCGGCGCATGTCGTAGGCGTCAACAATCCGCGCCACCAGCGGATGGCGCACCACGTCGGCGCTGGTCAGCCGGCTGATCGCGATGCCGTTGACCCGGCGCAGGATCTGCTCGGCCTCGACCAGGCCACTGAGTTGCGTCTTGGGCAGGTCGATCTGGCTCACGTCGCCGGTGACCACCGCCTTGGCGCCGAATCCGATGCGGGTCAGGAACATCTTCATCTGCTCGGGCGTGGTGTTTTGCGCCTCGTCCAGGATGATGAAGGCGTTGTTCAGCGTGCGCCCGCGCATGAAGGCCAGTGGCGCGATCTCGATCGCCTGGCGCTCGAACGCCTTTTGCACCGCGTCGAATCCCATCAGGTCATACAGTGCGTCGTACAGCGGGCGCAGATACGGATCGATCTTCTGGCTCAGGTCGCCGGGCAGGAAGCCCAGCCGTTCGCCGGCCTCCACCGCCGGTCGTGTCAGCACGATGCGCTGCACCGCGCTGCGTTGCAAGGCGTCGACCGCGCAGGCCACGGCCAGGTAGGTCTTGCCAGTGCCCGCCGGGCCGATGCCGAAGGTCACATCATGGTTCGTGATGTTGTCCAGGTAGGTGGCCTGATTCACTGTGCGAGGCTTGAGGTCGGCGCGGCGCGTCTGCAGCCCCGGACCTTGCGCATCGTTCATGTCGCTGTCGCCAGCGAGCATCAGCTGCACTGTGGCCGCTTCGATCGGACGGTCGGCCATTTCGTACAGCGCCTGCAGCATCTCCATGCCTCGACGGGCGTTCTCCTTGGGGCCATCCACCTTGAATTGCTCATGCCGATGCGCGATACGCACCTGCAAGCCGGTTTCGATGGTGCGCAGATGCGCATCCGTGGGGCCGCACAGGTTGGTCAGCCGCGTATTGTTCGGAGGCGAGAAAAGGTGTCTGAGGATCACGATGATAATTCCGGCGTGGGTACCGCGGTGGTGCCCGCGACAGGGAAGGTTACTCGATGATAGGCAAGTTGACCGGCACGCTCGGTGAAAAGAATCCGCCGCAGGTGCTGGTGGAGTGTGGCGGCGTGGGGTACGAGGTTTTCGTGCCGATGAGCACTTTCTACAACCTGCCCGCGTGTGGCGCGCCGGTCAGCCTGCTCACCCACTTCGTCGTGCGCGAGGATGCCCAGGTGTTGTACGGCTTTGGCAGTGCTGCCGAACGCGAGTCGTTCCGCCAGCTGATCAAGATATCGGGCGTCGGCCCGCGCACCGCATTGGCGGTGCTGTCGGGCATGACGGTCTCGGACCTGGCGCATGCGGTGACCAGCCAGGAGTCGGCGCGGCTGATCAAGGTGCCGGGCATCGGCAAAAAGACTGCCGAGCGGTTGCTGCTCGAACTCAAGGGCAAGCTGGGTGCCGACATTGGGGCAACGGCGCTGCCTGGTGACGATGCACAGGCCGACATCCTGCAGGCGCTGGTGGCTCTGGGTTACAGCGACAAGGAGGCCACGCTCGCGCTCAAGGTCCTGCCGGCCGGCGTGGGCGTGAGCGAAGGCATCAAACTGGCGCTGAAATCCTTGTCGCGTGGCTAAAGGGAGTGTCGAGACAGGGCGCGTGCCCGCGTGATGGAGCCGCCGTCAGGCAACTTCGCGCAGGAACGCGGCGCCGTCTTCGATCGCCTGCATCGCGATCGGCTCCAGCCGGGAGTAATGCAGAAAGCTGTGCAGCACGCCTTCGTAGAGCTTGAGGGTGTGCCGCACGCCGCGTTCCTTGCAAAACTCCGCCAGTGCCAATGAATCGTCACGCAGCGGGTCATATGCCACGGCGCCGATGAAGGTGGGCGGCAGCCCGGCCATGTCGGATGCCAGCAGGTTGGCGCGTAAATCGTCGCGGTCCTCCGGCCTGGCCATGTAGTGGCTGTTGTAGACCTTGGCGTCTTCGTCGCCCAGTCCGTCGAGGTCGGCCCATCCATACAGGCGTTTGGAGGCTGAGTCCTTGAGGCCAAAACCGCCGTAATACAGCAGTTGCGCGCAAATTGCCGGCTGGTTCCCGGATGCGCGCGCCTGAAGGGCTGCGCCCAGGCTGAGGTGCGCGCCGGCAGAATCACCTGCCACGGCAATGCGTTGTGCGTCCAACCCCAGCGCGGCAGCATTTTCGGTCACATGCGTCAGCGCAGCGAAAATCTGCTCACATTGCACCGGGAATTGCTTTTCCGGCGCCAGCGTGTAGTCCACCGCCAGCACTGCCCAGCCACTCTTTTGCGCCAGCAGGCGGCAGATGCGGTCGTGGGTGTCCAGGTTGCCCAGGATGTAGCCGCCACCATGCGAATAGACGATAACCGGCAGTGTCGCGGTGTCGGTGGGTCTGTACAGCCGCAACGGCACATTCCCATGCCGGGTTTCCAGCGCCAGGTCCCGGACCGCATGCAGCGCCACCGGGACCGCGTTCCAGTAACTTCGTTCATGGTTGTACCCGGCGCGCATCACGTTCAGGGCGTCGGTGGCTGTGCCCGGCGTCTGGGGCATATTGGCATATTGCTCGCGGCTCTTTTCAACCGCTTGCTGACTTTGTGGCGTCAGGCGCGACCATATATCGACTTTGGGCATGTGCGGGGTCCATCCTTTCCGACACCGTGTCGGACTTTCCCCATTGTGCCCCGACGCTTATTGCGCGTCGCGTATCACCCGGCCATTGATCGGCTGCACCGGCCGCGCGTTGTTGGGGAACTGCTGGGCAAACAGGCGCATCTGGTCGGAGCTCAGTGTCACCGGCTGCTTGAGGATCATCCAGAGCACCTCTTCCGAACATGGTGGTGTGGTCAGCGAGCCCATGAACTGGTAATAGCGCTGGTCCTTGGGCAGCAGCTGCGCCAGATCCGCCGAACCGGCAGGCATCGCGACCCGGTCGCCAGGCCCCAGAGGCATGTAGGTCCAGAACTTGTTGATGACCGGATTGGCTTCGCCGGGCTCCAGCAGTACGGCCACCACGGCCAGCCGACCCATGTAGTCCTTGTGCACCAGATGCGCCACCATGGCAAAGCTGCGGTGGTTGATGCGTTCTTCGCTCGGGTGGTGGAAATGCACTTGCACCAACTGGTAACGCGAGCCGCGCACGAAGATGGCGTTGTCGCCATTGATATCGATCTGTATCGTGTGACCGTTGTTCACCACCGTTGCGCTGCTGGTGCTGTAGTCAAAGCCGATCGCCTCTGCCGGGCCGCGCAGAGTGACTGAGTCGTCGATGTTGATCGGGGACTGTCGCTTGCCCGTCGCGCAGGTGGCGAACTCCGGTTTGAGGTTGGCCCAGGCCTGCGGCCCGTTGGCACCAGCGTAGTCCCATTGCCGTGCGTCCGCATTGCGCGCCGATTCGATGATCTCCTCGATCGGCTCCTTGCGCGCTGCCAGCGCAGCGGCCCTGGCGCGGATGTCCTGGCGACTCGTTTTCTGGTTGACCGGTGCGCCGCTTGCAGTGTTTGTCCCGCGTCGGGGGGCTCGGACCACCACCTCTTTTCCGCGCAATACACCAGACTGCAGGGCCTGGCGCACCTGTTGACCGATCTCGTTAGGGGTTGGCGCAGTGGGCGGCTTGCCGGCCTGGTCTTGCGCCAACGCGGCTACGGGCATGGCGCACAGGTAGAGCATGCTGATACAGGCCAGCAGGAGGAAGGGGTGATGGCGCGCAGGGGCAGCGGGTGCAATGGAGGGCATAGATCGCTATCGGCACAATCAGCCAACGACTTGAATGCCACCGGCCACGCCAGGGGCCGCGCAGTATAGTCAGGCATCGCTGTTGACAGCAGTCCCGGCAAACCGCCCATTGTGACCATCCAGACCGACGATTTTGCAAATGTGCCAGCACGCCGGGTGTTGTCGGCCCAGGCTGCATCGCCCAATGAAGAGGTGGTTGAGCGCGCGTTGCGGCCCAAGCTGCTGGACGACTATGTCGGTCAAGGCAAGATTCGCGAGCAACTGGAAATCTTTGTCGGTGCGGCCCGCAAGCGCTCGGAAGCACTGGACCATGTCTTGCTGTTCGGTCCGCCCGGTCTGGGCAAGACCACGCTCTCGCACATCATCGCGCATGAACTGGGGGTGAACCTGCGCCAGACCAGTGGTCCGGTGCTGGAAAAACCCAAGGACCTGGCAGCTCTGCTGACCAACCTGGAGCGAAACGATGTCCTGTTCATCGACGAGATTCACCGCCTGTCGCCAGTCGTCGAGGAAATTCTGTACCCCGCGCTGGAAGACTACAAGATCGACATCATGATCGGCGAAGGACCGGCGGCGCGGTCGATCAAGCTCGACCTGCAGCCGTTCACGCTGGTGGGTGCGACCACCCGGGCCGGCATGTTGACCAATCCCTTGCGCGACCGTTTCGGCATCGTTGCGCGGCTGGAGTTCTATTCGGCCGACGAACTGGCGCTGATCGTGCGCCGCAGTGCCGGTCTGCTCAAGCTGCCGCTCGACGATGACGGTGGTTTCGAAATCGCCCGTCGTTCGCGCGGCACGCCGCGTATCGCCAATCGGCTGCTGCGCCGGGTGCGCGACTACGCCGAGGTCAAGGGCGATGGCGCGATCACGCTGGACATGGCCAACCGTGCGTTGGCCATGCTCGACGTCGATCCGCAAGGGTTCGACGTGATGGACCGCAAATTGTTGGAGGCGGTCGTGCACCGATTCGATGGCGGGCCGGTCGGGCTGGACAACATCGCCTCGAGCATCGGCGAGGAACGCGAAACGATCGAGGACGTGATCGAGCCTTACCTGATCCAGCAGGGTTTCCTGCAGCGCACGCCACGCGGGCGCATCGCGACGCTGGCGGCGTATCGGCATCTGGGCGTGACGCCACCGAACCGCAGCGGCACCGACATGTTCGGCTCCACCTGAAGGGGGCACCGTGCGGCGCTGGATGCGGATCGTGCTGGTGGTCGTGGCGCTGGTGCTGGCAGCCGGTGCTGTCTTTTTGTGGACGAGCCGGCCGGTGCTGGTCAACGTGGTCGAGATTCGCCAGGCGCCGCTGGTCCGTACCTTGCAGTTTGCGGCCCGGGTCGAGGCCTTGTCGCGGGTCGATGTCGGCAGTACCGTCACCGGCCGTGTCGAGCAGGTGCTCGTGCGCGAGGGCGATACCGTGCGCGCGAATGCCGTGCTGGTGGAACTGGAAGCGGCCGAACTGCGCGCAGCGCTGAGCCAGGCGCAAGCGTCACAGACCCAGGCCCAGGCGCGCCTGGCTGGCTTGCGCAGCACCGGTCGTGGCACCGCGCAATCTGGCGTGGCGCAGGCGCAGGCCGCCCACGATGCCACTCAGGCGGAGTTCACGCGCGTGCAGCAACTGGTGGCGCAGGGTTTTCTGAGCCCTTCGCGCCAGGACGACGCACGGCGGGCCCGCGATGTGGCCGCCGCCCAGCTCGCCGGCGCACGCGCCCAGGCGCAGGCAATCGGTGACACGGGTACCGAGGTGGTGCAAGCCCGGGCACAACTGACCTTGGCCCAGGCCAGCGTCGTCGCAGCGCAGGCCCGGCTGGCGCAAACCCGATTGCGCGCGCCGACCGATGCGAAAGTGCTGGCGCGGCTGGTCGAGCCCGGACAGATCGTGCAGCCCGGCAAGGCGCTGTTGACACTGGCCCTGGATGGCCCGACCCGGCTCAGCGCCCAGGTTGACGAACGGTTCCTGGACCAGCTGGCGATCGACCAGAGTGCGGCCGTTGTGGCAGATGCCTTTCCGGGTCAGCGCTTCGCTGCCAAATTGTTGTCGATTGCTCCCGCGGTGGACCCGCAGCGCGGCGCCATCGAGGTCAAGTTCGCGTTGCTGGAGGCGCCGCCGTCCTTTTTGCGCGAGGACATGACACTGTCGATCGAGGTGGAGACCGGCCGGCGCGCACGCGCGCTGGTGCTGCCGATAGCAGCGCTGGTTGATCCCCAGGACACCACAACGGCCCGGGTGCGGGTGATCGAGGATGGCCGCATCGCCCAGCGTGAAGTCAGCCTGGGCCCCACGGCCAAAGCGGCCGCGGGCAGCGGGGCAGCACAGGTAACCGGCATGATGGGGCGGTAGCCGCTATGACTCCGGTTGCCTGGCTCGGTTTCGAGATCCGTGTGGCGGTGCGTTTCCTGCGGGAGGGACGGCTGCAGACACTGCTGATCATCGTCGGCGTTGCCGCCGGTGTCGCGGTGATTGCCTATATTTCGGCCCTGATCACGGGCCTGCAGAAAAACACCTTCGACAAGACGCTGGGCGGTCAGCCGCATGTGACGCTGCAGGCGCGGGACGACACTGTCACCCCGGCACGCCTGGCCGAGCGCGGCGTCACCGTGTTCAGCGATACCCAGGCCAAGGCGCAGCGCTTGCGTTCGGTCGCCAACTGGCAATCCTTGTTGCCTTTGCTCGAGCAATGGCCTGGCGTGGTGGCGGTGTCGCCGATTGTGTCTGGTGGCGGTCTGGCGATCCGCGGCGAAGCGACCCAGTCGGTTGCGTTATCGGGTGTGGATCTGGATCGTTACGACAAGGTGGTGCGGTTGCGCGAGAAAGTGGTCGAAGGCACGGCACGGTTGGAGCCGGGCGAAGGCATCATCGGCGTCGAACTAGCATCCGACCTCGGTTTGCGTCCGGGTGACCGCTTGAGCGTGCTGACGGGCACCGTCAGCGAGACGATTCGGGTGACCCGCCGCACCGTCATCGTCCCGCTGCGGTTGGCGCAAAGCCTGCTCGGCCTGCCCGGCGGCGCAACCAGCCTGGATCTGGCATTGAGCGATGTCTGGGTTGCCAAGGACATGGCGGCGGACATGCGGCGCCAGTTTCCCTACAAAGTGGAGAGTTGGCAGGAAACCAATGCGCAGCTGGTCTCGGCCCTCAATGCGCAAGGCGTCAGCACCGGACTGATCCGTGTCATCGTGATGCTGGTGGTGGTGCTGGGTATTGCCAGTGTGCTGGTCGTCTCGGTGGTGCAAAAGCGCCGAGAGATCGGCATCCTGCGTGCGATGGGCGCAACCCGTGGCCAGATGGTGCGCGTGTTTCTGGTGCAGGGGGGCATCGTCGGTGCGCTCGGTTCGTTGCTGGGTCTGGGGTTGGCGTTGCTGTTGATCTTCGTGTTCACTGCCTTCGTGCGTGGCTCGGATGGAGCGCCGCTGTTTGCCATCACCTTGCCGGCCGCGCTGGCCGTGCAGGTGGCGCTGACCGCCAGTGTCTGCGGCGTGCTCGCTGCGATCGCGCCGGCGCGCCGGGCTGCGGCAATGGACCCGGCACAGGCGATCAGGATCTGATGCCGTGGCGGATGCACCTGTGCCGCCCAAGGGCGAGGCTCTGATTGCGCTGAACGAGGTGCACAAGTCCTACAACATCGGTTTGCCCAGTGAAGCTGAGGTGTTGCACGGCCTGTCCTTGACAATCGATCGCGGGGAGTTTGTGGCGCTGATCGGGCCTTCGGGCTCGGGCAAGAGCACCTTGCTCAATATCGTCGGATTGCTCGAACCGCTGACTGCGGGCAGCTACCGCATCAACGGCAGCTCTGTCGCATCGCTCGACGACCGTGCATTGACGCTGCTACGACGCGACACGATCGGTTTCGTGTTCCAGTTCCACCACCTGCTGCCGGCATTCACCGCGCTGGAGAATGTCACGATGCCGGGCCTGATCCGCGAAGGTCGCGTCAGCGCCCAGCAGCGCGAGCGGGCGCGCGAACTGCTGGCAACGGTCGGTTTGTCCAACGCGATGGACAAGCGCCCTTCGGAGTTGTCCGGCGGCATGCAGCAACGCGTGGCGATTGCCCGCGCACTGGTGTTCGACCCGCCGCTGGTGCTGGCCGACGAGCCCACCGGCAACCTCGATACCGCCGCCTCGGACGGGGTGTTCGAAGAGTTGCGGCGCATGCACCGCGAGCGCAGCACCTCGTTCATCATCGTCACCCACGACCCGCGCCTGGCCGCGCGCTGCGACCGGGTGGTGGAACTGATCGATGGCGCGATTGCGCGCGACGAGGCCGTGGTGCCATCGTCATCGGAAACTAGCCACTCATAAGACGGGTCAGGCTGTATCCGTCGCCAGCGGCGTAGCTACGGCGCCGGTCGTCCGGGGCCCTGGGTACCGGACGCACGCGCCGACAGATACGCGTACAGGTCCGTCACATGGGCGTTCACACTGGGTTCGCCGTCCATGGCCGGCATCTGCAGCGGGTATTCCTGGCGCCGGACGATCTGGTCGAGCAAGGTTTCAAACGCAGCATCGTTGCCACGCGCCTGGGTCGCGGCCTGGTTCAGGTCGTAGCGTTGGAGGACCACGTTGACGAATTGGCGCGATCCCATGTCGCGCACCCGCGGCAGCAGGTCCGGCCCTTTGGCGGTACCGGTGGCCGAAGGGCCGTGGCAAGCGGCGCACTTGTTCTCGAATACCCGCCAACCGAGATAGAGCGAACCCGGGGGCTCGGCCATGCGTGCGACTTCCTGGGATGCGCGTGTGTTTTCAAGCTCGACGGCACATCCGGCCAGCAGGGCTGCGAGCAGCAGCGTGGCAGCACCGACGCGTATGCCTGTGTGCCTGCGCAACGGGGCAGCCGTGGCCGCGGAGTCGGGTGGGGTTGTGGGTGCCATGATCTGCCCTTCCTGTAGTGTGTTGTGCAAAGCGGGCCGCATGCCGGCTCGATCCGGTGCTGCGTCACTTCAGCTACGGGCCATTGTGCCCGGTCGCGTTACATGCAACACGATCAGGATCTGCGCCAGGTAATAGGTGGACAACACCCACAGGCTGGACAAGGGCAACGGCATGATGAACCGGTTGACGGCGATCAGTGTGTCGCTGAGCATGAAGACACATGCGCCTACCGCGACAAGCATTGCTGCACGGTCACGCAAAACCGTTGCGCGGCCGATCGCCTGTGCCGCCATCAGGGTGATGACCAGCACATAGGCGCCGACCGCGCCCTTGAGCACCGGGTCGCCCAGCGAAGTCCACAAAATCAGCAGCATCGCCGCACCTACACCCAGCGCCAGGGCCAAGGCCCCGCGGTTCGGGAACCAGGCCAGTTGCTGGCGAAACAGCGCGATGTAACACAGATGCGCGACGAGGAAGGCAGCCAGACCGGGAATGAACAGGTTGGCCGGGAGCATCAGCAGGATGTCGCCGGCCAGCGAGGCGACAAGGGCTGCCACCAGCAGCCAGGGTGTCGGCTTGAGGTCGTCGCGGCGCAGGACCAGCCACAGCGCCAACACCATGGTCAATGGTTTGAACAGGTAATGCCACTCCCGCAAACCCAGTGTGGCACTGGCGGTGGCCAGCACGGCCGATGTAACCAGCAACGCTGCCAACACGCCCAGCCGCGACCGAACCATCGCGGCCAGCATCATCAGCAGGAAAACCGCAATTGCAATAACGATGAGCTGACTTGCCGTCATGCTGGCTCTGTTTCTGGAAGTGGCGCTAGGCCATCGCCTCATCGCGCCATCCCGATTCGAGATGGCGGGTATCGGACCAGCCAACCAGGCTCAGGCCTTCGGGTGTCCACAACAGGCGGTTGATGCTGGCGTTGCCCAGTTCCCAGGTGCGCTGCGTGTCCACTGCCTGGCGGGTGGCGAATCGGTACATCATGTCGAGCACGCCGCCGTGGGCCACCAGCACGATCTGTTCGCCGACATGCTGGCGCGCCAGCGCCTGGATGGCGGCTAGGACGCGTTCGCCCAGTACGAGCAATGTCTCGCCTCCGGGCGGCGCCCAGTGGGGATCGCGGGCGCGCCAGCGTGTGGTGTCGGCTGGAAACGCCTGTTCGAGTTCGGTGAAGGTCATGCCCTCGAAGTCGCCGAAACTGCGTTCGCGTAGCCTCAGATCGGTCTTGACGGGGATGCCATATGCCTGTGCGATGCTGCTGGCGGTCTGGTGGGCGCGCGCCAGGTCGCTGCTGTAGACCGCCGCAATCGACTCCTGGCTGTCGGTCAGCAGTTGCGCCGCGCGTTGCGCCTGCCAGCGGCCCTTGTCGTTGAGCGGGATGTCGCTGAGACCCTGGATGCGACCGCCGGCATTCCAGTCGGTCTCGCCGTGGCGAACGGCAATGATGCGGGTACTGTCCATCGCGTGATTCTAGGAGGGCGCGCCGCTGCCCGAAGACCGGGTCTGGCGCGTGCCTTCGCCCAAGCGCACTCTCAGCGCGGTATCTCGATATTCACCCGTCGCATGCCTGCCGGCGGGTTCGGAAAGCCGCGCAACGCGGCTTCGATCATCGCCGGCAAGACTGCCTCATCGTCGCTCCAGCGGCCGTCGTGGTTGGCCCGGCTCTCGAACACCACCACGCCGTCGGACAGGCGGCGCACCACCAGGTGGGTTTCACGGCGGTAATACGGCATGTCGAACTGCATTGCCATCATCGGAACAACGACCACCGCGCCGCTGGGCAGGACCACGACGTTGCGGTGGTAAAAACCTCCCCACATCGGTGGATCATCCCAGGGCGCACGTGGATCGCGTGCCATGTGCAGTTCGATCATGACGCTGTACTGTGGCGCAACGTCGTCGCGCTGCATGCCGACCTTTGCCAGTTCAGCCTGTGCAATCTCCTCTAGCCAGTCCCGGAATTCGCCTTTCCGCTGCTGCGACGGCAAACGTTCGAACCGATAGGTGGCTGGAACCTGGACTCCATGGTCCGCGGAGAAGGCGCGCACGTCCGAGTCGACGATGCGCATGCCCGCGCATCCGGCCAGCAGCGCCGCCGAGGCCATCAGGGCCAGCAGCCCCATCCATCGCCTGATCGTTTTGTGTGCCATCACTATCCGAGTGTGCTCCAGATCAGCCGTCGAACCGCACCATCTGCATTGCAGGCAGGCCCTGCGTGGGGAACTCTTCGGTATCGAAGGCTTTGTCTCCGTCGTCGTCAGCCACGCCAGTGGCTTTCAGACCTTTGAAATCATGCCGCGTTCCGTCCATCAGGTGCGAAGGTACGACATTCTGTAACGCGGTGAACATGCTTTCGATACGTCCAGCATGGTGCTTTTCCCAGTCCTGGAGCATTCTTGCGACCTGCTTGCGCTGCAGGTTGACCTGGCTGCCACACAAGCTGCAGGGAATGATCGGGTACTGGCGGTGGGCGGCCCAGCGCTGTTTGCCATCGTCGCTGACCAGCTTGGGCGGCATGCCCTTGAGTTTGCCGCCGAAGAACATGTTCAGGAAAAACGTCTGCAAAATGTCGTCGCGGTGATGGCCCAGCGCGATTTTGGTCGCGCCCAGTTCATCCGCCACCCGGTACAGGATGCCGCGGCGCAGCCGGCTGCACAAGCTGCACAAGGTCTTGCCTTCGGGAATCAGCCGTTTGACGATGGAATAGGTGTCCTGATTCTCGATATGGAATGGCACACCTTGCCCGCTCAGGTATTGCGGCAACACATGCTCCGGAAAACCGGGCTGTTTCTGGTCCAGGTTGACAGCGATCAGGTCAAATCGCACCGGCGCACGCGCCTGGAGCTTTTGCAGGATGTCGAGCATGGCGTAACTATCCTTGCCGCCGCTGACGCATACCATGACCTTGTCGCCTTCTTCGATCATGTTGTAGTCGACGATCGCCTGACCGACCAGGCGGCACAGACGCTTTTCGAGCTTGTGGGTTTCGCGTTCAATCTTCAGCCGCGCGCCTGCGGTGGCAGTTTCCTTGTGACCCGCTGGCAATTCGGCGGTGTCAGGATCAATCCAGGTCGTGTCCATCACCATTTCCCCGATTCGACGCGAATCGCCACTTCGCAATCGGCGAAGATCTCCAGCTTGGCGATCTTCACCCGCACGCCCAGCACACCGGGTATCTGCATCAGGCGGTGCGACAGCTTGCCGATCAGCGTTTCCAGCAGATGCACATGCTCGGCGGTGCATTCGTCGATGATGATCTGGCGGATCTTGCGGTAGTCCAGTACATGGTTGATCTCGTCGGCCTTCGGGTGCAGGTCTTGCGCGCCCATGTTCAACTCGGCGTCGACCTGGATCGGTTGCGGGCCGGTCTTTTCAATATCCAGAATGCCCAGGCTGGCGGCGAACCGCAATCCGGTCAGCGTCAGAATTTGTGTGCCGCGGGCTGTGGTCATGGTACGGGAGTCCAGGTGGGAGGAACGCTTTGTGCGTTCACATCAGGGAAAAATCGCGCTCGAAACGCATCAGGTGCTGGCCACCGTCGACCAGCAGCGAGGTGCCGGTGATGGAGCGGTTCTCCAGCGCGAAACGTACCGTGGCCGCGACGTCGGCCGGCGTCGAAGACTGATCGAGCAGGGCCATCTTGTGGCGCTTGCGGAATGTCGGGTCATCGAGCACGGAACTGGTCAAGGTCAGCCCGGGCGCGACGCCGACGACCCGTACCAGCGGTGCCAGTGCGATGGCCAGCATGGTGTTGGCTGCCTCCAGCGCGGCCTTGGACAAGGTGTAACTCAGAAAGTCGGGGTTCTGGTTCCACAGTTTCTGGTCCAGCAGATTGACCACCACGCCCTGGGGTGCCAGGACGGGGCTGGCCGCCGGATCGTCGCTGTCGCCGTCGCCTGCGGCATCGTGGTCCTGGTGTGGGTCGGGCATTGCGCCTGGATCGGCATCGCCCGCTGTCGCGGCTTGCGCGCCGCTGGCTGTGTCGGTATGGTTATCCACCAGTTGTGCCCGGCGTTGCGCAATATGATCAAACAAGTCCTGTGCCAGCAGGATGGCAGCGCCCGTATTGCTGCGCATGTGTTTTTCCATTGCCGCAAATCCGAAATTGCTGGCGTTGTCGTTCTCGAAGGTCGACGCACTGTTGACCACCGCATCGATCTGGCCGAAATGTTCGATCACGGCCGGCAGCAGGTGGCGCACCGCCGTCTCATTGGCCAGGTTGGCGCGAAACGATTCACTTTTGCCCGACAGCTTCGCGCATTGCGCAGCAGTGCGGTGGGCGTCTTCAACCGAATGGCGGTAATGCACCGCGACCAGCCAGCCTTGGCCTGCCAGATCGAGTGCGATCGCGCGACCGAGTCGCTTGGCCGATCCGGTGACGAGGACAACACGGGTGGGGGCGGCGGCGGGCATTCAGGGACAATCCGGGGCAATGGCGACAACCCCGAGTTTAACGAGCGACCTGCAGGCCCATCTGGCGAAGGTGATCGGCGACCATGGTGGATGGATTGGTTTCGATCAGTTCATGGCCGTGGTTCTGTATGCGCCAGGGCTGGGTTATTACAGCCGCGGCGACCGCCAGATCGGAAATCTTGCGGTGGATCGTTCGGGTGCGACCAGCGATTTTGCCACCGCACCCGGCATTTCGCCGTTGTTCGGCCGCGCCCTGGCCGTACAGGTACGCCAGGCGCTTGATCAGACCCAGACCGACACCGTCTGGGAGTTCGGCGCCGGCACCGGTGCCATGGCTGCGCAGTTGCTGCAGGCACTCGGCGAGCGGGTGCGCAACTACACCATCGTCGACCTGTCGGGCAGCCTGCAACAACGCCAGCGCGACACCCTGGCCCCATGGGCCGACAAAGTGTGCTGGGTGACGCAACTGCCCGAGACCTTGCAAGGCGTGGTACTGGGCAACGAGCTGCTGGACGCGATGCCGGTGCAGTTGCTGGCGCGCGTCGGCGGCCACTGGCATGAACGCGGTGTCGCGCTCGGTGCCGATGGGAAGCCATGTTGGCAGGACCGGGCGACCGACCTGCGCCCGCCGATGGACATCGACGGTGCGCACGATTATTTGACCGAGATCCACCCGCAGGCGGAAGGCTTCATGGGCACGCTGGTGGACCGGTTGGCGCAGGGCGCGGTGTTCCTGATCGACTACGGATTCCCCGAGCGTGAGTATTACCATGAGCAGCGCGCGATGGGCACGGTGATGTGCCACCGGGCGCACCGGGCCGATGCCGATCCCTTGCAGGACATCGGCGACAAGGACATCACCGCCCATGTGAATTTCACCGGCATCGCGCTGGCGGCGCAGCAGGCAGCCGAGCAGCGGGGCCTGGCCGATGCCTGGCAGCTGCTGGGGTTTACCAGCCAGGCCCGTTTTCTGTTCAACTGCGGGCTCGGTCCCATGCTCGAGGCGGCCAGCCTGGCCGAACGCAGCATGGCCAACAAGCTGGTGATGGAGCATGAAATGGGCGAGTTGTTCAAGGTCATCGGGTTTTGCCGTGGTGCACCCTGGGACGCGATCGGCTTCACGCAGGGCGACCGCAGCCATACTTTGTGAGCTTCACACCATGATCCGCTGGTTGATCGTCGTCTTTGTCGTGTTGCTCCTGATCAACTGGTTCACACCGGTGCTGCGCAAGCTCGGCTTCGGCAGGTTGCCGGGCGACTTCCAGTTCCGCCTGTTCGGACGTAACTTCTTTCTGCCGGTTGCCACCACCGTGCTGGTCAGCATGGCGGCAGCACTGCTCATGCGTTTGTTGTGACGCGTCCACACCGGTGGTCGCAATACGCCTTGTTGGCGTTGATCTACGGTGCATTCATCAGCCTCGGTTTGCCGGACAGTGTCCTGGGTGTCGCCTGGCCACAGATGCGACTCAGCCTGGACCGTCCGTTGGCCTCGGCCGGCCTGGTGATCTTCATCCTGACGGCATGTTCGGCGGCATCGGGTTTTGCCAGTGGCGCTGTGCTGGCGCGCCTGGGTACCGGCCGGGTGGTTGCCATCAGCGGTTTCCTGACCGCGCTGGCGCTGCTCGGGTTCGGTTTTGCGCCGACATTTGGCTGGATCTTGCTGCTGACGGTGCCGCTGGGGCTGGGCGCCGGCGCGGTGGATGCCGGGCTGAATCATTTTGTGGCCCGGCATTACGACGCACGCCACATGAACTGGCTGCATGGCTGCTGGGGTATTGGCGCGACGCTGGGGCCGATGGTCATGGGCTTGGCGCTGGCGCAAGGTGTCGGCTGGCAAGGGGGATACCGCGTTATTGGCGCGATCCAGTTTGTGCTGGCGCTGGTTTTTCTGGTCAATTTGCGCCTGTGGCAACACGAACCCGCGCGCCAGAGCAGCGCGCAGGGTACATCGCGTGCTGCGCCAGTGCACCGACAAACGCCTGCCTGGGCACCCTGGATGGCCGCCGGTCTTTATCTGGTCTATACCAGCGTCGAATTGGGAACCGGACTTTGGGCCGCCAGCATCCTGGTTGAGGGCCGTGGCAAGGATGCCGCCCACGCCAGCGTGTGGGTGGCCTGCTTTTTCGGCGCCATCATGATCGGACGATTCGCCATTGGTGTGGTGGCTGACCGGCTGGGCAACCGACGGCTGGTGCGCGCCGGCATCCTGACCGCGCTCGTGGGCGCCGTATTGTTCGCGATCGGACCCTTGCCGGATGCCTTGTCGCTGATGGGGCTGGTGTTGCTGGGGCTGGGTTGCGCGCCAATCTACCCCTCACTGATGCACGAGGCCACGCGGCGTTTTGATGCGGACACCGCGCGCCGTGTGATCGGCCGCCAGGTGGCTTTTGCCTATGTCGGTTGCGCGCTCGGCCCCGCAGCGCTCGGATTGCTGGGTGGGCGACTGGGTCTGTGGACCATCATGCCGACCATCGTCGCTGCGCTGCTGGTGATGTTGTGGATGACCTGGCGATTGGACCGCGTCACCTGAGGTGACGTCATCCTGCCGGCCACCGATGGCGCCGCAACCATGCCGGGGTTCTTGAAGCATCGCATTTCAACCCCAGGTGTTCGGGTATGGAGCCGACGCTGACCTGGCGCAGGCACGCCCCGACCACCGGAAACAAACCATGAACGATCCCACCCATATCGTCTGCCCGCATTGCCACACCACGAACCGGGTAGCGCAAGCCGACCTCGCCAACGCGCCCGATTGTGGGCGTTGCCACAAACCGCTGTTCACTGCGCATTCGACCGCGTTGGATGCATCCGCGTTCGAGCGCCATGTCGGGCGCAACGACATTCCTGTGCTGGTTGATTTTTGGGCCCCGTGGTGCGGGCCGTGCCGCCAGATGGCGCCGGCGTTCGAGCAGGCCGCAGCGCAACTCGAACCCGGGGTGCGGGTGGCGAAGGTGGATACCGAGGCGGTACCCGAATTGGGTCAACGTTTCAACATCCGCAGCATCCCCACGCTGGCACTGTTCCGCGGCGGACGCGAGGTCGCCCGTCAGGCTGGTGCCATGGGCGCGGCCGACATCGTGCGCTGGACGCAGTCTCACCTGGGTTGAGCATGCAACCGCGAGTCGACGCGACGGTGTCAGACCTCGTGGGCTGGTGGCAGGCGATCGATGCGGCCGACCGCGTGGACCCTTGATCAATAAGTCGTAGCAGCGCGAGCACCATGCGCACTGCTACGATTGGCAAGTCATTGTTCACCGGCCGACGTTTTGAATTCCACAACACAAACCGATCCGCAGCCCCTGTTGTCCGTCATGGGCGCTATGTCTGGCGCCTGCGCCTGTGTGGATATCGGCGGCACCAAGGTGGCGGTGAGCATGGCCGACGCGCAGGGGCTGCGTGGACGGGTCAGTGAGCCCACTGCCACACAGGGAAACAACGATGCGCTGGCGCTGCAGGTCGTGCGTCTGATCGGCGAGAGTTGCGCCAGCGTGGGGTTCCAAACGGCCGATGTCCGATCGGTCGGCGTCTCCGCCTGTGGTCCGTTCCTGATCCGGGACGGATGTGTCGAACTGGCGGCTCCCAATATCTGTGGTGGTCTGGCCGGCCCGGCGCGCGGCCTGCCCAACGACTGGACTAGCGCGCTGCTCGAAGCGCCATTGCGCGCGGCGTTCCCTGCAGTCCTTGTGGCCAACGACGCGATCGCCGCGCTGGTCGCCGAGCGACGCTGGGGTGCCTTGCAAGGTTTGGACCACTGTGCCTACGTGACCTGGAGCACCGGCATCGGCATCGGCTTGTGTGTCGACGGCCATGTGTTGCGCGGCAAAAACGGCAATGCCGGCCATGCCGGGCATATGTTCGTTAATGACAACAACGACGCCTTGTGTGGCTGCGGCAATATCGGCGATGTGGAGGGCCAGGTGGCGGGTAACGCGCTGGCGCGTCGGTTCGAGGAAATCGGTTTTGCCGATGCCGAGGCCTTGCTGACGCAAGCCCGACATGGCAATGCACAGGCACTGGCCATCATCGACGCTGAGTGCCGTGTGATGGGGCGCATGCTCTACAACTTGATCGCCACGCTCGACCTGCAGAAAATCAGCCTGGGTGGCAGCGTGTTCTGGCATCACCGGGAGTTTTTGTTGCCCCGCTTGCAATCGCATGTCAGCGGCAAGTTGCCGGCGCTCACCGATGGTGTCCTTCTGGTTGAGGCCGGGTTGGGCGATCGGGTAGGTGATTACGCGGCGCTGGCGCTGGTCGCCTGAACCGTCGATTGCAGGAAAAGTATCGACCTGAGATTGCAGTGACCCGTTCCCGGTAAAGCTGCCCAATACCCTGGATCGGGTACGTCACACAGCCCGGGTTGTCCTGCCCGCTCCAAGCGACGCGCGCCAACTTCCGGGCCACGGCCGTTTGCAGGGTTACACGGCTGCGCAAAGGCCCAGGCGGTTCCACAGGTCGTAGGCCAGCCCGCGTACCGCATGGCGTTTGTACGCCAGCGATTTGCGGTCGGGGATGACGCGCTCCACCATGGCGACACAGGCGTCTGAGAAGCGGTGAGCCGTTTGCGCAGCGGTTGGCGCGCCGCGCAGCACGGCTGCCAGGGTAGCGTCTTCGAACGCCACTGGCGCGAGCGAACCGAAGGCGACGCGTGCCTGCGCGATCACGTCGCCATCGGCTGTCAGATCCACCACGATCGCGGCGTTCATTCTGGCGATGGTCACCGCGCTGCGGATGCCGAGCTTGGCGAAGGCGCTGCGCCGCGTCGAGGGTGCGGCGTCGAACGCGAAATCGATGATGGCTTCGTCGTGGCGCAAGTGTGTCCGTCCGGCCTGCAGCAGGAGGTCTTGCAGCGCGCAGCGTCGCACGGTTCCGTCGGCTTGCAACAGGCCCACGTCGGCCCCCAGCACCAGCAGCGCCGGGATGGTGTCTCCGCAGGGCGAGGCATTGGCAACGTTGCCGCCCAGTGTGGCCATGTTGCGGATCTGCATCGAGCCGACGTTGGCCGCGGCCTGCGCGAGGCATGTGGCCACTTGTGAAAGATGCGGGTGTGTGCCAAGGCTTGCCAGTGCAGCCGTGGCACCAATGCGGATGCGCTCCATGCTGCAGTCCAGCCGCGACAGTTCTTGCACACCCGACAGGTCGACCAGCAGCTCAGGTTGCACTTCGCCGGCGCGCAGTTGCAGCATCAGATCGGTGCCGCCCGCCAGCAGTCGGCTGCGTGGGGTCATCCGGGCCAGCGCAGCGGCAAGTCCGGGCAGATCGTGTGGCGTCAGCAGAACCGGCGTATCAAGCATGGGGCGCCTCCCCGGCGCAGGCGGCCGTATCGCGGATCGCCTGGATGATCGGGGCATATCCGGTGCACCGGCACAGGTTGCCGGCAATCGCCTGGCGGATATCCGCGTCGCTGGGGCGCGGGTTCTGACGCAACAGGGCTGATGCCGCCATCACCATGCCCGGTGCGCAGAACCCGCATTGCACCGCGCCGTGTTCGATGAACTTGCGTTGCAGCAGCGACAGGCCGTTCGGTCCGGCAAGCCCTTCGATGGTCTGCACCGACTTGCCGCGCACCTGGTGCGCCAGCACCAGGCAGGCGTTGACCGCACTGCCGTCGACCAGCACCGTGCAGGCGCCGCATTCACCTTCGCTGCAGCCCTCCTTGGTCCCGGTGAGCGCCAGCGGTCCGCGCAACACGTCGATCAGGCGCGCCGCCGGCGCCACGTCCAGGCTGACCGGCGCGCCGTTGACGGTGGTGTTCAGCAGCATGGTGATTTCTCGCGCGATGTGGCTTCGTGGTCGTGCAGTGCGGCGACGATGCGATCGGGTGTCAGTGGCAACGACGTGAGCGATATGCCGAGCGCCCGATTGACCGCGTTGACGATGGCTGCCGCCGTGGGCACGGCGGCGATCTCGCCCACGCTCTTGGCGCCGAAGGGGCCGTCGTCGCCCGCGTCGGGCATGTCGAGCGCATTCACCAGGTGGTAGCTTCGAAAGCCGCCCGCGGGCGGGCGTCCGAGCGCATCGAGCAGCACCTCTTCACACAGGGCACTGCCGATGCCCGCCTGCACGGCGCCACGGCATTGCCCCTCGACCATGCCTCGGTTGATCGCGCGGCCGATGTCCACCACACACAGAAAATCCGTCACCCGCGTGACGCCGGTCAGCACATCAACTTCAACCTCGGCGAACTCGACGGCGTAGGAGCCCGGGTTGGAGCGGCCCTGGTGGGTGTGGGTCACGACCATGTCCTGCGCATGGCGCATGCGACTCTGCTGCACGATCCTGGCGTAGGACAGCGCATCTGCAGGATCCTCAGCGCCAAGCCTGCGCACCTGGCCGCCTGCGGCTTCGAGCTGTGTTGCCGGACATCCCAGCAAGGTGGCGGCGGCATCGACAAGACGCTCACGCAGCTGCATCGCCAACTCCATCGCGCCGGCGCCGCAGACATAGGTCACGCGGCTGCCGTAGCAGCCGAAGTCGAACGGGGTGCTTTCGCTGTCGGCTTCGCTGACAGCGATACGATCGGGTGCGATCCCCAGCACTTCGCCGATGATGATCTGCATCGTCACCAGGCCGCCACCACCGACCTCGTGCAGGCTGGCGTTGAGCGCGGCCGTTCCATCCTCGTTCATCTTCAGCGTCATGGTGCTGGTCTCGGGGAAGGCGGCGCTCAGCATGCCGTTCTTGTGTGCCGCGCAGGCCAGGCCGACACCGCGGCGCACGCGGCCCGAGCCAGCCGCCTGTGCCGCGCGGCGCGGCCAGTCGAAGGCTGCGACGCCCATCTCCAGACATTGCCGAACCCGCGCGTCGCCGAGCGCGCGGCCGCCCATCAGGTCGTGATCGCCGGCGTGGACCAGGTTGCGCAGCCGCAGCTGCACCGGGTCAAGGCCGAGTTGCCGTGCGGCCTGGTCCATGTGGATCTCCGCGCAGGTGACGATGTCGGGCGCCCCCCAGCCGCGCATGCCACCGGCCACGGGTGTGTTGGTGTACGCCACG
>CAJDWR010000068.1_pt1 | contig 21697 bp, 18 predicted proteins | sample 7391651 | NCBI WGS metagenome assembly CAJDWR01 (sample SAMEA7055720, study PRJEB34461) | soil metagenome | biome: terrestrial ecosystem; feature: Peninsula; material: soil | place: Antarctica | collected 2016
TTCGTGAGGACTGCCCGCGCAGGCATCATCCTTCGACAAAGACTGCAGACGCCGGTCTGCAGCGGGTGGATGGCAAAACCATGAATCAGTACCTACGAAACATGACCGCGACCGAGCAGGTCGGCGCGATGTTCGTCTTCGTGTTTGGCTGCCTGCTTATCACCAGCATCGTTTTGCTGCTGTTGTCGCTGCGCGACCATCGCGAACGCGACCTTGCCGAGGAGCGACGTGCCAATCTGGGGCGTGCCAACACCTTGCTGCGCGCCAGCTGGCTCATGGTCATCGTGTTCTGGATTGGCTGGCTGTCCGGCAACATCGGTGCGAACGTGTTGTTTGGCCTGGTCTCCTTTTTTTCACTGCGCGAATTCATGGCCTTGTCGCCCACGCAACGCAGCGACCATCGCAGTCTGGTGCTGGCATTCTTCGTCGTGCTGCCATTGCAATACACGCTGGTGGGAACGCACCAGTTCAACCTGTTTACCGTCTTTATCCCGGTCTATGTTTTTCTGGTTATTCCTGTCATCAGTGCGTTGGCCAACGACCCGCAACGGTTCCTGGAACGCAATGCCCGGTTGCAGTGGGGCATCATGGTCTGCGTGTACGGGATGAGCCATGTTCCGGCCCTGTTGTTGCTCGACTTCCCGAACTACCGCGGCCGCGGCGCGTTCCTGGTGTTTTTCCTGGTGCTGGTTGTGCAGACCTGCATGGTGGTCCAGCATATCGCCGCCCGGCGGTTGCTGCGCGCGCCATCGGTGCCTGCTATCAGTAGTAGCTTCAATTGGGTCAGCTGGGGTGTCGGGGTGGGTGTGGCCAGCGTGCTCGGTGGCCTGCTGGCAGGCATCACCCCGTTCAATCCGGGCCATGCGTTTCTCATGGCCTTTGTCGCCAGCGTGGCCGGCTCACTCGGGCATCTGGTGATGAAGGCGATCAAACGCGATCGCGGCATTCCGATCTGGGGCAACCAGGGCGAGGGTGCCACTGGCGCCGTCGGCCTGCTCGACAAGGTCGACGCCTTGTGTTTTTCAGCGCCGGTGTTCTTCCATTCGGTGCGCTGGTTTTTCCATCTGTAAGGCGCACGGTATGAGAATTCTCGGTATCGACCCCGGCCTGCGGACCACCGGGTTCGGCGTGATCGACGTCACGGGACAGGATCTGCACTATGTCGCCAGCGGCACCATCAGCACGCTCAAGATGGCACAGACCGACCTGCCCAGTCGCCTGAAACTGCTGTTCGATGGTGTCGGCGAGGTCGCACAGCGGTACCAGGCCGATTGCGCCTGCGTCGAGATCGTGTTCGTCAACGTCAATCCGCAGTCCACCTTGTTGCTGGGGCAGGCCCGTGGTGCCTGTATCACTGCGCTGGTGTCCCATGGTTTGCCGGTGGCCGAATACACCGCCTTGCAGATGAAGCAGGCGGTCGTCGGTTACGGCAAGGCGCAGAAAAACCAGGTGCAGGAGATGGTGCGCCGGCTGCTGGCCCTGCCAGGGCTGCCCGGTACTGATGCTGCCGATGCCCTGGGCATGGCGATCACCCATGCCCATGCCGGGAGAGTCACCGCGCTGCGGGCACACGCCGGGGGGTGGTAGTCCAGTGGCATAACCGATTGGCGAATCCATGTGCGTGGCGAGTGCCGCGCCTTGGATGTTGCGTTCACTCCGTCAGGTTGATCACGATCAGTGCGGCGAAAAATGCGAATGCGGTGATCAGTGTTGCAATCAGCACACGCAGTCCGTTTTTCTTGTAGTGTGGGTTGCCGGTGAACATGAAGGCGGCGAACAACACGCCCGCGAGCACGAACAGGGTGGGGATCATCCAGCGAAAGATCAGCATCGGGTGTGGGGTGGGTGGCTACGGCCGCCGCAGAGTTTGGACATCACCAGGCGGGCGCCAGCTGGGCGAAACCTTCGGGCGCCAGCGTGTCGTCGTCGAACTGGACCAGCTCCCAGCTGTCCTTGTTCGCCATCAGCGCGCGTACCAGGCGGTTGTTGAGTTCGTGGCCAGATCGGAAGGCGCTGTAGCTGGCCAGCAGCGGCTTTCCCAGCATGTACATGTCGCCGATCGCGTCGAGGATCTTGTGCTTGGCGAATTCGTCGTCGTAGCGCAAGCCGCCGGCATTCAGGATCTTGTAGTCGTCCATGACGATGGCATTGTCCAGTCCGCCGCCCAGCGCCAGGCCATTGACACGCATGGTCTCGACATCGCGGGTGAAACCGAAGGTGCGCGCGCGGGCGATGTCACGTTGGTAGGAGCCGGTGCCCATGTCGAAAGTCACCCGTTGCCCGGTCGAATCGACTGCCGGATGGTCAAACACGATCTCGAAACTCAGCCGATAGCCATGGTAGGGTTCGAGCCGGGCCCAACGCACGGTGCTGCCCTGGCCGTCTCGCACCTCGACCGGCTGGGTGACCCGGATGAACTGGCGCGGCGCATCCTGCCAGACAACGCCGGCGTTTTGCAACAGGAACAGGAACGAGGCCGCCGAGCCGTCAAGGATCGGCACCTCCTCTGCGGTGATGTCGACAACCAGGTTGTCGATGCCCAGACCGGCACAGGCCGACATCAGGTGCTCGACCGTGGCCACCTTGGCTGTGCCGTGCGATACGGTGGTGGCCATGCGCGTATCGGACACCGCATCAGCCGTCATCGCGATTTCCACCGGCTGTGGCAGATCGACACGTCGAAAAACAATGCCGGTATTGGGTGGTGCCGGCCGCAGCGTGAGCTCCACGCGTTGGCCGCTGTGCAGCCCCACGCCGATGGCGCGGGTCTGGGAGCGGAGGGTTCTTTGCCTGAGCACCCCCCGATTGTAGAAAGCCGCCTTGCTTCCTGCCGCCGTGGGCTCAATCAGCCTGTTTGCGAAGGAAGGCAGGAATCTCATAGTCATCCATGCCACCGCTGGACAAGGCATCCACCTTGGCCGCGGCCGAACCGCGACCGCGCCAGACGGCGGGTGTGCCCAGACTGCCGTAGTCGGGTTGTGTCGCGCCGCCACCCATCGACTGGCCGATACCTGTGGCCGAATTCTGCACCGGGTTGGTCAGTGTCGGGATCTGGAACGGAATGTTGTCGGTGCCGGTTCGCAGCACCTGCAGCGGAGGCGCGTTACGGCGCTGGCCCTGGCGTGACAGGCCGGTGGCAACCACGGTGACGCGGATCTCGTCGACCAGGCTGTCGTCGTACGCAGTGCCGTAGATCACCAGGGCGTCGGGTGAGGCGAAGGCGCGGATCGTGTTCATCGCCAGCTTGGACTCGGACAACTTCAACGAACCCTTGCTGGCGGTGATCAGCACCAGCACACCCTTGGCGCCAGACAGGTCGACGCCTTCGAGCAGCGGGCAAGCCACTGCCTGTTCGGCCGCGATACGCGCGCGGTCCGGTCCGCCGGCGGTGGCCGTGCCCATCATCGCCTCGTCCTGCGTGATGTCGTCGCCCAGCACCTCTTCGAGCTTTTCGTTGAGCACGACGATCAGTGAATCGACGTTCACTTCCAGTTCCGACAGGCCGCTGTCGGCGATCAGCATGCGCCGGCCTCCTTCGAAGTCAAAGGGTTTCGTGACCACCCCGACGGTCAGGATGCCCATTTCCCGTGCGACCCGTGCAATCACCGGTGCAGCGCCGGTGCCGGTGCCCCCGCCCATGCCGGCGGTGATGAACAACATGTGCGCGCCTTCGATCGACGCGCGAATCTCCTCCACCGCCTGCTCGGCCGCATCACGGCCCTTGTCGGGTTTGCTGCCTGCGCCCAGGCCGGTGGTGCCGAGCTGGATGGTCTTGTGGGCTGCGCTGAGGCTCAGCGCCTGCGCGTCGGTGTTGGCGCAGATGAACTCCACGCCACCCACGTCGCAGGCAATCATGTGCTCGACCGCGTTGCCGCCGCCGCCGCCGACCCCGATCACCTTGATCCGGGTCCCCATGTTGAATTCCTGTTCTTCAATCATTTCAATTGGCATGTGATTCTCCTGAGTTGCAGTTGCCGGTAGTTGCTCGATAAATTGTTTGTTGTGCTGAAAACCCCGATTCCGGGTCCGGTGGTTTGCCGCGCCGCCATCGACCGTACGGGCTGGCGCGGGCCAGCCCCCGGTGATCGCCTTCAAGTTGCTTGCCGCTGGGGCAGCCCAGTCGGTGTCGTGTGTCGTGTGCCATCAGAAGTTCCCCACAAACCAGTCCTTGACCTGGCCGAATGCGGTGCGCATGGAGCCGTTCTTCTGCGCCACCTTGAGCCCGCGCATGCGCGCCAGCCGGGCTTCCTCGAGCAGGCCCATGACGGTGGCGGCGCGTGCTTGCGACACCATGTCGGCCAGCACGCCGGAGTAGTGGGGTACGCCGCGGCGCACCGGTTTGAGAAAGATGTCTTCACCGAGCTCGACCATGCCGGGCATGACGCTGGAGCCACCGGTGAGCACGATGCCCGAAGACAAGACCTCTTCGAAACCCGACTCGCGCATCACCTGATGCACCAGTGCAAAAATTTCCTCGACGCGCGGCTCGATGACACCGGCCAGCACCTGGCGGCTGAGCAGACGCGGTCCGCGGTCGCCCAGGCCCGGCACCTCGACCTGTGTCTCGGCGTCGGTGAGCAACTGCTTGGCGCAGCCGCTGTCGATCTTCACGTCTTCGGCGTCCTTGGTCGGCGTGCGCAGCGCCATTGCGATGTCGCTGGTGATCAGGTCGCCGGCAATCGGGATCACCGCGGTGTGGCGGATCGCGCCGTTGGCAAAAATCGCGACATCGGTGGTGCCGGCGCCAATGTCGACCAGGCCGACGCCCAGTTCGCGTTCGTCGTCGGTCAGCACCGACAGGCTGGAGGCCAGCGGGTTGAGCATCAGCTGCTCGACCTCCAGGCCGCAGCGGCGCACGCATTTGATGATGTTTTCGGCCGCGCTCTGGGCGCCGGTCACGATATGTACCTTGGCCTCGAGCCGGATGCCGCTCATGCCGATCGGCTCCTTCACGTCCTGGCCGTCGATGATGAATTCCTGCGGCTCGACCAGCAGCAAACGCTGGTCGGTGGAGATATTGATTGCCTTGGCGGTCTCGACGACCCGCGCCACGTCGGCCTGCGTCACCTCCCGGTCCTTGATCGCCACCATGCCGCTGGAGTTGATGCCGCGGATGTGGCTGCCGGTGATGCCGGTATAGACCCGGGTGATCTTGCAGTCGGCCATCAGTTCGGCTTCCTTGAGCGCGAGCTGGATGCTCTGCACCGTGGCATCGATGTTGACCACCACGCCGCGCCGGATGCCGGTGCTCGGCGCCACACCCAGACCTGCGAGCTTGAGCTTGCCACCCGGGATGACTTCGGCCACGACCACCATCACCTTGGCGGTGCCGATGTCGAGTCCCACGACGAGGTCCTTGTATTCTTTCGCCATATCGAACCCTGCTGTTAGCCCTACTTTTTCTGACTCTCGGTGACCACGGTGCTGACGCCCCGCAGCCGCAATGCATACCCATCGACATGGCGCAGATCGGCGGACTCGACCGCGTCGGGACGTCGGTCGTAGCGCGAGGTGACCTGCGTCAGGGTGCGCAGAAACCGGTTCGTGCGCGCCAGCACGTCGTCGTCGCTGCCCCGGCCCAGTTCGATTTGGGCGCCACTGTCCAGCCGCGCGGTCCAGCCGCCACGGCCGCTTTCCACCAGCTCTTCGAGTTCGAGATCCAATGTGGCGAACAGCGGCTGCAACGCGCGGTACATCGCCAACACCTGCGGTTCCTGGTCCGCAGGGCCATCGAGCCGGGGCAACTGCTCCTGCTCGACCTCTCCCACGTTGGCTTCGAAGACTTCGCCAAAACTGTCCAGCAACCGCGAGCCTTCTTCGGGGCCCCAATACGCCACCGCCTGATGTTCCTGCAGCGTGACGGCGATGCGGTTCGGAAACACCCGGTGCACGACGGCGCGGCGCACCCAAGGGACGCTCTCGAAGGCCTGGCGCGCACTGTCCAGGTCCAGCGTGAAGAAGTTGCCGCTCAGACGGGGGGCGACGTTGGCGCGCAGGGTCAACGCGTTGCTGTGCACCAACTCGCCACTGACGAGGATGCCGGCGATCGCGAACACCCGATGGTTCGCCGCCCACTGCGCAAGCGAAGCCAGAGCAGCGAGGCAAAACACCACCAGCAACACATTGGCGGTGGCGTTCATCAGACGGACGTCGAACGGTGGCGTGAAGGCTTGGCTCATTGGTCTACCCTCCGTCCTGCGGACTGTGGGGCTGAGCCCCTTGGGAACGGCCCGGTGAGGCGCCGATACCGGGGCGCGGATTGTCCAGGCCGGCCTGCAACAACAGTTGCAGGCACAGGTCTTCATAACTGATGCCGGCGGCAAGCGCCGACATCGGAACCAGCGAGTGGCTGGTCATGCCCGGCGAGGTGTTGATCTCGAGCAGGTAGGGCGCACGTGTCGGGCCATCGATCATCACGTCGACCCGGCCCCAGCCACGGCAGTCCAGCACCTGGTAGGCGCGCAGTGCCAGTTGCTGGATACGCTGCTCTTCACCTTCGGGCAACTGGCAAGGAACCAGGTATTGGGTATCGTTGGTGAAATACTTGTTCTGGTAGTCGTAGTTGCCCTCGGGCGCAACGATGCGGATCACCGGCAAGGCGCGTGCGGAGTCCCCGGTGCCGATGATCGGGCAGGTGACCTCGTCGCCATCGATGAACTGTTCGCACAGGACATCCTTGTCCATGCCCAGAGCCTGTGTGATCGCGGCATCGAGTTGGGTGCGCTCAGTGACCTTGACGACACCGATGGATGAACCTTCGCGCGACGGCTTGACGATCAATGGCAGGCCGAGCAGCTCGGGCAAGGCGGCGGCTTGCTGGTGGTCGTGGTCAGCGCCCAGCAGCCGATAGGCTGGTGTCGGCAGACCCTCGGCGATCCAGACCCGTTTGGTCATCACCTTGTCGATCGCGATCGCGCTGGCCATGACACCGGAGCCGGTATAGGGCATACCCATCAGCTCCAGCGCGCCTTGCACTGTTCCGTCTTCTCCAAAACGACCATGCAAGGCGATGAAGCAGCAGGTGAAGCCGTCGCTGCGCAACTCCTGCAATGCGCGCTCTGAGGGGTCGAACGCATGGGCATTGACGCCGCGATCGCGCAGGGCCTTGAGTACGCCAGCGCCCGAGAGCAGCGATATCTCGTGTTCGGCCGATGCGCCGCCCATGAGCACGGCAACCTTGCCCAGTTGCGCGACGGTCCGCGTCACTGGAGTGCCCCCCGCGCCACAAAGGGCACTTTCCCGGCCAATTCGACGACGCGGGCCGGGACCGTGCCGATCGAGCCCGCACCCATGCACAACACCACGTCGCCATCCTGGCTGTTGTCCAGGATGGCCTGGGCCATGTCCCGGATATCGTCGACGAACACCGGCTCGACCTGGCCTGCCACCCGCAAGGCGCGTGCCAGCGCGCGGCCATCGGCGGCAACGATCGGCACTTCGCCCGCCGGATACACCTCGGACAAGAGCACCGCATCGGCCTGGCCGATCACCTTGACGAAATCATCGAAGCAGTCGCGCGTGCGTGTGTAACGGTGCGGCTGGAAGGCCAGCAGCAGGCGTCGCTGCGGGAAGGCGCCGCGTGCCGCCGCGATCGTCGCGGCCATCTCGACCGGATGATGGCCGTAGTCGTCGATCAGCGTGAACTGCCCGCCCTGGCTGCAGGCAGGCGTGCCATAACGCTGGAACCGGCGTCCCACGCCCTGGAACCCGGCCAGCGCTTCCTGGACCGCGGTATCTGGAATGTTGAGCTCCACCGCCACCGCAATCGCCGACAAGGCGTTGAGCACGTTGTGGCGCCCGGCCAGGTTCAGCACCACCGGCAGATCCGGCAGCACGACACCATTGCGGCGCAACACGGTGAAATGCATCTGGTCGCCGACGGCCCGCACGTCGACCGCACGCACCTCTGATTCCGCCTCGAATCCGTAGCTGGTGACCGGGCAGGAGACCCGCGGCAGGATTTCCTTGATCGCCGGATCGTCGGTGCACAGGATGGCAGTGCCGTAAAACGGCATTTGGTGCAGGAAGTCGACAAACGCCGATTGCAGGCGCTTGAAGTCATGGCCATAGGTGGCCATGTGGTCGGCGTCGATGTTGGTCACGATGGCCATCACCGGTAGCAGGTTAAGGAACGAGGCGTCGGACTCGTCCGCTTCCACGACGATGTAGTCGCCGGTACCCAGCCGCGCGTTGGCGCCGGCGCTGTTGAGCCTGCCACCGATCACGAAGGTCGGGTCCAGCCCGGCCTGGGTCAACACGCTGGCCACCAGGCTGGTGGTGGTGGTCTTGCCATGGGTGCCGGCGATCGCGATACCTTGTTTGAGCCGCATCAGTTCGGCCAGCATGATTGCGCGTGGCACGATTGGAATACGCCGGGCCCGGGCCTCGATCACCTCCGGATTGTCTTCATGCACTGCGGTGGTGGTGACGACGGCATCGGCGCCCTGGACGTTGGCAGCATCGTGCCCCACGCAGACCCGGATACCCAGGCCGGCCAGGCGTTGCAAGGTGGCGCTGGCGGCGATGTCGGAGCCGGAGATCACGTAACCCAGGCCCTGCAGCACCTCTGCGATCGCCGACATGCCGGAGCCACCGATGCCGATGAAGTGGATGTGATGGATGGCGTATTTCATGCGTGCACCAGTTCCTCGCAGGCGTCCACGACCTGTGCTGCGGCATCGAGCCTGGCGCAGCTGCGCGCGGTTGACGCGCAGGCCAGCAGGTTCTCGCGTGTGGCCTGCTGCAGGAATTGCGCCAGCGCCTCTGGCGTGAGGTCAGTTTGTGGCATCAGCCAGCCACCACCACGCCCGACCAGGAAACGGGCGTTGCGGGTCTGGTGGTCGTCCACTGCGGATGGCAAGGGCACAAACAACGCGGCCGCGCCGATCGCGGCCAGTTCGGTCACGGTACTGGCGCCCGCCCGGCAGATCACCAGGTCGGCGTCGGCGAAGGCGCTGGCCATGTCGTCGATGAAGGGTGTCAGTTCGGCCTCGACGCCGGCGCCGGCGTAGTTCGCCCGCAAGGTGTCGATCTGGCTGGTGCCGCTTTGATGGGTGACCCGTGGACGTTGTTCAACAGGCAACAGCGCCAGCGCCAGCGGCACGGTGTCGTTCAGCACTCGTGCACCCAGGCTGCCGCCGACGACCAGCACCCGCAGTGGTCCGCTGCGCCGCGCAAAACGTTGCTCGGGGGTGGCCTGGTTGACAAATTCTGTGCGCAGCGGGTTGCCGACCCAGTGTGCCGTGGGCATCACATCGGGAAATGCGGTGAAAGCCCGGTCGGCTATATGCGCCAGCACCCGGTTGGCCATGCCGGCCACTGCGTTCTGTTCATGCAGCACCAGCGGCTTGCCCAGCAGCACGGCCATCATGCCGGCGGGGAAGGTGATGTAGCCGCCCAGCCCCAAAACAACGTCTGGCCGGATGCGGCGCAGTACCTGGATGCTCTGCCAGAACGCCCGCAGCAGGCGCAGCGGAAGCAGGGCCAGCGTGAGCAGGCCTTTGCCGCGTACACCGGAAAAATCCAGTGCCTCGAACACGAACCCCTGGGGTGGCACCAGGCGGCTTTCCATGCTTGCCACCTTGGAGCTGCCGCTGCCACCGAGCCAGACCACGTTCCAGCCACGGGCGCGCAGCGCCTGTGCCACCGCCAGACCCGGAAAGATATGGCCGCCGGTGCCTCCCGCCATCACCATCGCAGTGCGCCGGATCGGCCGTTGCGGCGCTGTGCCCTGTGTCGTGTCCATTTGGTGGTTGGCTGCCGGACGCTGCATCCGGACCTGCCCGTCTTCCGAACGACGGCCGGTGTCGGTCTGTGTGGCCAGACCCTTGGTGGCAGGCTCGACCGTGATCGCGGTTCCGGCGATGCGCAGGTCGGTGGTGTGCGCGCTATCGGGCAATCTGCGGCTCATGGTCGGCCTCCGTGCATCAGTTGCCGGCTTTCGATGTCGATGCGCAGCACCACAGCAATCGCCACCAGATTGACCAGAATGGCGGTGCCGCCGTAACTCATCAGCGGGAGTGTCAGACCCTTGGTTGGCAAGGCGCCCAGGTTCACGCCCATGTTGATGAAGGCCTGGAACCCGATCCAGATACCCACACCCTGGGCCACCAGACCGGCAAACACGCGGTCCAGTGCGATCGCCTGGCGTCCGATGTGGATCATGCGTCGGGTCAGCCAGACGAACAGTGCGATCACGGTCAACACGCCAACCAGGCCGAATTCCTCGCCGATCACGGCAAGCAGGAAATCGGTGTGGGCTTCGGGCAGCCAATGCAACTTCTCGACGCTGCCGCCCAGGCCGACGCCGAAGATCTCGCCGCGTCCGATCGCAATCAGCGAATGCGACAACTGGTAACCCTTGCCGAGCGCGTATTGCTCGTTCCACGGATCGAGATAAGCAAAGATACGCTCGCGCCGCCATTCGCTGAACAGGATCATCATCGAAAACGCGACCACCAGAATGGTGGCGATCACGAAGAACATACGGGCGTTGACGCCGCCCAGAAACAGGATGCCCATGGCGATGACCGCGATCACCATGAAGGCGCCCATATCCGGTTCGGCCAGCAGCAACACGCCCACAACAGCGATCGCGATCGCCATCGGCAACACGGCGCGGAAAAACCGCTCCTTGACCTCCATCTTGCGCACCATGTAATCGGCCGCATACAGCAACACCGAGAACTTGGCCAGTTCCGAGGGCTGGAAACTGAACGGTCCGAGCACCAGCCAGCGTCGCGCCCCGTTGACGCCTTTGCCCAACTGGGGGATCAATACCATGACCAGCAACAGCAAGGTGATCACGAACAACCAGGGCGCCGCTTTTTCCCAGACGGCCACCGGCACCTGGAAGGCGATCAAACCCGCGACAAAGGCTACCGCGATCCACAACATGTGTCGCAGCAGGAAGTGGGTGTGCGTATAACGTGCGAATTTCGGGTTGTCCGGCATTGCGATGGTGGCCGAATACACCATCACCAGCCCCCAGACAAGCAAGGTCACCGTGACCCATACCAATACCTGATCGAAGCTCTGCATGCGTACCGGTGTCTGCATGCTGGTGGGCGGTACCCGACCCAGGCGCACCGGAATCGACATCTGGCGGGTCCAGCCCTGTGGCCACCAACCGGCGCCCAGGCTGCGCATGCGGTTCCACGCGGCGTTCATCGTGTGGCTCCCTGGGGCAGCAGGCCCTGGTCTTGCGCGAGTGCGTGCACGTCCTGGACAAACACCCGTGCCCGGTGTTTGTAGTTGTCGAACATGTCGAAACTCGCACAGGCGGGTGACAACAGCACGGCGTCGCCGGGGCGGGCCTCGCGCTGCGCCAATGCCACCGCATGGGCCATGTCGCGCGCATCCAGCAGGGGAACACCACAACCTGCCAGCGCATCGCGGATCGTGGCTGCGTCGCGGCCGATCAGCACCACGGCACGGGCATGCTGGTGGATCGGTTCCGCCAAAGGCGAGAAGTCCTGCCCCTTGCCGTCCCCGCCCAGGATCGGCACCAGCTTGCGTTCGGCGCCCAGTCCGGCCAGGGCGGCGACGGTCGCACCCACGTTGGTACCCTTGCTGTCGTCGAAGAACTCGACCTCGTCGATCACCATGATCGGCTCGAGCCGATGCGGTTCACCGCGGTATTCACGCAGACCGTACAGCACCGGTGCCAGCGTACAACCGGCGCTGGCAGCCAGGGCCAGTGCGGTGAGGGCGTTGATGGCGTTATGCAGGCCGCGGATGCGCAGCGCTTCGGCCGGCATCAGGCGCTGCAGGTGCAATTCTTCCGCTGCCTGGCCTTTGCGCAGCTTGATCGTGGGGTCGCGCTCCTGCGCGCGCACCAGCCACACCATACCGTTGACATTCTCAAGGCCAAATGCGCCCGGTTGCGTCGGTATGCCGGCGCCCACGCTGGTGTACAGGCGTGGTGCGCGGCCCTTGGCCGGCGCGGGCAACATCGCCATCACGGCCGGGTCGTCGCGGTTGAGCACCATCAGTGCCTGGCTGCCGAACACCCGGGCCTTGGCGCTGGCGTAGGCTGTCATGTCGCCGTGCCAGTCAAGGTGGTCCTGGCTCAGGTTCAACACGCAGGCAGCGGTGGGTTCGAATGCCGTAGCCGCCTGTGCGCCTTGCATGAGCGAGGATGCGTCCATATCGGACAGTTGGAAACTTGACAACTCGATCACCCAGACTTCGGGCAAAGTGTCCTCGTCCAGGTGCTGGACAAGGGTGTCGAGCAAGGTCGGGCCGATGTTGCCTGCCAGTGCCACACTCTTGCCGGCACGCTCGACCAGTTGCGCCGTCAGGGACACCACCGTGGTCTTGCCGTTGGTACCAGTGACGGCCAGGATCCGGGGTTGGTAGGACCGGGTGCTGCCCAGATCGCCCAGCGCCTGTGCGAACAGGTCAAGTTCACCTGCGATCGGGATGCCATCGGCGCGGGCAGCGTCGACCACCGGTGCCACCTGTTCGGGTCTGAGGCCGGGGCTCTTGAGCAGCAGATCGGGGCGAACGGGTTGCAACAATCCGGCGTCGAGCGTGCCGTGTACAAAGTGTGCCGAGGGCACGGTCGTACGCAAGGCCTCCAGCTGGGGTGGCGCGTCACGGCTGTCGGCAACTGTGACCCGTGCGCCCTGGCGGGTACACCAGCGCGCCATGGCCAGGCCGGAGCTGCCCAGGCCCAGGACCAGTACGTTGGTGTCGTGCAATGGCTGCATCCCGGTCACCGCAGCTTCAGGGTGGAAAGACCCACCAGGCACAACAACATGGTGATGATCCAGAACCGGACCACGACCTGCGATTCTTTCCAGCCAGTTTTTTCGAAGTGGTGATGCAACGGTGCCATCTTGAACAGGCGCCGGCCTTCGCCGAAACGGCGCCTTGTGTACTTGAAGTAACCCACCTGTGCGATCACCGAGACCGCCTCGACGACAAAGATGCCGCCCATGATGGCCAGCACGATCTCCTGGCGCACGATGACCGCAATCGTGCCCAACGCGCCGCCCAGCGCCAGCGCGCCGACATCACCCATGAACACCTGGGCCGGATGGGTGTTGAACCACAGGAAGGCCAGGCCAGCGCCGGCCATCGCAGCGCAGAAGATCAGCAACTCACCCGAGCCGGGGATATGCGGGAACAGCAGGTATTTCGAGTACACCGCGCTGCCGGTCACATACGCAAAGATGCCCAGCGCCGAACCCACCATCACCACCGGCATGATGGCCAGGCCGTCCAGTCCGTCGGTCAGGTTCACCGCGTTGCTCGAACCCACAATCACCAGATAGGTCAGGATGACGAAACCGAGCACGCCCAGCGGGTAACTGATTTCCTTGAAGAACGGCAACAACAGGTCGGCCTTGGGCGGCAGGCTCAGATCGAAACCCGAACGCACCCAGGTCAGGAACAACTCGAACACGCGCAGATTGGAACTTTCCGAGATGCTGAACACCAGGTACAAGGCGGCGACCAGGCCGATCACCGATTGCCAGAAGTATTTTTCACGCGAGCGCATGCCCTCAGGGTTCTTGTGCACGACCTTGCGCCAGTCGTCGACCCAGCCGATGGCGCCGAAACCCAGCGTCACCAGCAAGACGATCCAGATGAAACGGTTGGACAAATCCATCCACAACAGGGTCGACACCGTAATGCAGATCAGGATCAGCACGCCGCCCATGGTCGGCGTGCCGCTCTTGGCCAGGTGGGTTTCCATGCCGTAGCCCCGGATCGGCTGGCCGATCTTGAGCCGCGACAGGTTGCGGATCACGGCCGGCCCGGCGATCAGGCCGATCAGCAGTGCCGTCATGGCGGCCATCACCGCACGCAAGGTCAGGTACTGGAATACGCGCAGGAAGCTGAATTCCGGTCCCAGGGATTGCAACCATTGGGTCAGAATCAGCAACATGCGGCTGCTCCGGTGGTGCTGCCATGGCTGTGGTTGGGGCGATCCATCAGCGCCTCGACCACACGCTCCATGCGCATGAAGCGTGAGCCCTTGACCAGCACGCTGGCAACTGTCGGCATCTGGGCGCGCACGGCGTCGATCAGCGCCGGCATCGTGTCGTGATGGCGCGCACCGGGAAACGATGCTGCTGCATGTGACGACAAAGGGCCGAGCGTGAGCAGCACGTCGATGCCCAGTGCATGGGCCTTCGCGCCGGCCTGGACATGAAACTGCGGACCCTGTTCGCCCACCTCGCCCATGTCGCCCAGCACCATCAGGCGTGGCGCGGGCAGGGTTGCGAGCAACTCCAGCGCGGCGTCGACCGAATCCGGGTTGGCGTTGTAGCTGTCGTCGACCAGCGTGACGGAGCGTTCGCCCCAGCGCATGGCATAGGTCCGCGAGCGGCCCTTGACCGGCTCGAAGGCCTGCAGGCCGGCCACGATCTGGGCCAGGGGCACACCTGCGGCGATGGCACAACTGGCGGCCGCCAGCGCGTTGTGCACGTTGTGCATGCCGGGCATCGGCAATGTGAATTGCAGTGGACCCGCAGGTGTTTGCGCGCGGATGTTCCAGGCGCCACGGTCCCACTGGGGCAGCTCGGCGCGGACGCCAGCAAGCGGTTCGACGCCGGATGCGGACCCGATCGCAAACGCCAGGCTGTTGCGCTGGCCTGCGCGCGCACGCCACGTTGACGCGTAGACGTCGCCTTGCGGGAACACCGCGACACCCGCAGCCGGCAACGCGTCGATGACGGCGCCATTCTCCTGCGCCACCGCCTCGACGGTGGCCATGAATTCCAGGTGTTCGCGATGCGCATTGTTGATCAGCGCCACCGTGGGTTGAGCCATGCCGGCAAGCAGTGCGATCTCGCCCGGGTGATTCATGCCGAGTTCGACCACGGCGATACGGTGGTGGGCGCGCAGGCGCAGCAGGGTCAATGGCAGCCCGATATCGTTGTTGAAATTGCCCTGGGTGGCCAATGCGGCCTCTGCCATCCACAGGCGCAGGATCGTTGCCAGCATCTGGGTCACCGTGGTCTTGCCGTTGCTGCCGGTCACCGCGATCAGGGGCAAGCTGAATTGTTCGCGCCAACGCGTGGCCAGCAGGCCGAGCGCATGGCGGGTGTCCGACACCACGATCCCCGGCAGGCCGGCAGTGCGCAACAGCGCCGCGTCGTGCGCCAACGCTGCCACAGCGCCACCGGCGCGGGCCTGCGCCAGGAACTGGTTACCGTCGAAGTTGTCGCCGCGAATCGCAACAAACAGGTCGCCGGGCTGCAGGGTGCGGGTGTCGGTGTGCACGCGGGTCACCCGTTGCGCCGCGTTGCCCACCAGCGTACTGCCGGGTAACCACTCTACGATCTGGCGCAAGTCCATCATGCGGCAACCCCGTGTGCCAGCGCAGTGCCGCGGCGGCGCGCCAGTGCGGAGCTGGCCTGCTCGAGGTCAGAGAAGGGGCGGCGCTGGCCGGCCACCTCCTGGTAGTCCTCATGGCCCTTGCCCGCCACCAGAATCACATCGGCCGGGGCCGCTGCCATCACGGCAGTGTCGATGGCAGTGGCCCGGCTTCGCTGCGGGGGTTGTCGCTGGTGACCACGATTTGGTCTGCCGCCAGCGCTGATGCGCCCATCAGCGGGCGTTTGCCAGGATCACGGTCACCGCCACATCCGAACACGCACCACAGCCGGCCATGCCGTTGCAGCGCCACGGGACGCAAGGCGTCCAGTGCCTTGTCCAGCGCATCGGGGGTGTGGGCATAGTCGACCACGACCAATGGCTCGCCTGCCTCCAGCAGACGCTGCATGCGCCCGGGCACCGGCGCCAGGTCGGCGCAGGCGTGTATCGCCTGTGCCAGCGGTACGCCCAGCGAACGCATCGCAGCGATCACGCCGAGCAGGTTGGCAACGTTGTACTGGCCGATCAACTGCGTCTGCAGCCGTTCGTGGTGCGCGCCTTCGACCACGTCGAGCACCAGTCCGGTCTCTCCAACCGTGATCGATTTCGCCTGCAGCCGCGCTGCGCTGGCGCAGGAGATGGTCCACACATCGAGTGCCTGCACGGCTGGCAACTGCAGCAGTTCGGCGCCTTTGGCATCGTCGATATTGATCACCGCTGCTGCCAGGCCAGGCCACTGAAACAGACGGGCCTTGGATTGCCAATAGGCCGCCATCGAGCCGTGGTAGTCCAGATGATCCTGCGTGAAGTTGGTGAACACCGCGGTGTGGATCCGGGTGCCGTCAAGCCGGTGTTCGTCGATGCCGATTGACGATGCTTCGATCGCGCAGGCGCGCAGGCCGGTGTCGGCGAAACGGCGCAAACTGGCCTGCAGCAACACCGGATCGGGGGTGGTCAGGCCAGTGGCGATGAGCCGGTCCAAGGCCTGCGCCGATGCTTCGCCGGCCGCTGGTGGCTGGCCCACACCCAAGGTGCCCACCATCGCGCAGGGCATGGGCGGATCGATCTGCGGATGTGACAAGGCCTGCGCCAGCCACCAGGCGGTAGAGGTCTTGCCGTTGGTGCCGGTCACTGCGATCACCGGCAGGGCGTGCGACGGATCATTGAAATAGGCGCAGGCCACCAGCGCGCTGGCCGTGCGCAGACCCGCGTAGGTTGCCACGCGCGCGTTGTTCAGGGAAAAGCGCTCCACACCATCACGCTCGACCAGGCAGGCAGCGGCACCCTTGGCCAGCGCCGAGGGCACATGGGCGCGCGCATCGTGCGCGGCACCCGGCCAGGCGATGAATCCGTCGCCCGGCGCGATGCTGCGGCTGTCGGTGCGCAGGCTGCCAGTCACATGCTGGCGCAGCCATGCGACAGCCGCAGCGGGGGAGTGCAGCTCCTGCATCACAGGCTTTCCTCCACCTCGGTGACGATCTGCGGCTTGACGGCCATGTCGGGTGCGACACCCATCAGGCGCAAGGCTTGCTGCACGGTTTCGCTGAACACCGGTGCGGCCACTTCGCCCCCGTAATACTTGCCGTCGCTGGGTTCGTCGATCATCACGGCCACGACGATGCGCGGCTTCTCGATCGGTGCCATGCCGGTGAACCATGCCCGGTATTTGTTGCTGGCATAACCCTTGCCGACCTGCTTGTGTGCGGTGCCGGACTTGCCTCCGACCGAATAACCCATGGTCTGCGCCCGTTGGCCGGTGCCGCCCGGCCCGGCGGCCATTTGCAGCATCTTGCGTACCTCGGCGGCGTTCTGGGCCGAAAACACCGGCATGCCGACCGCGGGTTCGTCACTCTTGAGGAGGGTGGCGGGAATGATTCGCCCGTCATGCGCAAACGCGGTGTATGAGTGCGCCATCTGGAACAACGAGGCGGACATGCCATAACCGTACGCCATCGTGGCCTGTTCGATTGGCCGCCAGGTTTTCCAGGGGCGCAGCCGCCCGGTCACGGCACCGGGAAATCGCAGCTGCGGCTTCTGGCCGTAACCGAGCTGGGTGTAGGTGTCCCACATCTCGTGCGGGGTCATCTTCTGCGCGATCTTGAGCGCGCCGATGTTGCTCGATTTCTGGATCACGCCTTCGACCGTCAGCGTGCCGTAGTCGTGTGTGTCGTGGATCGTGAAGCCACCCATCGTGTAACGGCCGGGGCTGGTCTCGATCAGCGTTTGCGGCTTGACCCGCCCGGCTTCGAGCGCCATCGCCACGGTGATCGGTTTCATCGTCGAGCCGGGCTCGAAAACGTCGGTCAAGGCCCGGTTGCGCAACTGCTCGCCGGTCAGGTTGCGCCGGTTGTTGGGTTCATAACTCGGGTAGTTGGCCATCGCCAGTACCTCGCCGGTGATGGTGTCGATCACCACCACGCTGCCGCCACGTGCCTTGTGCGTGGTCACAGCCAGACGCAGCTTCTGGTAGGCGAAGAACTGGATCTTGCTGTCGATGCTCAGCTGGATGTCCTTGCCATCGACGGGTGGAACCTGTTCGCCGACACCTTCGACCACCCGGCCCAGGCGGTCCTTGATGACGCGGCGCGAGCCGGCGTGTCCGGCGAGTTCCTGGTCGAAGGCGAGTTCTATGCCTTCCTGACCCTTGTCCTCGATATTGGTGAACCCCACCACGTGCGCGATCGCCGCGCCTTCCGGGTATTCGCGGCGGTATTCCTTGCGTTGGTAGATGCCCTTGAGATTGAGTGCGGCAATCGACTTGCCCACCGATTCGTCGACCTGGCGCTTGAGCCAGACGAAGGTCTTGTCTTCGTTCTGGAGCTTGCGCTCCAGCGTGGGCAGGGGCATGTCGAGCAACTTGGCCAATTGCCTGAGTGTTGCCGGGTCGCGCGGCACGTCCTCCGGTATGGCCCAGATGCTGGGAGCGGGTACGCTGGAGGCCAGGATCATCCCGTTGCGATCGATGATGCGGCCACGATTGGCCGGCAATGACAAGGTGCGGGCAAATCGCACCTCGCCCTGGCGCTGGAAGAAGTCAGTGGCCACAACCTGGATGTAGACCGCGCGGCCAGCCAGGCCGATGAAGCCGAGCGCAACCGCCGCCACGACGAGCTTGCTGCGCCACACGGGCGTGCGACTGGCCAGCAACGGGCTGGAGGTGTAGGGAATACTCTTGCGGCTCACGTGAGCACCCTCCGCGCTACGCACTGCGGAATTCGCCTTGGTGTGGCCCGGCGGCTCATGGCAGTCGCCCACCTGCTTCGCGGGTTGGCGCGGCGCCTTGTGCGCCGGTCGCCGCTGCGGTGTTGTCGCTGTAGGCAACGTAATGCGTGATGGCCGGCGTAGCTGGGCGCATCTGCAAGCGTTCGCGCGCCAGGCGCTCGACGCGCTGCGGTGTGGCCTGTGCGCGGCGCTCGACCTGCAACCGGTCGCGTTCGGTCTCGAGCCGACGGCCCTCCGCATTGGCGCGTTCGAGTTCGGTGTACAGATGGCGTGACTGGTATTGCACTTGCACCAGATACAGCGCGCTGGCCAGCACCGCCAGCAGCAGAACCAGGCTCAACCGGGTCATGGCACCGATGTCCTCTGGGCCACGCGCATGATGGCGCTGCGCGCGCGCGGGTTGGCTGCCACTTCCGCGGTCGACGGTTTGACGCGGCCCAGCGCGCGCAAGCGCAGCGGCTGCGCCGGCGCGAACGGCACTCGCCGATCAACCTGCTCACGCGCATGGCGGGCAATGAATTGCTTGACGATGCGGTCTTCGAGCGAGTGAAAACTGATCACGACCAGCATGCCTTGGGGTTGCAGTACGTCAAGGCTGGCGGTCAACGCTGTCTGCAAGGCTTCAAGCTCGGCGTTGATGAAAATCCGAAGAGCCTGAAATGTGCGCGTTGCAGGGTTCTGGCCCGGCTCGCGGGTTTTGACCGTGTCAGCCACGAGTTGGGCCAGATCGGTGGTGGATGCAACTGGGCCCCGTTCCTGTCGGCGAGCAACAATCGCCTTTGCAATGGCGCCAGCAAACCGTTCCTCACCATAGTCACGAATCACCTCCGCAATCTGACTGGTTTGGGCTTGTGCAAGCCACTGCGCGACGCTTTGGCCACGGGTCGTGTCCATGCGCATGTCCAAAGGGCCGTCGAAACGAAAGCTGAATCCGCGCTGCGGATCGTCGATCTGGGGCGAACTCACGCCCAGATCCATCAGGATGCCAGCCACCGAGGCCGGGCCCAGGTCGGACAGCTGGTCGAAACCCTGGTGACGGATCGAAAATCGCGGGTCCTGGATCTGCGCCGCGCTGGCCACGGCCTGCGGATCCTTGTCGTAGGCGATCAGCCGATCGGATGGCTCCATGCGTGATAGCAGCAAACGGCTGTGACCACCCCGCCCGAAGGTGGCATCTACAAAACAACGCGACGTGTCTTCCAGGGGTTGACCGAACACGGCGTCGACCGCCTCGTTCAGCAAGACGGTCGTGTGGAGCAACCCGCTGTTCACCCCGGGCTCTCAAAAGGAAAAGTCCTTGAAGACATCGGGCATCTCGCCTTGCATCGCCTTGGCCTCCTGCGCGTCGTAGGTTGCCTTGTCCCACAGCTCCAGAAAGGTGCCCATGCCCAGCAGCATGGTGTCGCGAGTGATACCGGTAGCCTGACGCAATTCAGGCGACACTAGAACCCGGCCGGTTCCATCCATGTCCACGTCCATTGCATTGCCCAGAAAGATGCGTTTCCACCACTGTGCCGACATTGGCAATTCCGAGACACGGTTGCGGAATTGTTCCCATTCGAGGCGCGGAAACACCATCAGGCAACCGTGCGGATGCCGCGTGATCGTCAGTTGGCCACCATTGGCTCCGCCCAGGGCGTCACGATGCCGGGTCGGCACCGACAGCCGACCCTTGGCATCCAGACTCAACGATGAGGCCCCTTGAAACACGACAATATGCCCTTGGCTGTTGCATTGCATGTGATCGGCTACCCGAATGGCACCAATCACCACTAAATTGCACTTTTTTGCACTGTATCAGCATTTGTCAGTGTTGCAACACGCCCTGTCACAACTTTTTCAATAAAATCAACAACTTAGAATGTGAATTGCGATCAAAATCAACGCAGAAAATCCTTCTAAAAGAAGGACTTACGTTGATGTATGAAAGTAACGCATGAAAGCGCCGCGACGGCGCGGTTGCGTTGCTTACAGGATGTAACGCGAGAGATCCTCGTCCTGGCTCAGTTCGCCGAGCCGTGTGTCGACGTAGGCCGCATCCACCATGATCGTCTGGCCACGCAGATTGCTGGCATCAAAGCTGACCTCGTCCAGCAACCGCTCCATCACCGTGGACAGGCGCCGCGCGCCGATGTTCTCGGTGCGTTCGTTGACGTCGTAGGCGATCTGGGCCAGGCGGTGCACTCCTTCGGGCGTGTACTCCAGCGTGACCTGTTCCGTCGCCAGCAGCGCCTGGTATTGCTTGACCAGTGAAGCATGGGTCTGGGTCAGGATGGATTCGAAATCCTGTACCGACAAGGACTGCAACTCGACACGGATGGGGAAACGCCCCTGCAGCTCGGGAATCAGGTCGCTGGGTTTGCTCAGGTGAAACGCCCCGGAGGCGATGAACAGGATGTGGTCGGTCTTGATCGCACCGTATTTGGTCGACACGGTCGTACCTTCCACCAGTGGCAGCAGGTCGCGTTGGACGCCCTGGCGCGACACCTCGCCGGCATTGCTGCCCTCCGAGCGCGACGTGACCTTGTCGATCTCGTCGATGAACACGATGCCGTTCTGCTCCGCGGCATGCAACGCCTGTGTCTTGATCTCATCCTCGTTGACCAGCTTGGCGGCTTCTTCGTCCTGCACCAGACGCAGCGCCTCAGCAATGCGCAACTTGCGTGTCTGGCGCTTTTGCTGTCCCATCTGGCCGAACATGCCACGCAACTGCTCGGTCATCTCCTCCATGCCGGGCGGACCCATGATCTCCAACTGCGCACTGGACTGGCTCAGGTCGATCTCGATCACCTGGCTATCGAGCTGGCCTTCGCGCAGCTTCTTGCGAAACGCCTGGCGCGCCGCGCCTTCGGGCTGGTCGGCGTCGCGCCGGCCACCTTCTTCGCCGCGCGGCGGCGGAATCAGGATGTCCAGGATGCGTTCTTCTGCAGCGTCGATGGCGCGTTCCTGCACCACCCGCTTGGCCGCCTCGCGGGTCTGCTTGATCGCCACGTCGGCCAGGTCACGGATGATCGAATCCACATCCTTGCCCACATACCCGACTTCGGTGAATTTGCTCGCCTCGACCTTGATGAATGGCGCATCGGCCAGCCGGGCCAGGCGGCGCGCGATCTCGGTCTTGCCGACACCGGTGGGGCCGATCATC
>CAJDWR010000058.1_pt1 | contig 21142 bp, 20 predicted proteins | sample 7391651 | NCBI WGS metagenome assembly CAJDWR01 (sample SAMEA7055720, study PRJEB34461) | soil metagenome | biome: terrestrial ecosystem; feature: Peninsula; material: soil | place: Antarctica | collected 2016
GTTCTTGGACTGGGTCACCACCGGCACGACAGGCACAAGCCGGTCTGCGCGATCGGAATTATGACATACAGGTCTGTATCTTGAAGATTAATCAATCAGTTTTTGTCCTGCAATATTTTCCACGTAATGTGTGAGGATGCGGTTTTCACGCCCAATGATTCGATGATCATTCCAGAACGATGCCATTCCAGACGGGCAAGCGCACAACAAGACAGTCATGTATGCCAAGAGACCCTATTTGCGACTCTGCGAACGCTCAGATGTCGAAGCCGATCAGCGCCTTCATGTAAATCGGCTCAAGTCGGCGTCGCTCATGCATGCTTTCATGCATCTCCAGCGCGTAGTAACCGACCTGATGGAAATACATGATGCGCGCGCGCACCAAGGCCTCGTCACCGCGGTAGCCATACATCTCGATCAGCCGGGTCAACGCTTTGATGCGTTTGCCATCTACCGCACGCACCACCTGCGCAACCTTGGCGTCCTTGCGCGCCCAGTCGCGCACCGCCGAGTCGTATGCCGGACTGAACTCACGCTCCTCAATCCACATGCTCACCAGCGCGTGGATACCGCCCGGACCGGTCGCGATGGCGGCGTCTATCGCGCGCAGCATCGGGCCGGTATTGGTCGCCTCCCAGTGGTCCAGCAAGGCATGCAGCAACTCGGCGCGGCTGCGGAAATGGTAGTAGAAGCTGCCACGGGTCAGATGCAAGTGCTTGGCCAGCTGTTCGATCTTGACTTGATCGATACCGCCCTTGACCAGCGACTTGCGCGCTGCCGCCAGCCAGTCGTCGCGGCCAAAGGCACCTTCCCTGCGCAGACGTGTGCGGGTCGACAGCTTCTCCGGGCTGCTCGTTGCCGTGCGGCGGCGCTTGGCGGTATGCGTAGTCATGGACGCTGAATATAGCCCTCCGTCGCAAGCGAATCCGGGCACGCCGGTATCGGGCCGGCAGTCAGCGCCGTTCCCGACCCCGCGGGCGCTGGCGCACGGCGCCGAGGATACCGCGCAGGATCTCCAGCGGCGGCGGCGGGCAACCCGGCACGACGACGTCGACGGGAAGCACGTTGGCCACCCGTCCGCAACTCGCGTAACTCTCGCCGAAGATGCCGCCATCGCGGCTGCAGTCGCCCACCGCGACCACCAGTTTGGGCTCAGGCATCGCTTCGAAGGTACGCCTGAGTGCCAGTTCCATGTGTCTGGAGACGGGCCCGGTCACCAACAACATGTCGGCGTGACGTGGGCTGGCGACGAACTTGATGCCCAGGCCCTCAATGTTGTAATAGGGGTTGCCCAGCGCCTGGATCTCCAGCTCGCATCCATTGCATGAGCCAGCATCGACTTCGCGGATGGTCAGCGCCTGGCCCAGCAATTGCAGCAGGTCTGCGTGGATGCGTTCGATGTGCACACGATCGGCGTCTTCGATGTGCGGTGGTGGCTCGGTCACGATGCCGGTGCGAGCGATCTGTTTGAGGATGTGCCACATCAGAGGTCGTGTCCCGAATAAGCGAGGTTGAAGGACTTGTTGATCAACGGGAAGTCCGGAACGATGTTGCCGATCACCGCATGGTCGAGCACCGGCCAGTTCTGCCACGACGGATCGTGGCAATGGCAACGCACGATGTGACCGTCGGCCGAGACCTCGAGCGCCACGATGACTTCGCCGCGCCAGCCCTCGACCCAGCCCACGCCGGCGCCCGGGCGGCCTGATGCCGACAAGGCGCTGCACGTCGGCCCGGCAGGCATGCTGGCACACAACCCGCGCAGCAATCGCAACGATTCCAGCGTCTCGTCGAACCGCACTGCGACCCGGGCGGCGACATCACCGTCGCGATGCGTCGCCATCTGGACTTGCAGCTGATCGTAGGGCGGCCAGACCTGGTCGCAGCGCAGGTCGACTGCCTGGGCACTGGCGCGACCGATCAGCCCGGTCATGCCCAGTTGTGCCGCAAGCGCTGGCGGGGCCCGCCCGGCAGACAAAAAGCGATCCTGCAGTCCCGCGTGTTCGTCATAAATCTTGCGCAAGCTGCGCACCTCGCCTTCGACTGTGTCGCACTGCGTCACAAGGCGATCGAGCTGGTCGCGCGTCGGATCGACGGCAACGCCACCCGGGATGACGCAATCCATCATGAGCCGGTGCCCGAAGGTACGGCCCGAGAAGCGCTGCCAGTCTTCGCGCAGCCGGGAGAACTGCGCCAGACCAAAGGCCAGCCCTGCATCATTGCCCAGAGCGCCAAGGTCGCCAAGGTGATTGGCCACGCGCTCGCGTTCGAGCATGAGCGCACGCAGCCACAAGGCGCGCTGCGGCACTTCACGATGCCATGCGGATTCGAGCGCCATGCAGTAGGCCCAGGCATAAGCCACGGTCGAGTCTCCGGACACCCTTGCGGCCAGGCGGTGCGCATCCAGCGGGGCCAGTTCGGTGAACCGGCGCTCGATGCCTTTGTGCGCGTAGCCCAGGCGCTGTTCGAGGCGCAGCACCTTCTCGCCGACGACGGAGAAACGAAAGTGCGCGGGCTCGATGGTGCCGGCGTGTACCGGTCCGACGGCGATCTCGTGTACGCCGTCGCCCTCGACCCGCACAAAGGGGTAATTGGCCGGCAAGGTGCCGGCGGCAGCGCCGGTGGGTGCCTCGCCCGAGCGCAAGGGTGCGCCACCGGCCCACAAGCCATGATCAAGCCACGGCCGGGTGTCAGACTGACCTTCGGCGCGCAGGCCCGAGAGATCCGCGCACGCACGCTGCATGCGGCCGGCACAGGGGAAGATGCCCGACAGATCCGGATACGCGCAAGAAGCGTCCAAGGGAAGTTCCAGCCACAGCAGGCCTTCAAGCACGCCATACGCTGCACATACAACAATCGCGCCACCATCCACCGCGCCACGGTCGACACCCCACACGGAGATCAGCCGGCCGCCTGTATCGGCTACCGCGCGGGCTGCGGCCAGCCACTGATCTGCATCGACAGCCCCATGCCAGATCGGCAGGGGTGCGGGCAGGCGCTGCATATCGAGCGCCAATGCGCGCAATGGGCGCGGCGTGGGATCCAGAGTCGACGCAATCATGGATTCATTGCCCCAGCATCGCCGCAGCCTGGCGGTACCAATGGTCAAGGTACGGCGGAATGTACAAGCCCAGCATCAGCCCGAGCGCCAGATGAACGAACACCGGGACCAGGGCGGGTGGATGCGCGAGCGGCTTGACGTTGGTCTCTCCGAACACCATCGGCTGCACGCGGTGAAACACGGAGGCAAATGCCAGGCCCAGTGCGAGCAAAAGGAAAGGCGTGGCCCAGGGTTGCAAACGCATCGCGGTGGTGACGATCAGAAATTCACTGGCAAAGACGCCGAACGGCGGCATGCCCAGGATCGCCAGCGTGCCGAGCATCAACCCCCAGGCCACCGTGGGGCTGACCTTGATGAGCCCACGGATCTGGTCCATCATCTGCGTGCCGGCCTTCTGCGCGGCGTGCCCCACCGCAAAGAAGATCGCCGACTTGATCAGCGAATGGACGGTCATATGCAGCAGGCCCGCGTAATTGGCAATCGGCCCGCCCAGTCCGAAAGCGAAAGTCATCATGCCCATGTGTTCGATTGACGAGTACGCAAACATGCGCTTCACGTCTCTCTGCCGGACCAGGAAGAATACCGCGGCCACCACCGACAGCAACCCGAAACCCATCATCAGCTGACCGGAGAGCTGGTTGTTCAGCGCGCCGTCGGCCAGTACCTTGCAACGCAGGATCGCATACAACGCCACGTTGAGCAGCAGGCCCGAGAGCACGGCGGAGACCGGCGTCGGGCCCTCCGCATGCGCGTCGGGCAGCCAGTTGTGCAGCGGCACCAGTCCGACCTTGGTGCCGTAGCCGATGAACAGGAATGCGAAGGCCAGTGTGATGATATTGGGATCGAGCTGCGCCTTGACCGCATCAAGGTTGGTCCACAACAGCGCGCCGCCTTCCGGGCCGATCACCTTCTCGGCTGCCATGTACAGCAGCACGGTGCCAAACAGCGCCTGCGCGATACCGACGCCGCACAGGATGAAGTATTTCCACGCCGCCTCCAGACTGGCAGCGGTGCGGTAGACGCTCACCAGCAGCACCGTGGTCAGCGTTGCGGCTTCCATGGCCACCCAGATGATGCCCATGTTGTTGGTCGTCAGCGCGAGCAGCATCGTGAAGCAGAACAACTGGTACATGCTGTGGTACAGCCGCATGCGTGGCGGCGTCATCTTGCCGTGGTCGCGTTCGATGCGCATGTAGGGGCGAGAGAAAATCGCCGTGGTCAGGCCCACAAAGGCCGTCAACGTGACAAGAAAGACGTTCAGCGCGTCGACGTAGAACGATTTGTCCCAAACCAGCATTGGTCCGTCGGCGATGATCTGCACGGTCAGGACGCAGGCCGCGGCGAAGGTGCCCGCACTGAATGCCACATTCACGTCACGCGCCCAATCGCGGTGGCCGACCAGAGCCAGCACCAGACCGCCAAGCAGCGGTATCGCGAGCAGGAAGGCCAGGACGATCATGCAGAGCCCCCCCGGCAGCACCAAGTGGCCTCGGACCGCGTGGCGGCAGAACAGGGCAGGCAACCAGACATCATCAATCCTCCTTGAGTTTTTCGAGGTTGCGGATGTCCAGGCTGTCGAACTGCTCGCGGATCTGGAACATGAACACACCGAGGATCAGCACGCCGATCAACACGTCGAGCGCAATGCCGAGCTCGACCACCATCGGCATGCCGTAGGTGGCCGACGTGGCCGCGAAGAACAGTCCGTTTTCCATCGCCAGGAATCCGATCACCTGCGGCACCGCCTTGGCCCGCGTGATCATCATCAGGAACGAAAGCAACACGCACGCCAACGCGATACCCAATGTGCCGCCGGCCAGCGTGGTGGACAGTTGGGCGATCGGCTTTGCCAGGTTGAAGGAAAAGATCACCACGACGATGCCGATCAGCATGGTGGTCGGAATGTTGATCAGCGTCTCGACCTCGGAGCGGATCCCCAGGCGGTCGACCACACGGTACAGCAGATAGGGTATCAACATCACCTTGAGCACAGCAGTCACGGCTGCCGACAGGTAAAGGTGGGGCTGGTTTGTGACGTAACCGACCACAGCCGTGGACACCACCAACGTCGCGCCCTGCAGCGTGAACAGGTAAATCAACGAGAGGATGCGACGCTGCGCAGTCATCGCAAAGGCCAGCATCAGCAACACCGCGCCGAGCAGGTTGACGAATTGGGTCAGTAGCTCGGTCACGTCAGTTTTCCACAGCGCTGCGCGCCACCCGTGGCCCATGAACGGTCAACCGGCCGCGGAGCATGCCAGTCCAGGCCCCCACGGAACTGGCTTTGCCAGGCCGTCGGGGGCGCCCCCCAGTGGGGGGTTCGGACGGTCTACACGCAGTGAGACCGGACAGACAGGGGGCGTCTTTCATGTCAGTTCGCGAGCAAAAGATGGACCAGCAGGCCGATCACCGCCAGCAGGAAGGCGGTGGCCAGAAATTCCGGCACGCGAAAGATGCGCATCTTCGCGCTCAGGGTTTCGAGCAACGCCAGCAGGAATCCGCCCAGCGCAAGCTTGGCCACCAGCAACGGCAACGCCAGCAGCATCTCCACGGGGGCATGGGCCGTGGCCACACCCCACGGGAAGAACAGCGCCAGGCCGATGCAGGAGTAGGCGAACAGCTTCAGGCTTGCCGCCCATTCGATCAACGCCAGGTGCCGGCCCGAGTACTCAAGGATCAAGGCCTCGTGAATCATCGTGAGCTCAAGATGCGTGGTCGGGTTGTCCACCGGCACGCGCGCGTTCTCGGCCAGCGACACCATCGTGAACGCCACGCCAGCCAAGGCAAGCGCCGGGTAGATGGTGAACTCGCGCTGAGCCAGGCGTTCAACAATGGTCGGCAACGAGGTGGACTGCGAGATCACCGAGGCCGAGAACAGGACCATCAGCAGCGCCGGTTCGGCCAGGAAGCCGATCAACATTTCGCGACGGGCGCCCATGGTTCCGAAGGCGGTACCAACGTCCATCGCCGCCAGCGAAATGAAGACACGCGCCAAGGCGAACAGGCCCACCAGTGCAATCGCATCGGCCGCGGGCGCCAACGGCAAGTTGGTGGACAGCGTCGGGATGATCGCGCAGGCCAGCGCCATGCAGCCAAAGACCAGGTAAGGCGTGGCCCAGAAGAGGGGTGAGGCGTTGTGGGCCAGTACCGAATCCTTGTTGAACAGCTTGTGCAGCAAACGATAGGGTTGCAGCAAGCTGGGCGCCGAACGGTTCTGCAGCCAGGCACGGCACTTATTGACCCAGCCTGTCAGCAGCGGTGCCAGCGCGATCGCGATGACGATCTCGAGCAATTGCGAGAGGTAGCCAGTCCAGTTCATGGAGTCCTCACCGCATCACCACCAGCAGAGTGACGATCAGCGTCACGAAGCTGTACATCAGGTAGACCGAGATGCGACCTTGCTGCATCATGCTCGCCAGCCGTGCCAGATACGCCGAGAGATCGACGATCGGCAAATACAACCAGCGCCAGAAGTGATCCTTGACCACCACTTTGTAGTGCGGTTGTGCGTCAAAAGGCGTTGGCAGTTCCCTGTGCATCATGAAAAAGGGTTCGAAGATCTGCCGGATGGGTTGTCCGAAGCCCTCGGCAGTGTCCTGCATCCGGGCCGTGACCCAGGGGAAGCCGCAGGCCCAGGGCAGATCGCGCCGCAGACGCCCGTGGTACAGGATGCGCACCAGAGCGAAGGCCAGCGCGAAACTGCCCAGAATGCCGAGCAGGAAGACGATTGGCCCATAACTGGCCTGTGCCATGCTGTTGGGCGCCAGCAGCCAACCGCTGGCCGCCACCTTGGCCCCGAGTCCGGCACCGACGAGCCTTTGGGTCACCGGGTCGATGAGTTGGATGAAGAGCGTCGGCAGCAGGCCCAGCGCCACGCAGCCGATGGCCAGCCACACCATGCCGACACGTTCCCACCTGCCGGCATCATGCGCGTGGACGAGCTTTTCTTCACGTGGCTGTCCGAGGAAAATAACGCCGAAAAATTTGACCATGGTGTAGCCAGCGAGCGCCGATACCAGAACGATCAGCGCCGCCACGACAGGGATCAGCATCGTCAACACTGGCAGGGGCAGACCAGGTGCAAACAGGAAGCTCTGCAGGAGCAGCCATTCAGAGACAAAACCGCCCAGAGGCGGCAACCCGGCACTGGCCAGCACGCCAAACAGCGTCAGCCAGCCGACCCAGGGCATGGCACGAAGCAGACCGCCGAGCTTGCCGAGATTGCGTTCCGACGTGGCATGCAGCACGCAGCCGGTGCTGAGAAACAGCAGGCTCTTGAAGCAGGAGTGGCTGGCCACGTGGTAGAGCGTGGCTGTCAAGGCCAGCGCGGCCATCGGCAGCATGTCGAACGACGAAAAGATCATTGTCAGGCCCATGCCGGCGAACACAAGACCCATGTTCTCGATGGATGAGTAAGCCAGCAGCCGCTTCATGTCGGTCTGGATCGACGCGAAGACCACGCCGAACAAGGCCGTGGACAGACCGACCGCAAGCAGCAACCCGCCCCACCACCACAGTCGCAGATGCAACAGGTCATACGTGACACGCAGCAAGGCGTAGATGGCGGTATTGAGCATCACGCCGCTCATCAGCGCCGAGACTGGCGAGGGTGCCGCCGGATGCGCCTCGGGCAACCACACGTGCAGCGGCAACACGCCGGCCTTGGCGCCAAAGCCAAACACCGCGAGCAGGAAGCCAGTCGAGGCCCAGAATGGGCTCAGTTCCTGCGCCCGCATGTTGGCAAAGGTGTAGATGCCGGTATTGGCCTGCAGCACGCCGAAGCACAACAGGACCGCCAAGGCACCAATGTGCGCCATCGTGATGTACAGGTAACCGGCGCTGCGCACTTCCGCAACGCGGTGGTTCGCGGTGACGAGAAAGTACGACGACAACGCCATCGCCTCCCACAGCACCATGAACGCGTATGCATCATCGGCCAGGATCACGCCCACCATGCTGGCGAGAAAGACGTGGTATTGCAGGCACATCAGACCCGGCGGCGTACCTTCTCCCTTGCGGAAGTAGCCGGCGGCAAATACCGAGATGCCGGCCGAGGCGCCGCCGAGCACCATCAGGAAGTACGCCGACAGGCTATCGAGCCGGAAATGGAATGGCAGATCTGGCAAACCAATTGGCAGGACCGCTACTTCGGGTCACCAGCACCCAGTCCAGGTGCAGCCAGTGGCTGATGATTGGCCCGGCGCCCATGTGGTCTCAGCGAAGTTTCGAGCGGGTCGGACGTGGCGACAAACGTCTGGGCTCCGCTGGCTTCACACCGGGCTTCGAACTGCCAACCGGCTCAATTGCGATGACGTCCTCGCCGCTGCCCACGTAGCCCACGCCATGCTCGGCCATATAGTCCCGGATCAGCTGGCGCACCACCTGAGAGGGCGTACGGTCCTGACGCGCGCACAGTCGCTCGAACGCCGCCTTCTTGTTCGGATCAATCAGCAGTGTCAATCGCGCAGTTTTTCGTTCCATGAAGCCTCAGCATGCCAATCAGATGATGCAACAACGCACATACTATGCTCATACGATGCACCTGTCCAGATCACGCGTGCCAACGACAATTGAATGTGCCCGACCGTGCCTCGACGGCTGGAGTCTTGTCCAAAGCGGTATGGGCCTGGCGCGCAACGCGTGATTCCGATAACTGCGGAATCCGAGGAGAGGCCACGATCATCGAAGATGACCGGCTAGGCTGCACGCTCTAGAAAAACCAGCCGATCTAGGGTGTAGCCACTAGAGCGTATAGGGACAATCCGGGCAAGTTATTCGAAGCGGGCCATCCGCGCTTTCGAATCCATCACTCACTGCCATCCCCATCAAGGAGCCAACCATGACCAACAAGAATCTCTCCACCGTCACCATCGACCTGATCGAGTGCTACGGCAATACAGCCAAGAACATGATCCAGGCCTACCGCTTGGGCAATCAGCGTGTGGTGCGTTTTGTCGACAAGCGCTGGGAAAAGGCATTGCAGGAATCGTCATCCCAAATGCGCGCCGAGGTGCGCAAAAACGCCCTGGCCGCCCAAAAGATTGTCAGCGGCATGTACCTCAAGGGCATCACGATGACCTCCGATCGCGCTGACGTCGTGGTCGACAAGGCGGTCGAACTGGCTGGCAAGGGTGTGCAGCAAGTGGCCAGCAACGCCAGCGCCTACGAGAAACGCACCGGCGTCGCCACGTTGAACAGCCTGGCCATGGCAAGCCTGCCGGCGGTCACGATCGTCAGCGGCCTGGCCAGCAAACTGGAGCAAGGCTCGAGCAACCTTGCCGACAAGGTAGCCGGCGCCTCCGCCAAAGTCACGGTCGCAGCCGTCAAGCGCGTCACAAAGGCAACAGCCGAAAAGGTCAGCACCCGCAAGACCACCAAGCGCAAGGCTGCTGCTCCCAAGGCCGCTGCTCCGAAGAAGGCCGCTGCTCCGAAGAAGGCCGCTGCTCCGAAGAAGGTCGCTGCTCCGAAGAAGGTCGCGGCTCCGAAGAAGGCTGCTGCTCCCAAGGTCAAGTCAGCCAAAGCCAGCACACGCAAAACCAGCGCCAAGGCGAAGGCCGCGACGGCAAGCGCAGCAGTCTGATGCTGCAAGGGCATCGGGTCAGCCCCGATGCCTGAGCCCGCAATCTTGAGGCGACGCGAAACTATTCGCCGAGGTAGGCGGCGCGCACTCTCGGGTCCTTGAGCAGCACCTTCGCATCTCCGCTCATGGTGATCAGACCCGAGTCCATCACATAGGCTCGATTGGCCACACTCAGCGCGCGGCTGGCATTCTGTTCGACCAGCAGAATGGTGACACCCTGCGCGTACACGTCCTGCACGACTTCGAAGATCTTGTCGACCATGATCGGCGACAACCCCATCGACGGCTCATCCATCAGCAGGACCTTCGGCCGGCTCATCAATGCGCGACCCATGGCCAACATCTGCTGCTCGCCCCCAGACATGGTGCCGGCCAGTTGATCACGGCGCTCCTTCAGGCGCGGGAAGATGGTGAATACCTTCTCGACGTCCTGTGCGATGGCTGCGGTGTCCGTGCGCACATAGGCGCCCATCTGCAGGTTCTCGACGATGCTCATGCGGGCAAACACCCCCCTGCCCTCGGGCACCATGGCCAGGCCCTGGCGCACCAGGTCCCAGGGGCCCTGGCCCTTGATGCTCCTGCCCTGGTATTCGATATCGCCGTCCCTGATGCCCAGCGTGCCGGTGATGGCATTCATCGTGGTGGTCTTGCCGGCGCCGTTGGAGCCGATCAGCGTCACGAGCTCTCCCTCGTGCACCTCGAAATCGATCCCCTTGACCGCCTGAATGCCGCCGTAGGAAACCTTCAGACCGATGACCTTGAGTAAGGTAGCTGTCATGTCAATACCGCCCGACCGTTGGAGGCAACGAATGCACTGCGCGTGGGAGCTGTTTCATTTCAATGTCCTCCTCCGGTGCCCAGATAGGCCTCGATGACCGCCTGGTTCTTCTGCACGTCCTGTGGCTTTCCTTCGGCGATCTGTTTGCCATAGTCGAGCACGGTCACGCGATCGCACAGCCCCATGACCAGTTTCACGTCGTGTTCGATCAACAGAATGGTGCGCTGGTCGTTGCGGATCTGGTCGATCAGCGCACGCAGCTGCACCTTTTCGGTGGCGTTCATGCCGGCGGCCGGCTCGTCGAGTGCGATCAGTTGCGGGTCGGTTGCAAGTGCCCGTGCGATCTCAAGCCGCCGCTGGTCACCATAACTGAGCGTGCGAGCCTTGTAGTCGGCCAGCTTGCCAATACCGACGTATTCCAGCAACTCCTGCGCCCGTTTGGCGATCTCGGCTTCTTCCTTGCGAAAGCTGGCGGTGCGCAGCATGGCGCCGAAAACGCCGGAGTGGGTGCGGCTATGCCGACCCACCATGACATTTTCCAGTGCGGTCATCTCCGCGAAGAGGCGGATGTTCTGGAAGGTGCGGGCAATGCCGGCCTTGGCGACTTCGTGCACGGCGGTGGGCTTGTACGGTTTGCCGGCCAGTTCAAACGTGCCACTATCGGGCGTATACAGGCCAGTGATCACATTGAAGAAGGTGGTCTTGCCCGCGCCATTGGGACCGATCAGTCCGTAGACCTGACCCCGCTTGATGGTGATGCCGACATCGCTGAGGGCCTGCAAGCCGCCAAATCGCTTGGAGATACCGGCGACCTGGAGAATGGTGTCTGTCATCGCACTGTCCTCAATTGGTCGTCTGCAGCGACTTGCCATGGTCAGGGCTGGGCCACAGCCCGCGCGGCCGCATCAACATGATCACGATCATTGCCGATGCGATCAGCAGCTGGCGCAGGATGGACGCATCGAGCCGGCCACCGGTGTATGCCTGCAACGGGCTAGCCACGTAACGAAGGACCTCGGGCAGCGCCGCCAGCAGCACTGCACCGAGAACCACGCCGGGCAGGTGGCCCAATCCACCGAGCACCACCATCGAGACGATCATGATCGATTCCATCAAGGTGAACGACTCGGGCGATACGAAACCCTGGAACGATGCGAACAAGGCACCACTGACACCGCCGAACGTGGCACCCATGGCGAAGGCCAGCAACTTGAGGTTGCGGGTATTGATGCCCATTGCCTTGGCGGCCACTTCGTCTTCACGGATGGCCATCCAGGCCCGGCCGACCCTTGAAAGCGCCAGCCGATGGCTGAGCAGAATGCTCACCAGCACCAGGGCGATGAACAGGTAGTAGTACATCTCCACCGATGTCAGCTGCAAGCCAAACAACTTGAACGGCCGACCCATGTCGACGCCAAAGATATGGAATGCATCGATGCCGCTGATCCCCTTGGGGCCGTTGGTGATGTTCACCGGGTAATCGAGGTTGTTGAGGAACACACGGATGATCTCGCCGAAACCCAGCGTCACGATCGCCAGGTAGTCACCACGCAGTTTGAGTGTGGGCGCTCCCAGCAATACGCCGAAAAGGGCCGCCAGCCCCGCCGCAAGCGGAATGACGATCAGGATCGGCGTATGCAGGCCATTCGGATAAATAGCGGCGATCCAGGCAAAGTTCTCTGACAGTTGCGACGATCCCAACAAGGCATACATGTAGGCACCAACCGCGAAGAAGGCCACGTAACCCAGGTCAAGCAGGCCGGCATAACCCACCACGATATTGAGCCCGATCGCCAGCAGCACATACAGCAAGGCAATATCGACGATGCGGACCCAGGCATTGCCAAACACCTGCAAGCCCATCGGAAGCATGATCAGGGCGATACCGATCACGAAATACTGGAACGTCTTGTTGATTTTCACGGCGATTCTCCTCAGGCACGATCCGCCACGCGTTCACCGAGCAAGCCCGAAGGCCTGAGCGTCAGGATCACGATCAACACGATGAAAGCAAATATTTCGGAATAGTTGCTGCCCAGCACCCCGCCGGTCAGCACACCGATATAGCCGGACCCCAGGGCTTCGATGAGACCGAGCAAAATGCCACCGATCACCGCGCCGGCCAGATTGCCGATACCACCGAACACCGCAGCGGTGAACGCCTTGAGGCCTGGCAGAAATCCCATCGCATGTTGCACCGTGCCGTATTTCATCGCCAGCATGATGCCGGCGATCGCCGCCAGTACCGCACCGATCACGAAGGTGGCGGATATCACCATGTCGGGCTTCACACCCATCAGGGCCGCCACGCGGGGATTTTCTGCAGTGGCACGCATGGCCCGCCCGAGCGAGGTGTAGTTCACCACCCACACCAGGGCGACCAGCAGGATCACTGTCAGCGACAGAATCAGCAGGTCGGTCGGCGAAATCACGGCACCGGCAATTTCATAGGGGGTCGCTGGCAACAGGGTGGGAAATGGCTTGGGGTTGGGCTTCCAGATGATCATCGCCACCGTCTGCAGAAACAAGGACATGCCGATGGCGGTGATCAACGGTGCCAGCCTGGGCGAATTGCGCAGCGGCCGGTAAGCGACCTTTTCGATCGCAAAGTTGAGCACTGACGCCGCGACACATGCGACCAGGGTACAGATGATCAGAACCACCCAACCCGGCATGCCGGGAAACGCGGGCTGTATGAGGCCGGCAACGGTCCAGGCGGTGAGTGCGCCAAACATCAGCACCTCACCGTGCGCGAAATTGATCAGCTGGATGATGCCGTACACCATGGTGTACCCGAGTGCGACCAGCGCATATACGCTGCCCAGCACCAACCCATTGATGATCTGCTGGAGAAAAATGTCCATGAATTGGTGCTCCGGTCTTATGGATGTGTCGTGGCAGAACGTCACATGCGTGGCGCCAGATTCGACTACGCAAGAACCGGACCCAGTTGCAAATCCGGTTTGGCAGGTGATGAACCCGCGACGATTTTACTGACGACGCAGCAACCGGTCAGACCCAAATCGCCCGGGTTTACCCTTGCGTACCATGCTGTGAATGGTATTTCGCATGCAGACCACGCATGGCCCGCAATTGTGATCGACGTGAACGGCCGCTCAGGAATTGCCTGCCGCAGCATCCAGATCCCGCAGATGGGCCAGCTTGTCCGCAATACGTGCCTCCAGCCCGCGAGGAACCGGCTGGTACCAGTGTGGGTCGGCCATGCCCTCGGGAAGGTACCGGGCGCCGGCTGCATACGCCTCAGGCTCGTCGTGTGCATAGCGGTAATTTTCACCATGACCGATGCTCTTCATCAGCGCCGTCGGTGCATTGCGCAAGTGCGGCGGCACCTCACGCGATTTGTCATTCTTGACGAAGGACCGCGCCTGGTTGTACGCCATGTAACCCGCATTGCTCTTGGGCGCCACCGCCAGATACAGGACGGCCTGGGCCAGCGCGAGCTCACCTTCGGGCGAACCCAGCCGTTCGAAGGTGGACGCCGCATCGTTGGCAATCTGCATCGCGCGCGGATCTGCCAGTCCGATGTCCTCCCAGGCCATGCGCACGATACGCCGGGACAGGTAACGCGCATCCGCACCCCCATCGAGCATGCGGGTCAACCAATACAACGCGGCGTCAGGACTCGAACCACGCACCGATTTATGCAAGGCTGAAATCTGGTCGTAGAAGTTGTCGCCACCCTTGTCGAATCGGCGCGCATTGAGTGTCAACGCATCCTGCAGAAATTGCGCGTCGACCTCGACCACACCTGCCGCCTGCGCGGCGGTGCTGGTCTGCTCAAGCAGATTGAGCAGCCTGCGCGCATCACCGTCGGCATACCCCACCAAGGTATCGACGGCTGCCGCATCGAGATGCAGGTGGGTCAACACCTCCTGTTGTGCCCGCTGCACCAGTTGCGCCAGTTCCAGGTCGCTCAGGCTCTGCAACACATAGACCTGGGCGCGCGACAACAGCGCCGAGTTCACTTCGAACGAGGGGTTTTCAGTGGTGGCACCGATGAAGGTCACCAGACCCGATTCGACAAACGGCAACAGGCCGTCCTGCTGGCTCTTGTTGAAGCGGTGGATCTCGTCGACGAACAGGATCGTTTTCTTGCCTTGCGCCAGGTTGTGCTGGGCCTGCTCCATCGCAGCGCGAATCTCCTTGACGCCGGCAAACACCGCCGACAACGCGATGAAGGCATACCCAAAGGAGCTGGCCGTCAGCCGCGCCAGCGTCGTCTTGCCCACACCAGGAGGGCCCCACAAGATCATCGAATGCGGCTTGCCGGACTCGAAGGCCAGGCGCAGCGGCCGGCCCGGGCCGATCAGATGCGATTGGCCGATGACCGCATCCAGACGGGTCGGTCGCAACTGCTCTGCCAAAGGTGCCACAGGCGCAGCGTCGAACAGCTCAGTCATGAGAGAACCCGGCTGGCTTCAGACGATCCAGGGCGCGCGCCATGACGGCCTGCTCTTACTGGCGGATCAGGTCCGCGCCGGTGGGCGGCTTGAACACGAAGGTCGACTCAGGCAACGACGGATTGGCCTCGAAGTCGTCGAAGCGCAATTCAGAGCGTTGTCCGAAGTTATCCAGGATGTCAAGCACCACCAGCGTCGGTGGCGCTATATCGCCGCGCAACCCGATCCGCACCGACTGCAATTGGCCATCGCGGGCCTTTGGTTTGGCCAGCACCCATTGCAGCCCATCCTGATCCGGTTGTGCCTGCAGATCGTATTCAGCGCGGACCGCTGCCAGGTCGGGCGAAGCAGCGATCAGCGCGGCAGGCGTCGAGCCGAGCACCTCGGCCTGCTTGCGCGCTGTCACCTGGTTCAGGTCGACATCGAACATCCACAAGGTCTGGCCGTCGGCAACGATGGTTTGCTCGAACGGCTTGCCGTAGATGAACCGGAAGCGGTTGGGTCGCGCAAACGCAAAACTGCCTTTGGAGGTACGCACACGGCCGGGCTGGCCGTTGCGCGTTGGCGCAGTCACGACCTGCGTGAACTCCGCCCGCCCGCTGGACACACCCTTGAGGAATCGCGCCAGCACGTCAAGACTATCGGCCCGCACCGGAGTGCCGGCCAGCACCAGCAGCCCCGAGATCATCAGTTCGCGCCGCTGCATCATTCGGCCCTCGCCGGGACCAGGATCTCGCGTTGCCCGCTGCCGCTCATGGCGCTGACCAGGCCGGCATTCTCCATGTCCTCGACCAGTCGCGCGGCGCGGTTGTAGCCGATCTTCAGGTGGCGCTGCACCAGGCTGATACTCGCCTTGCGGTTCTTGAGCACGATCTCGACCGCCTGGTCATACAGAGGATCTTTCTCGCCACCATTGCCGCCATCGCCGATGGCTTCACCCTCGCCATCGACCGTGCCCCCTTCGAGCACGCCCTCGATGTAGTTCGGCTCACCTTGCGACTTGAGGTAATTGACAACCCGATGCACCTCCTCGTCGCTGACGAATGCACCATGCACCCGGATCGGCAACCCGGTGCCGCTGGGCATATACAACATGTCGCCCATGCCCAGCAGCGCCTCGGCACCCATCTGGTCGAGGATAGTGCGGCTGTCGATCTTGCTGCTGACCTGAAACGCGATGCGGGTCGGAATATTGGCCTTGATCAGGCCGGTGATCACATCCACGCTCGGGCGCTGCGTGGCCAGGATCAGGTGAATGCCGGCGGCACGCGCCTTTTGCGCCAGGCGCGCGATCAATTCCTCGATCTTCTTGCCCACCACCATCATCAGGTCGGCCAACTCGTCGATGACGACGACGATATGCGGCAGGCGCTCCAGCGGTTCGGGCTCTTCAGGTGTCAGGCTGAACGGATTGGGAACCAACTCGCCACGCGCCTTGGCCTCATCCATCTTGGTATTGAAGCCCGCCAAATTGCGCACGCCCATCTTGCTCATCAGCTTGTAGCGCCGCTCCATCTCGGCCACACACCAGTTCAGCCCGTGCGCAGCCTGCCGCATGTCGGTGACCACGGGCGCCAACAGATGCGGGATACCCTCATAGACCGACATCTCCAGCATCTTCGGGTCGATCATCAACAGCCGGACATCGCGCGCATCGGCCTTGTACAGCAAGCTCAGAATCATCGCATTGATGCCCACCGACTTGCCCGATCCGGTGGTGCCAGCCACCAGCACATGCGGCATCTTGGCGAGGTCGGCCACCACCGGGTTTCCGACGATGTCCTTGCCCAGACCGATCGTCAACATGGACTTGGCTTCGTTATACACACGCGAACCCAGGATCTCGGACAGGCGGATCGATTGCCGCTTGGCATTGGGCAACTCCAGCGCCATGTAGTTCTTGCCGGGAATGGTTTCAACGACCCGGATCGAGGTCAGGCTCAGGCTGCGCGCCAGGTCTTTGGCCAACCCGACGATTTGAGAGCCCTTCACACCCACCGCTGGTTCGATCTCGTAACGCGTGATGACCGGGCCGGGCAAGGCGAGGATGACCCAGACCTCGACGCCGAAGTCCTTGAGCTTCTTCTCGATCATGCGGCTGGTCATGTCCAGCATTTCCGGCGACACGGTCTCCTGGCGCACCTGCGCCGCATCGAGCAGGTCGACCTGCGGCAGCTTGCTGTCTAGCATGTCGGCAAACAGCGGCTTCTGGCGCTCCTTGGCAACCCGTTCACTCTTGGGCACTTCCAGCACCACAGGCTCCACCTGCACCGGCGCCGGATGATGCTCCTTGATCTCGACACGTTCGCCCGTCACGACGACCTCGCGCTCGCGGGCCGCCTGCTGGCCCATCGCTATATCCTGCACCGCCTCGCGCTTCTTGCGGCTCGACTCAATCCGGGTATGCAAGGCCGAGCCGATACGCTCGGCCACGTTGCCCCAGGAGAAGCGAAACGCCAGCGCCGCCCCGGCCAGGCCCAGCAGGATCGCAACCAGGCCCGATCCGGTGAACCCCAGCCAGCGCAGAACAACTGGCCCGAGCAGACTGCCAAGCGCGCCGCCGCTGTCACCCGGCAGACGTGCATCGAAGCTGTACAGACGGGTCCATTCCAGAACGCAACTGGCGCACAGCAGCAACACCAGACCACACCAATAGGCCGGCCGACCTCTCAACCAGGCATGGGACGCGGGTGCGTCTTCCATCCGCCCTTGCCCCGAGGCGTCTTGTCGCAACCAGGTTGCCAGGCCAGCGAGCCAGGTTCGGACCCCGATCGCCAGCAGCCACCAGACGGAAAAGCCGAACAGGTAATAACTGGCGTCAGCAATCCATGCGCCGAGGCGGCCAGCCCGATTCACCGTCAGGCCGCCGTACCCCGTCGTCGACCAGGCAGCATCGGTCTGCGAATAACTCAATAGCGATAGCAGCCAGAATGCGAGCAGCAAGGCGCCGGCCAGCAAAGCCAGTTCGACCGCAAACTTGCCAAAACCGGTGGGGGGAGAGGTAGCGGGGGACGACGCCTGCTTCGACCGCTTGCGGGGCGTCAGGGTATCAAGAGAATAAGTCATGCATCAACTGTTTGGGCCGAGCTTACCCGACGCCGTCATGTCCGACTCGGCCAGACACGGCATTACCGGGGTTTGAGTCGGCGATCCTTGATGATCAGACAGCCATCCTCACGGGTTTCGACAAAACCCTGCTCCTCGAAATCCTTCATGACGCGGCTCACCATCTCGCGGGAGGCGCCAACCATCTTGGCGATGTCCTGGCGGGAGATCTTGTCGCGGATCACACGTTCGTTGTTTTCGTCGGCCGGCGCACTGTCCATCAGCACATTTGCGACCCGACCGTAGACGTTCACCAACGCCAGCGACTCGATCTTGCGGTCTGCACTGCGCAAGCGCCGCACCAGGCCCTTCATCACTGCGGCCACCGTGGTTGCGTTTTCGGACAGACATCGGTTGAATTCAGCACCGCCGAGCACCAGAGCGTCGGTCTGCACTTCAGCCTCCACTGACGCCGAATGGGGCTCATGGTCGATCAGGCTCATCTCCCCCACATAGTCGCCCGGATGCATCGTCGCCAGGATGACTTCCCGATCGCGGCTGTCAGTGACCACCACCCGGGCACGGCCTGCCAGCAAAATGAACAAGGATTCGCACCGTTTGCCCTGTTCCACCAGGAATTCGCCCCGCTTGAAACGCCGCTTGGTGACCGCGCCGGCCAAAGCCTCGGCCTGGGACGGTGTCAGCATAGCGAACAATGGGACCCTGCGTATCAAATCAAGGTTGCTCAACATCGACATCCGTGGTTCCTTCCAGGAAATAAGTCCGCTTTCTACAATCGGGACTGATGCTAACCTCGTATTGTGCGTGATTCTATTTCCAGCCGACACATTTGTCGGCTCCACACGTCCCGCGCTGTGTTCCCCCCTGTCCTATTTGCCATGCACCATGACTGACACCAAACACGCCCGCGTCCTCATTCTGGGCTCCGGACCCGCTGGCTATACCGCCGCGGTGTATGCCGCGCGCGCCAACCTCAAACCGATGCTGATCACCGGCATCGCGCAGGGTGGGCAACTGATGACCACGACCGACGTCGATAACTGGCCCGCCGACGTGGATGGGGTGCAAGGCCCAGATCTGATGCAGCGCTTCCTGGAGCATGCCGAACGATTCAACACCGAGATCGTATTCGACCATATCCACACCGTAGATCTCTCGGAGCGCCCGTTTCGTCTGAGCGGAGACAGCGCCAACTACACCTGCAACGCCCTGATCATCGCCACCGGTGCGTCGGCCAAGTACCTGGGATTGCCGTCCGAAACCGCCTTCATGGGCAAAGGTGTTTCGGCCTGCGCGACCTGTGACGGTTTTTTCTACCGCGACCAGGTTTGTTGTGTCGTTGGTGGCGGCAATACCGCGGTCGAAGAAGCGCTGTACCTGTCCAATATCGCCAGCAAGGTCTACCTGATTCACCGCCGCGACACGTTCAAGGCCGAGGCCATCCTGATCGACAAACTGATGGAGAAGGTCGGCACCGGCAAGATCGAACTCAAGACGCACCATACGCTCGATGAGGTGCTGGGCGACGCCTCTGGCGTCAACGGTGTACGGATCAAGAGCACGATCGACGGCGCACTGGAGAACCTTGCATTGACCGGCTGCTTCATTGCGATCGGCCACGCCCCCAACACAGATATCTTCAATGGACAGCTGGAGATGGTCGGAGGATATATCGTGACCCAGTCCGGACTCAAGGGCATGGCCACGATGACCAGCGTTCCGGGTGTTTTTGCTGCCGGCGACGTACAGGACCATGTCTACCGCCAGGCCGTCACGAGCGCCGGCACCGGCTGCATGGCCGCCCTGGACGCGCAGCGTTTTCTGGAGCAGGGCTGACCACGGAGGGCATTCCCGGCGCTATAGCCGCAAAATTGCTGGCTATAATCCAAGGCTTTCCCGAAATTGCCCTGGCAGCAGAACAATACCGGTGAAATTTCAGGGCTGGCCACCTCTCGGAAGGTGCCCAGTCCAACTACCGCCAACCGGTTCCGGTGGCGAGGTGCGGCGAAAGCTGTTAACGAATACGCAACACACGCTCCGTGTGATTGCGCAGACTGATGGAGTGTCCACATGGCACGTGTATGTGAAGTAACGGGCAAAGGCCCGATGGTCGGAAACAATGTTTCCCACGCCAACAACAAGACCAAGCGCCGATTCCTGCCCAACCTGCAATATCGCCGGTTCTGGGTCGAGACGGAAAATCGCTGGGTTCGCCTGCGGGTCTCCAGCGCCGCCTTGCGCCTGATCGACAAAAAAGGCATCGAGTCCGTTCTGGCCGACATGCGTGCCCGCGGACAGGCTTGATACCTGATTCGATTGCACGCTCATCGCATGACTACCGCGACAGCAACGCACTCCACTGACTGAAGGAACACACCATGGCAACCAAAGGCACCCGCGAAAAAATCAAGCTCGAATCCACCGCCGGCACGGGTCATTTCTACACGACCAGCAAGAACAAGAAGACCATGCCGGAAAAGATGCTGATCAAGAAATTTGACCCTAAGGCGCGCAAACACGTCGAATACAAAGAGATCAAGCTGAAGTAATTCGGCCTGCATCCACTTTGGGACAAGCCCGGTTCAGCCGGGCTTTTTTCTGCCTCGCGACGACGCACACAACAAAAAGCCCGGCTGAGCCGGGCTTTTTCGATGACACGTAGTGGAGTGACGCAGACGAACCGCCGACCTCGGACTCAGGCGCGGACAGCGCGTAACTTGAAGGAGAACTCGCGCAAGGCAGCAATGCCGCTGCTCTCGGCTCGATGGCACCAGGCTTGCAGGTCACTGGCCAGTTGCTCGCGTGAATGGGAGGTGTTGAGCCAAAGTTGGCGTAGTTCTTCCCGCATCGTCACCATCTTGTCCAGGGCCGGGTGGGCCGCACGTGCCAGGGCCAGTTGCGGTGCGGCAGTCGCAGGAACCTTGTCCGCATCACGGGGCAACCAGCGTTTGGCCGCTACCAGAACCGACACGTCGCCGTGTTTGGCCTTTATCGCCGCCAGTTCGGCGCCGCAAGCGCGGCGCAAATCCTTGGCGTACCCCGCCATGACTTCGTACCGGTGGGCAATCAAAGCCTCAAGCGTCTTCTCGTCGGCAACCGGACGTATGTCCCCGAGCTGCAATTTTGGTGGCGTCTTCTTGACACGTGCCAGACCGACTTTTGACATCAGCTTGATGTATATCCATCCGATGTCGAACTCGTACGGCTTGACGGAGAACTTGGCCGATGTCGGGTAG
>CAJDWR010000012.1_pt1 | contig 20750 bp, 24 predicted proteins | sample 7391651 | NCBI WGS metagenome assembly CAJDWR01 (sample SAMEA7055720, study PRJEB34461) | soil metagenome | biome: terrestrial ecosystem; feature: Peninsula; material: soil | place: Antarctica | collected 2016
CGCACCCAGTCCGGATCGGCATCGCGCAGCGCCAGATAAGCCATCTCATGGTCCATCAGCAGGTTGTCGCCACCGCTCGCTGCGCTGCGCACACAGTGCAGCAGCATGGAGCGGATCGGACGCAACGGTGGCTGGTAATAGCCGTCGGTGTGCCACTGGATCGGCCGGTCGGTGTAGGGGATGAAGGCCTTGCGGTCGGTGTGGGAAGCATCGACCGCGATAGGTGTGATGCCGTCCTCGTCGGCCAGCCAGTTGCCGTCGAGTCTGGACAAACCCAATTGGCGCGCGATCGCGGTCACGATGCGCTTGTCCGGCTCGGTCCGGCCGCTGCGGTAGATCGCCATGTTGGCGTCGGAGCAGCGTTGCAACAGCGCTTGCCGCTCGGATGCGCTCAGTCGCAATGGGTCGGCTACGTCGACCACCAGTTCCTGCCAGTCGCGCGGCGCACGCGCCAGCTTGGCATCGCGCCAGCGACGGTAAGCGCCTGGGTCCAGCAGATCGAATGGTGAAACTGGCATCGTCGTGTCTTCAGAATCGGCGCTGGCTGTCGTGAACCGCCCTTGTCACGCGCTGGGCAGACATCTCAATCTCCAGACGCAGCCGCGCGGCCTCGGCGCGGCGTACGCGGCTCCGTGCTCAGCACATCCTGCAGCGATCGCTGCACGATCTGCACCGCCTCGGGCACCTCGATCGCCATGATCTGGTCAACCACCCACCGCCGATCCTTCTCCGGCATGAAAGCCTCGATGCGGTGGCCCAGGTAGCGCACGAAGGCAAAGTCGGGGCCTTGCGGCCCGAAGCTGAAATCCGCGTAGTGGTCCGCCAGCTGGTTGTACTGGTCGATGAAGCTCCCATAGTGGCTGGATTGACCCGCAGGTGGCTCGCCGAGCAGGCGGTCCTCGTTCTCCTGCAACACCTGCGCCACCCGCTGCACCAGCGCCGCCATGAATTCGCCGCGCGCCGCGATATCCATACGCGTTGCCGCCAGGCGTTCGATCACCTGGATCAGGAACACCAGCACCTCGCGCGTGAACGCAAAATACTGGGCGCCGATATCGATGTCGAACTGGGCCGATCGCATCTGCCCCAGCATGTTCTGCGCCACCCGCCAGGTGATGAAGGCCATGGCACTGGCGGTCTGGGCCGGCGTGCGGGCGGCTCCCTGGCGGAACCACTGGCTCTTGATGCGCATGGCGGCCATGATGTCAGTACTTCGTCACACAGCCGCAGCCGATTTGTGCGGCACGAACACGCCACAACCGAGCAGGTGGTTTACGCCCAGGCCGAGCGTCTGCAATTGCAATGCGTGTTGTGGCGTCATCTCGTGCAACAGCAGACTGAAGACATCGAGCATCCGGCCCTGCAACTGCAGGCGTTGGTGCTTGCCGCAGACCCGCGCGGCCGCAAGGCCCCGTGCAGCGAGTTCGCGCTCGACATGCGCCATGAAGGCACCCTCGTCGGGACCATCCGCTGCAACCCGGTACGCATACATCGCGCTGTGCGGACGCAGCGCACGCTGTTGCACCTGACCCAGCTGCACCAGCTGGCCCTGCAGATCGAGCCACAGTCCGCTGGCCGCGGCGAGTTCCGGCACGCGGTCTGCAGCCACCCGCAGCACCAGGCGCGTGCGTTGCGACAGCAGGCCCATCGACTCGTCGCCCGGCACCAGCTTGAGCGGGTGTATCGCAGCAACCGAATCACTCTCCAGCCAGGGCCACACCGCCACCAGGGCCTGACGCAGAGTCTGGGCATGGTCGCGCGGGACAGCATGGCCCTGCAGCACGAACACCGCATCGACGACCTCGGAGGCCACGACTTCGGCGACGGCACTCATGGCAGGTCCCGCGAATCAGGCGCATCGCGTGCCGGGGCCGGCGGCGACGCGGCCGCCCCCTCAGCTTGGGTGCGCGCCCATTGCAGCAAGGCCTCGCCCCATTGGTGCGCAGTCTGGACATCGATCTCGAACACCGTGAATCGGCTCTTCTCGCGAATCCGGGTACGCAGCAGGCTCATGCCGCCGGACGGGTAGTCCAGTTGCTGCAACTCAATCAACTGGCCACCCAACGGATTGGTCCAGCTTGCAAGGGGTGTGATGGTGGTCATGGTTTCTACCTTATTGGGCGCAATCGGGCGCCACACTGTCTATTACCGGTACGGGTGGGGCTGCATTACCCGAATGGGTAGTGGAGCCTACTCAACGCGGGTGATGGCGCAACGCTTGTCAGGTTCGTAGTATCAGTCTCAAGAAGACGCCGGACTGCCCCAAGTCTTCTTGCACCCCTTCGGGGGGCCTGCCGCAAGGCAGGGCTGGGGCGGTTAGTAGTGAACGCCAGTGGCCCTGCGCAGATCGACGATTGAACGGGGCGCCAGATGAACCGGGCTTGCGTACCAGCCGACAGGAGACATGCGATGAGCAAGAAGCAACACGACACCCCGATGCTCGACCAGCTGGAGGGCGGTCCCTGGCCCAGCTTCGTCACCGGGCTCAAGCGCCTGGCCAACGACAGCGACTACATGACCGACCTGCTCGGCCAGCTCGAGCATTCCTACCAGACCCGCAAGGGCTACTGGAAGGGCGGCACGGTTGGCGTGTACGGCTATGGTGGTGGCGTCATTCCGCGTTTCTCCGAGGTTGCCGACAAGTTCCCGGCCTCGAAGGAATTCCACACCCTGCGCATCATGCCACCGGCCGGCATGCACTACACCACCGACGTGTTGCGCAAGATGTGCGACATCTGGGAGCGTCACGGTTCAGGTCTGATCGCATTCCACGGCCAGTCGGGCGACATCATGTTCCAGGGCGCCAGCACCGCCAACGTGCAGGGCGCATTCGACGAACTCAACGAACTGGGCTTTGACCTCGGCGGCGCAGGTCCGGCAGTGCGCACCTCGATGTCGTGTGTCGGCGCCGCACGCTGCGAACAGTCCTGCTTCGACGAGGCGCGGGCACACCGTCAGGTCGTCAACACCTTCCTGGACGACATGCACCGTCCGGCCCTGCCCTACAAATTCAAGTTCAAGTTCTCCGGCTGCCCGAACGACTGCATGAACGCGATCCAGCGCTCGGACATGGCCGTGATCGGCACCTGGCGCGACAACATTCGTACCGACGAGACAATGGCGCGCCAATGGTTCGACAAACACGGGATGGCCGAGCTGGTCAACGACGTAGTCAGCCGCTGCCCGACCAAGACCATCATGCTCAAGGAGACGAAAGACCTCAAGGCCGGCCCCAAGATCTCCAGCGTTGCGATCAACGACACCCAGTCGCTCGAAATCGACAACGGCAACTGCGTGCGCTGCATGCACTGCATCAACGTCATGACCGGCGCGCTCGCCACCGGCACCGACAAGGGCGTGACGATCTTGATGGGCGGCAAGCGCACGCTCAAGATCGGCGACCTGATGGGGACCGTGGTTGTACCTTTCATGTCGATGAAAACCGACGAGGACTACCAGGCGCTGGTCGATCTGGGGCAGAAGTCGATCGACTTTTTCGCCGAGAACGCGCTGGAGCACGAGCGCACCGGCGAGATGATTGAACGGATCGGCCTGGTCAACTTCCTTGAAGGTATCGGCCTGGACGTCGATGCCAACATGGTGGCCACACCGCGCACCAACCCCTATGTCCGCACCGACGGCTGGGACGACGAAGTCGCAAAGATCAATGCCCGCAAGGCTGCCGCGGCCGACTAGATTGCGTCACCACGACCCTGACTGCAGCCACAACGAACACCAGGAAAACCATCATGGCCACCATGCGCAAGCCAATCGAGAGCGGTGTACCCGACAACAAGCAGTTCATGCATCCGCAGATGCTGCGCAACTACGGCAACTGGAAATACCATGACCGGCCACGCCCGGGCGTGTTGCACCATGTCGCCCACAGCGGCGATGAAATCTGGACCGTGCGCGCCGGCACGCAGCGCCAGCTGGACGTATACACGGTGCGCACGCTGTGCGATATCGCCGACCAGTACGCCGACGGCCATGTGCGTTTCACGATCCGCAGCAACATCGAATACATGGTGACCGATCCGGCCCGGGTCGATCCATTGGTCAATGCCTTGACCGTCGCGGGTTTTCCGGTCGGAGGTACCGGCAATTCGGTGTCGTCGATCGCGCATACCCAGGGCTTCCTGCATTGCGACATCCCGGCCACCGACGCCTCGGGCGCGGTGAAAGCGCTGATGGACGACCTGCATGCCGAGTTCATCAAGGAGGAGATGCCCAACCGCGTGCGCTTGTCCACCTCCTGCTGCGAGATCAACTGCGGCGGCCAGGCCGACATCGCCATCGTCATCCAGCACACCAAGCCACCCAGGATCAACCACGACCTGGTGGCCAATGTCTGCGAGCGCCCGAGTGTGGTTGCCCGTTGCCCGGTGGCCGCGATCCGCCCCGCCATGGTGAATGGCAAACCCTCGCTGGAGATCGATGAGTCCAAGTGCATGTGCTGCGGTGCCTGCTACCCACCCTGCCCGCCGATGCAGATCAACGATCCGGAAAACAGCAAGCTGGCGATCTGGGTCGGGGGCAAGAACTCGAACGCACGCAGCAAACCGACCTTCATGAAGATGGTGGCATCCGGCCTGCCGAACAACCCGCCGCGCTGGCCCGAGGTGTCGGCGATGGTGAAGAAGATCCTGTACACCTACAAGGAAGACGCACGCCCCTGGGAACGCATGTCGGAGTGGATCGAGCGCATCGGCTGGCCGCGGTTCTTCGAGAAATGCGACCTGCCATTTACCAAGTATCTGATCGACGACTGGCGCGGTTCACGCTCCAGCCTGAACGCATCGACCCACATCCGCTTCTAAAAGCGCTACAGCACACGTTGATGTCATGAAATTCGGTCTACTCGTCAGCGAAGGGCCCTATACGCACCAGGCCGGTGACAGCGCCTACCAGTTTGCGGTCGCCGCGCTGGCCAAGGGCCATGAGATCCAGCGCGTCTTTTTCTACCACGATGGTGTGAACAACGCGACCCGGCACACCGAGCCACCGCGCGACGACCGGAACATCGTGAACCGCTGGACCGCGCTGGCGCAGGAACACAAGGTCGATCTGGTGGTATGTGTTGCGGCTGCATTGCGCCGGGGCATCAATGACGCCGTGCTGGCGCCAGGCTTTCGAATCTCGGGCCTTGGTCAGTTGGCCGACAGCGGCATCAAGGCAGACCGCATGCTGGTGTTCGGTGACTGACACGACACACGGAACACGAACACCATGACCGAACAACAGGCAACACCGGCTGGCGGCGCAAAGACGAAGAAGTTCATGTTCGTCAACCGCAAGGCGCCCTACGGCACGATCTACGCGCTCGAGAGCCTGGAGGTGGTGCTGATCACCGCCACCTTCGATCAGGACGTGAGCCTGGTCTTCGTCGATGACGGCGTCTACCAACTGACCCGAGGCCAACAGACCAAGGACATCGGCATGAAGAACTTTTCACCGAGTTACCGGGCGCTGGAGGGTTATGACATCGAGAAACTGTATGTGGAGCGCCACTCGCTTGAGCAGCGCGGTTTGAGCGAAAAAGACCTGCTGGTGCCGGTGCAGGTGCTCGACACCCAGGCCATGGCCGAGCTGATGGAGCAGCAGGACGTGGTGCTGAGTTTCTGAAAGCGGAGCCAACATGCTGCACATCGTCAATAAGTCCCCCTTCCAGACCAGCGCGCTCGACAGCTGCCTGCGCTTGGCTCAGAACGGTAGCGCCCTGCTGCTGATCGAGGACGGCGTGTATGCCGTCACGGCCGGCAGCGCCGCCGAGCCACGCATCCATGAAGCCTGTGCCCGGCTCAAGGTCTACGCCCTGCGCCCCGACCTGGACGCCCGCGGCGTCGCCGCGAAGGTGGCCGAAGGCGTGACGCTGATCGACTACGCCGGCTTCGTCGACCTGGCGGTAGAACACCCGAATTCGCAATCGTGGCTGTAGCAGACCTGCGCAGGCCAACACAAACCCCTTTTTACCTGGAGAACACCATGGGCATGGAAATCAACGGCGCGACGATCGAAACCGACGAGGAGGGCTACCTGATCAACCTGTCCGACTGGACCCCCGATGTCGCGCATCAGCTGGCAGAGGAAGAAAAGGTCGAACTGACAGACAACCACTGGGAAGTCGTCAACTTCCTGCGCGAGTACTACAGCGAGTACCAGATCGCTCCCGCGGTGCGCGTGTTGACGAAGGCCATCGGCAAGCAGTTCGGTGAAGAAAAGGGCAACAGCAAGTACTTGTACGAACTGTTCCCTTATGGCCCGGCCAAGCAGGCCTGCAAGATCGCCGGCCTGCCCAAACCGACTGGTTGCATCTGAGCCCCGGCCTGGGCCCAGCCTGCGAATAAGCGCCTTGCGATGCGGCACCGGATGCGTCCATGTCAATGCTGAGCATGCTCTTCGCGGGCCTTTTATATGCCGCAACTCTGGTGCTGGTCGTCGGAGTCGCGAGCAAGATCGCCAACTATGCGCGAACGCCCGCACCGCTGAAGATTCCCACCACGCCAGCCCCGGTCAGTGCCAGCGGCGTGGGCTGGCGCATGGCGCGCGAGGTGGTGTTCTTCGAGAGCCTGTTCAAGTCCAGCAAATGGACCTGGATCTTCGGCTGGAGCTTCCACTTCGGCCTGCTGCTGGTGCTGCTGCGGCATTTGCGCTATTTCCAGCAGCCGGTCTGGCTGCCGGTGGTGTGGATACAGCCGATCGGCGTCTATGCCGGCTTCCTGATGGTCTTTGGTCTGCTCGGTCTGTGGGCGCGGCGCTTCCTGGTGGACCGGGTCCGCTACATCTCCACGCCGTCCGACCATTTGATGCTGGCCTTGTTGCTAGTGATTGGCGGCAGCGGTTTGTTGATGCGATTCGTCGCCCATCCGGACATCATCGCGGTCAAGCAGTTCACGCTCGGCCTGTTGACTGCGAACTGGCAGCCTCTGCCCGCCTTGCCGGTGTTGCTGCTGCACCTGGCCCTGGTCGCACTGTTGATGCTGATTTTCCCGATCAGCAAACTCCTGCATGCGCCCGGCCTGTTCTTCAGCCCGTCGCGCAACCAGAGCGACAACGCGCGTGAGGTCCGACATATCGCGGCCTGGGCCGCGGCGCTGGAAAAGAAGCCCTGAGGGCGACACACACCATGGCCACCGCAGCTTTCGAGACCCCCAAAATCAAGCCCTATCCGGTGATCCCGCTGGTGCAGGAGGGAGCCACATCGCACATCAAGCCCTTTGTTGCCAATGCCGCGGTCCAGAAGGCGCTCGGCTTTCCGGAGGAACTGGTCCCGGACTGGCAACCCAAGGCGATCGCGAAGATGGGCGAGCTGCTGGGCAAATACCGCTCGCTGCAGGTTTACATGGACAGCTGCGTGCATTGCGGTGCCTGCTCCGACAAATGCCACTATTTCCTGGGCACCGGCGACCCCAAGAACATGCCGGTCGCGCGCCAGGACCTGATGCGCAAGGTCTACCGACGCTACTTCACCTTTGCCGGCAAACATTTCCCGAAGCTGGTGGGTGCGGTCGATCTGACACAAGAGGTGCTGGACGAGTGGTACAGCTACTTCCACCAATGCTCCGAATGTCGGCGCTGCTCGGTCTTTTGCCCTTACGGTATCGACACCGCCGAGGTCACGATGGCTGCGCGCGAGATCATGGCGGAGGTCGGCAAGGGCCAGAAATACGCCAACGAGATCATCGGCAAGGTACACCGCATCGGCAACAACCTGGGCCTGCCCGGGCCGGCGCTGGAGAACACGCTCGAAGGCCTGGAGGAAGACCTGAAGGAAGAAACCGGGCTCGACATCCGGCTTCCGCTCGATGTCAAGGGTGCCGAAGTGCTGCTGATCACGCCATCGGCCGATTTCTTTTCCGAGCCCCATGTCGAGAGCCTGATCGGTTACGCCAAGGTGTTCCATGCCGCCGGCATCAGTTGGACGCTGAGCTCGCACGCCTCCGAGGCCGGCAATTTCGGCCTGTTCATCGGCAACTACGAACAGATGCGCGCGATTTCGATGCGCGTCAAGGAAGCCGCTCTGGAACTCGGCGTCAAACGCATCGTGGTCGGTGAATGCGGCCACGCCTGGCGTGTCGCCTACAGCTTCTGGAACACGCTGATCGGGCCCTTCGACTACCTGGATCCGCGTTACCCGGTGCCGCAGCACATCTGCGAGCTGACCGACGACCTGATCCAGCGCGGCGCGCTGCGTTTCGACAAGGAAAAGAACGACGACCGCATCATCACCTTTCACGACTCCTGCAACGTGGCCCGTGCCTCGCGCATGGGCAATATGCCGGGCGGCCAGTTCGTGATCCCGCGGCGCATCGTCACCGCCGTGGCCAACCACTTCCATGACATGGCACCAGAGACCATCGGCGAGAGTACCTTCTGCTGCGGTGGCGGCGGTGGCCTGCTGACCGACGACCTGATGGAGATCCGGGTCAAGGGTGCGCTGCCGCGCATGGAGGCGCTGCAGCAGGTGGTCAACGACCACGGCGTGAATTTCATGGCCACCATCTGCGCCATCTGCAAGGCCCAGTTCACCAAGGTCCTGCCGAAGTACGGCTTCGACATGAGCATGGTGGGTGGTGTGCACCAACTCGTGAGCAAGGCGATCCGGCTCGGCGAACCCCAATAGGAACCCCTGACATGAACACTCCCACACCGGCCCCCGAAATCAAGCCTCTCAGCTTTCGCCGTTTCAAGGACGGAGACAACAAGGTGCGCTCCTGGCAGAAGCAGATCTTCGACGCCGACCATTCGCACAAATGCCCGACCTACATCCAGAGCACACCGCCGTGCCAGGGCAGCTGCCCGTCCGGCGAGGACATCCGCAGCTACCTGAACATCGCGCGCGGCATCGAGAAACCCCCGGCCGGTGTGAAATGGCAGGAGTATGCGTTCGCGCGGCTGACCGAAGCCAATCCATTCCCATCCGTAATGGGTCGGGTTTGTCCTGCGCCATGTGAGTCGGGCTGCAACCGCAACCAGGTGGAGGATTTCGTCGGCATCAACAGCGTCGAGCATTTCCTGGGCGACTATGCGATCCAGAACCAGCTGGCGTATACCAAGCCAACACACCAGAGCGGCAAGACGGTGGCGGTGATCGGCGGCGGGCCGGCCGGCCTTTCGGCAGCCTACCAGCTGGCGCTCAAGGGCCATGCGGTGACGGTGTTCGACGAACATGCCGAATTGGGCGGCATGATGCGCTACGGCATTCCCGGCTTTCGCACGCCGCGCGAGGTGCTCGATGCCGAGATCGGCCGCATCCTCGCGCTCGGTGTCACGACGCGCCTGAACTGCCGCATCGGCACCGACATCGGCATGGCACAGATCCGCGCCGAGTTCGATGCCGTATTCATGGGCCTGGGCGCGCAGTCTGGCCGCCCACTGCCGGTCGAAGGCGCCGATGCACCGAACTGTGTCACCGCCACCGCTTTTCTCAAGGCCTTCAACGATGGACGCCTGCGCCATGTCGGCAAGCGCATCGTCGTGGTCGGCGGTGGCGACACCTCGATCGACGTGGCTACGGTGGCACGCCGGCTCGGCCACATCAACAAGGTCCACGAGTCCGACCGACCCGAGCATGTCATCGCCGGCAACCTGGCGCATGACGTCGCCGAGGTCTCGGCGCGTCAGGGCGCCGAGGTCACGCTGACCTCGATCTTCGCGGTCGACAAGATGCAGGCGAGCCGGCACGAGGTCGAACACGCGCAGAGCGAAGGCATCACGATCCGCGGCGGCATGGCGCCGGTTGCCGTCGTGCGCGACGCCAGCGGGCGGGCGACCGCACTGCGCGTGGTGCGCTGCGAGGCCAAGATCGTCGGCGGCCGACTGGAGATCAAAAACATCGAGGGCAGCGAGGAAGACATCGAGGCCGACCTGATCGTCTCGGCGATCGGCCAGGCGGTGGACTTCACCGGGCTGGAGGAATTCAACAACGGCAAAGGCGGTATTACCAGCGACAAGAATTACCAAGTCCAGGGCCAGGACGGCATCTTCGTTGGTGGCGACGTGGTGCGCCCACACCTGCTGACCACGGCCATCGGGCATGGCTCGATCGCGGCCGACGGCATCGACCGATTCCTGCAAGGCGAGGCGCTCGACAAGCGCCCCAAGATCGACGTGCATGCCTTTGACCTCAAGCGCAAGATGGTGGAGAAGGGATATACCTTCTCCGACTTGCACGAACCGATTCGCGGCACCGACAAAAGCACGGCGGCGATCCACAACTTCGACGATCGCTCCGACCGCCACATGATCTCCCACAAGGAGCTCTACCTCGGCCATTTCCCTTACAGCGCGCGCAACCGGCGCAACATGGTTTCGCTGACCGCCGCCGAGGCGCTGAACAATTTCCAGGAGCGCCTGCAACCCCTGCTTGAGGCGCAGGTAGTGGCCGAGGCCAAGCGCTGCATGAGTTGCGGCCAATGTTTCGAGTGCGACAACTGCGTCGTCTATTGCCCGCAGATTGCGGTGTTCAAGGTGCCCAAATCCAAGTCCACCACCGGACGTTATGTGGACACCAATTACGACCGCTGCATCGGCTGCCACATCTGCGCCGACGTTTGCCCGACCGGCTACATCAAGATGGGGCTGGGAGACTGAGACCATGCCGCGACCGTCGATCCTGCTGTTCATGCTCGCCGCGTTGCTGCTCGGCGCAGGCATGCTGATGGCGGCGACGCGGGTTGCAGCACAGGTGTCGCAACCCGCGGCCGTCCGCGTGCAGCAACCGGTGATCGAGAAGGCCCGGGGTGACCAGTGCGTCGAGGAACCGGCGGTGATACGGCGTACCCACATGGCACTGCTCAAACACCAGCGCGACGAGACCGTGCACCTCGGCATCCGCGGCGCCAGGTACAGCCTGAAAGGATGCATCAGCTGCCACGCCAGCACGAAGACAGGCAGCGTCGCCGCAGCGCCGACCGATTTCTGCGTAAGTTGCCACAGTTATGCCGCCGTGAAGATCGACTGCTTCGAATGCCACTCGAGCAAGCCATGAAACCCGATCCAAACGGTCAAGCTGACAGCAAGAACACCGGAGACACCACGAGCGCGCGGCGCGGCTTCCTGGGCGTGGCAGCGGCTGGCCTGGCCGGCGTCATGCTCGCGCCCGGCATACGCCTGATCGAGATCGCGCAGGCTGCCACAGCGCCAGGCGCGGCGGGTGCGGCAAGCGTAACAGGATCAGCCGGTGTGGCCGGATCGGCTGGGGCCAGCGCGGCGGTGCGTTGGGGCATGCTGATCGACAGCACGCAATGCACCAGTGACTGCACCGACTGCGTCACCGCCTGCAACGTCGAAAACGGTTTGTCCGGCAAGACCGGGCCGACCGATTCGCAGTGGATCCGCAAGATCGAGATCAAGGAGGTCAAGACCGGCCGCACCCAGTCGCTGCCGATGTTGTGCCAGCACTGCGCCGAGCCACCCTGCGTCGACGTCTGCCCCACCGGCGCCTCTTTCAAGCGCGCCGACGGCATCGTGCTGGTGGACCGGCACACCTGCATCGGTTGCCGCTACTGCATCATGGCCTGCCCCTACAAGGCGCGCTCCTTCGTGCACGAGCCGCTGCACGGGCAGAAACCCGATGTGCCGCGTGGCAAGGGAACGGCCGAAGGCTGCACCTTCTGCGTGCACAAGGTGGACCGCGGTGAATTGCCCGCCTGCGTCAGCGCCTGTGCGAAGGCTGGCCACAACGCGATGCTGTTCGGCGACCTGAACGATCCGGACAGCGAAATCGCCCGGCGCGTCGCCAGCGTCGCATCGCGCCAGGTTCGCGAAGACCTGGCTCTTGACACCGGCGTGCGCTACCTGGGGATCTGACGTGATGACGACCCGATCGACAACCACAATGACGACGCATGACGGCAGCGCCACGCGGTGCCTCTCGTGCGGCACAAGAGGACGGGCCCGGCCATGAGGACCAGTCTGCGCGCGCTTGCCGCCGATACGCCCGGGATGATCCCACTTGGCGTCGGGCTGGTGCTCGTGCTGGCGGCGGCGGCCGGCGCATTCTGGACCATGGAGCACTATGGCCACATCGTCACCGGCATGGACAACCAGATCGTCTGGGGTTTGCCCCATGTGTTCGCGGTGTTCCTGATCGTGGCGGCCTCGGGTGCGCTCAATGTCGCATCCATCGCCTCGGTGTTCGGCAAGACCGCCTACAAACCGCTGGCACCACTGTCGGGCATGCTGGCCATCGCCTTGCTGGTGGGTGGCCTGGCGGTGCTGCTGCTCGATCTGGGCCGCCCGGACCGGCTGATCGTGGCGATGACCCACTTCAACTTCAAGTCCATCTTCGCGTGGAACATCTTCCTGTACACCGGTTTCATGGCCATCGTTGCCGCCTATCTGTGGACCATGATGGAGCACAGCATGGGTCGTTTCACGGCCAGCGTCGGCCTGGGTGCCTTCATCTGGCGCATCCTGCTGACCACGGGAACCGGGTCCATCTTCGGTTTCCTGGTGGCGCGCCAGGCGTATGACACAGCCCTGCTGGCGCCGCTGTTCGTGGCGCTGTCGCTCAGTTACGGCGTTGCGATGTTCCTGCTGGTGCTGCTGGCTGCATGCCATGGCGGTGCCCGGCCACTGGGCGATGTGCTGCTGGCCCGTCTGGCACGCCTGCAGATGATCCTCATCGCAGCGGGACTGTATTTTGTGCTGGTCTACCACCTGACCAACCTGTATTTCACCAAGCACCATGGTTTCGAACGTTTCCTGCTGCTTGAGGGTGGCGTCCATACCGCGCTGTTCTGGATCGGTCAGGTCGTGCTGGGCGGACTGCTTCCGCTGGCGCTGCTGCGCCACCACGCCATCGGCCACATGCGCCGGCGCATCGCTGCGGCGGCGGCCCTGGTGATCGGCGGCGGCCTGGCGCAGATGTACGTGACCATCATCGGCGGCCAGGCCTTCCCGCTGGTGCTGTTCCCCGGGCGCCAGATCAGCAGCAGTTTTCGCGACGGCATCGTCAACCCCTACCAGCCCAGCCTGCCGGAATGGTTGCTTGGGCTGGGCGGGATGGCCCTGGCCGCGTTGATCATGTTGCTGGCACTGCGCCTGTTGCCGCTGCTGCCGCAACGTCTCGACGATGCCGTCCTGGAGGAAGCGCCCTCCGAAGTCAACGCAGCGAGGGTCTGACTATGGCACGGCTACTGATCTCCGCCGCACACAAATCCTCCGGCAAGACCACGGTGACGCTCGGCCTGTGCGCCGCCTTGCGCGCGCAGGGACTGGTGGTGCAGCCCTTCAAGAAGGGACCCGACTACATCGACCCGATGTGGCTGAGTCGGGCCAGCGGACGGGACTGCTACAACCTTGACCCCTACCTGTCAACCCAGGAGCAGATCCGCGCGTGTTTCGTGCAGCATGCCGCCGGCGCCGATATCGGCATCGTCGAAGGCAACAAAGGTCTGTACGACGGCATGGCGCTGGACGGCAGCAACTGCAATGCCGCACTCGCCCAGATGCTCGACCTGCCGGTCGTGCTGGTGCTTGATGCGCGCGGCATGACACGGGGCATCGCGCCACTGATCCTGGGTTACCAGGCCTTCGATCCGCGCATCCGTATCGCCGGCGTGATCCTGAACCGACTCGGCGGCGCGCGCCACGAATCCAAGTTGCGCGCGGTGATCGAACACTACACGGACGTGCAGGTGCTCGGCGCCGTGGCGCAGGATCCGGCGCTGGCGCTGATCGAACGCCATCTTGGCCTGATGCCCGATCAAGAACTGGCCGACGCAGCGGATCGGGTGCAGTCCATCGGAAAGCGCATCGCAGAGCAGGTCGACCTGGCCGCAGTGCTGCGTGTCGCGCGCGACGTGGCGCCACTGCCAGAGCGCGAGTTGCCGGTACCAGGCCCGGCACTGCCGTCCGCCGCGACGCTGCCGCCGGTGCGCATCGGGCTGGCGCGCGACAAGGTCTTCGGTTTCCACTACCCCGACGACCTGCAGGCGCTGGCCCAGGCGGGCGCCGAGATCGTACCCTTCAACACCCTGCAGGACCCGGCCCTGCCCGAGGTGGACGGACTGTTTCTGGGCGGCGGTTTCCCCGAGATGTTCATGGCACCGCTGCAGGCCAACACCGCGCTGCGCGCGGACATCCGCTGGGCCATCGATGCCGGCATGCCGGTGTACGCAGAATGCGGCGGCCTGATGTACCTGGCGCGCAGCCTGCGCTGGAAAGACCAGAACCACGAAATGGTCGGCGCACTGCCAATCGATGTGGTCATGCACGAGCGCCCGGTCGGGCGCGGCTATGTCGAACTGCAGCCGACGGCCGCCATGCCCTGGTCGGTGCTTTCCGACCCGTCGGCCAGCGTTGTGCGCGGACATGAATTCCACTATTCCAGCCTGGAGAACATCGGGCCCGGGATGCACTATGCCTACAAGGTGCTGCGCGGGCACGGCCTCGATGGCGAACACGACGGTATCGTTTATCGCAATGTGCTGGCATCCTACGCACACCTGCGCAGCGGCGCCGGATCGGATTGGGCGGCAGGTTTTGTTGCCTTCGTGCGCGCCTGCAGCGCGGCCAAGGCCCGGCCAGCGAACGCAACGAGACCGGCACAGGTGCTGATGGTCGAGGGACGACCGGTCGCGATCGACACCGAGGGCTACCTGTCCAACCTGGACGACTGGTCGGAGGCCTTTGCAAGCAAGCGCGCCGAAATGGAGAACCTGGAACTCTCCGACCTGCATTGGCAGGTGATCCGCTACCTGCGTACCTATTTCGATGAGCATCGGGTGCAGGCCCAGGTGCGGGCGATGATCCGCCACTTTACCCAGGTCTGGGGCCCCGAACGCGGCAACAACCACTTCCTGCATGAACTGTTCCCGATGGGCGGCCCGCAGAAGCAAGGAAACCGGCTCGCCGGACTGCTGCGCACCAAGGGCGAGCATTGACCAACACGACACGGAGACGAAGATGTTCAACCTGACCAGTAGCGCCGCGCGGCAAATCCAGCGCGCATCGATCTTCAACAACGGTAGCGACTCGAAAAGAGGCACGCGATGAACGCCCGCGTCGACCATCCGCCGCGCGCCATTGGTTGTGTCCATCTGGTGGGCGCCGGTCCTGGCGATCCAGAGTTGCTGACCTTGCGCGCAGTGCGGCTGCTGCAATGCGCCGACGTCGTCGTCTACGACCACCTGGTCTCCCCTGCGGTACTCGACTTCGTCGCTGCCACGGCCCGGCGTATCTACGCCGGCAAGCGGCGCAACGAACACAGCATGCGCCAGGAACAGATCAATACCTTACTAGTGCAACTAGCCCGTGAGGGTCTGCAGGTGGTGCGCCTCAAGGGCGGCGACCCCTTCATCTTCGGACGCGGCGGTGAGGAGCTGCAGGCGCTCGCAGCCGAAGGGGTGCGCTTCGAGGTCGTGCCCGGCATCACTGCGGCGTCCGGCGTCTCGGCCTGCGCGGGCATTCCGCTGACGCACCGCGATTTTGCGCAGACTTGCCTGTTCGTCACCGGTCACCTGAAAGACGGCAGCGCCAACCTGGACTGGCCCAGCCTGGTGCGAACGCACCAGACCGTCGTGATCTACATGGGACTGAGCGGCCTGCCGGGTATCTGCCGCCAGATGCTGCTGCATGGCGCGTTGCCGGAGCTACCGGTGGCGGTCGTGCAGGATGGCAGCATATCGACACAGCAGGTGGTCACCGGCACGCTGACCACCATCGCGGACAAGGTGGCGCGCGCTGGCCTGCGCTCGCCCAGCCTGACCATCATCGGCGAAGTGGTGTCGCTGCACGACTCACTGGCCTGGTTCGGGTCGGCACAGGTGAGCGCTGCTGCCTGAGTCCGCCGCCCGTCTTCAGCCGCGCGTCAGCCGCTGCGTATCGTCGATTGGTCTGCCGCCATCCTGTTCGCTGCGAAACTCGAACGCGAACACGGCTGCCTCGACACGTGAGCGCAGCTTGAGCTTGTCCATGATGTGGCGCACATGCAATTTCACGGTGTTGTGGCTGATGTCCAGTGCCTGCGCGATCACCTTGTTGCTCTGGCCACGCGCGACATGGTCGAGCACCTCGCGCTCGCGCTCGGTGAGCGAGGCCACCCGTTCGCTTCTGACCGAGCCCTTGGGGCCGGACTGCAGCAACTGCGCCAGCTTGAGCGTCATGGCCGAGGCGACGACCAACTCGCCGCGCGCGGCGCGCCCGATCGATGCGATGACCTCTTCGGGATCCATGTCCTTGAGCAGGTAACCACGAACCCCGGCGCGCAACGCGGCCGACAGGTCGTCCTCACTGTCGCTCATGGTCAGAACCACGACCGGCGTTTCGCAGCCCTGCGCACGCAGCTCGCGCAGCAGGCTCAATCCTTCCGTGCTGCCCAGGCGAAGGTCCAGCACCAGCAGTTCAGGCTGGTGCGCGAGCAACAACGACAACACCTGCGCCGGGTCGCCGGTGGCGGCCACCACGTGCATGTCACCCTGCTGCTCCAGCAGCTCGGACAAGCCGCTGCGGCACAGGGAATGGTCGTCGACCAGCATGATGCGGAACCTGTCCGTCATGTGTTGCTCCGATCGCGGGTGCATACCAGTGGAAGCCGCAGGCGAACCCGGGTGCCGTCACCGCGGTTGTTGCCCACGTCAATGTGCGCACCCAGGCGCTGCGCCCGCGCCTGCATGATGCCCAGGCCCAGATGACTACCATCAGGCGACGCGTCGGTCTCGGCCTGCGCTTCGGATGCCGCAAGGCCCTTTCCGTCGTCCTCGATCAGGAACTCCAGCCCCGGTTCAGTGCGGCGAATGGAGATCAGTGCGTGGCGCGCCATCGCGTGTTTTGCAATGTTGGCCAATGCCTCCTGGATGATGTGGAACACCTGCACCTCCTGGGCGTCGTCCAGGCCGAGCGGCCCTGCGCTGTTGCGGATCTCCAGCGCGATGCCGGTGCGCTCGGGATAACTGTCCGCGATGTGCTGCAGTGCATGCAGCAGGCCCAGCGGGTCCAGCCGGGTCCGAAAGAAACCCATGACCTCGCGCAGGTTGTGGTGCACCTCCCCCATCGCCTGCTTCACCTCATCGAAGTAGCGAACGGACTGCTGGTCGTCGTGCGCCAACATCGCCTTGTTCAGCAGCGGCAGACGCATCTTGGCATAGGTCAGGGTCTGGGCGATCGCGTCGTGCACCTCGCACACCATCTCCTGGCGCTCCCGGAGCACCGTCACGCGGGTACGCTCGCGCTCGAGGCGTGCATTGTGCAGTGACAGCCCCAGCAACCGGCCGATCAGACGCAGCATGTTCTCGCTGGCGGCATCGAGTTGCGTGTGTGCATCGAAGAACAGGTTGTAGACACCCAGGATCTGGCCGCCATGGGCCAACGATATGGTCAGCATGCGCCGGCACTGCAAACCAAAATAGCCATGCGGGCTGTGCCGGGCACAGGACGCCATATCGTCCACCCAGGCCAAGGTGTCGCAACCCGCTGCGACACCGCATATGCCGCAGTCGCGCGCCACCATCCGCTCGGTCTCCAGGACATCTGCCGGCAAGCCGATCTGCGCAACCAGACGCAACTGCTGCCCGTCGTCGGCCAGCACCCGCACCGCACCGGCCTGGGCCCCGGCCAGCGCCAGGATAGACACCAGGAAATGTTCGAGCAACGTCTCGATGTCATCGCCCGCGTCGATGGCCGCCGAAGTGTCGGACAGCCGCGCCGCAACATCACACGCTTGCGCGTGGGTCGATGTCGGAGCCTGCGTCAACGGATGGACTGTCATGAGAGCATGCTAGTCCATTACGGCTTGCTTACATAGCAGGAAGACTGCGCCAGATCAAGAAAACCTACCCATCCGGGTAATGCCCGCTCACCCGTGGTGGTAGTAGACGACGCAAGGTCGCAATGGCTCTAATGAAGCCATGCATCGTCAAGGCCGGACGCACCGACACACGAGCGATCTGCCCCAACGCGCTTTTGACCAGGAGATGAAGACATGCGTATTTTCTTGTTGATAGCAACTCTCATTGCAAGCTTCTGGGCGTCGGCTGAAGAGGCCCCGGGTCTGGAGGCCGCACGCAAGGTGGCCAGTTCGGTTCCGCCCAAACTATTGCAGGTGTTGATCACGGAAATCGACAAGGGCGGACCGGAATCGGCCATCGCCGTATGCCGCGACAAGGCACCGGAGATGGCCCGCAGCGCGTCGGAGCAAACCGGTTGGTCGATCCGCCGGGTCAGCCTGCGCAATCGCAATCCGAAAGCAGTTCCCGATTCATGGGAACGCGCCACATTGGAGGAATTCGACCGCCGGGCCGCAGCCGGAGAGAATCCGGCGACGCTGGAAAAGGGCGAAATCGTCAGCCAGGGAGCGCAAAAAGAATACCGCTACATGAAGGCGCTGCCGGTGCAGCAGATCTGCATGGCTTGCCATGGCCCGACTGACAGCCTGACTCCTGCCGTCAAGGAGCAGTTGCATCAGCTTTACCCGGACGACAAGGCCACCGGGTATACGCTGGGCCAGATCCGCGGAGCAATGACCATCCGCAAGGCGATGTGACACGGCCACAGGTCACCACAACAGAACAACAAGACGGAGACCATCCATGAACCCTCTGATCCAGATCCTGGCACTGCCATTGGGCATCCTGCTCACCGCCGGAGCGGCGCACGCCACGAACGGCTATTTCTCGCACGGCTACGGCCTGAAGGCCAGTGGCATGGGTGGCGTCGCGACGGCGCTGGCGCAGGACAGCTTCGGCGGCGCCAACAACCCCGCAAGCATGGTCTGGGCCGGTTCTCGCATGGACATGGGTCTGACCTGGTTCCGCCCGACGCGCGACGCCGAACGCAGCGGCGCCCTGATGCCGACGCTCAACGGCCGCGTCGAGAGCGACCGCGAAAACTGGTTGATGCCGGAATTCGGCTACAACAAGATGATCAACCCGGACCTGTCGCTGGGCGTCTCGGTGTATGGCAACGGCGGCATGAACACCACCTATCCCCAGGGCAACTTCAATTGTGGCGGCGGCGCCGCCAACCTTTTGTGCGGCAGTGGAACCCTGGGCGTGAACATGATGCAGCTGCTCGTCGCGCCGACCGTTTCCTACAAGCTGAACGACCGGCACTCGGTAGGCGCATCGGCCCTGCTGGGCTACCAGCGCTTCAGTGTGCAGGGCATACAGTCGTTCGACAACGCACCAGGTTTTCCTCCGTTCACCGGCGCGCCGGGCAGCGTCACCAACCGCGGCACTGACACCGCCTTCGGCGCTGGCGTTCGGGTCGGTTACATGGGCCGATTGAGCGACCAGGTATCGGTCGGCGCCTCCTATTCGAGCAAGGTCCGCATGGGCAGGTTCGACAAATACAAGGGACTCTTCGCCGGCTCAGGCGACTTCGACATCCCCTCGAACTACAGCATTGGCGTGGCCTTCACCCCCAGCCCGGAGTGGACCATCGCGCTGGACTACGGTCGCATCAACTACAGCGAGGTCGCCTCGGTCGGCAACGCCAGCATGCCGTTGGCTCCACTAGGGGCGCCCAATGGCCCGGGTTTCGGCTGGAGAGACATCAACGTGGTCAAGATCGGTGTGGCTTGGCAGATGAACCCGCAATGGACACTGCGGGCCGGCTACAACCGGGGCGACAACCCGATCCGGCCCGCCGACGTGACCTTCAACATCCTGGCGCCGGGTGTCGTGACGACCCACTACACGCTGGGCTTCAGCTACGCGATGGGCAAGGACGACGAGATCACCGGCGCGTTGATGGTTGCACCGCGCCAATCGGTGTCGGGAGCATCCCTGTTCAACCTCTTCATGGGTGGCGCTGCCGGAAACGAGACGATAAGTATGCGTCAGATGTCCGTCGGTCTGGGTTACAGCAAGAAGTTCTGAGCAAAGTCATGTCGGGACCGGCACGAGGCTGCGCGCACAAGCCGATCGCTCGAACGGAACAAACTCTGACATGCATCAATGGCGGCGCGCCTGACACAACCTAAAAGGTACAACATGTGGACAAGACGGTTGATGAGCGTCGCGGGGCACGAACGATGCACTTTACCCAGGTTGCGCACGACTGCGGCCGGCGCCCGGCCTGACGAGCAAAATCAGCTGCAATGCGTTGAATGAACAAGAGGGCCGTATGGAACCCAGCAAGATCAACATCGTCGTCGTCGCCGGCTCGCTCGAACGCCTGCAGATGGCGGCGATGGTCGCGTCGGTGGCCGCTGTCAGCGGCAACGCGGTCAACATCTTCCTGTCCATGAACTCGCTCGGCTACTTCGTCAAGGGCAGCGACGCGACGCCACCGGCCGAAGGCGCGTTCGGCGAACTGATGGCCGGCAAGAAGATCCCCGACTTTCGTACGCTCATCGAGCAGGCGGTGGAACTCGGCGACGCCAAGGTATCGCCTTGCTCGATGGCCATGGACGTGATGGCGATCGACAGCAGCGCGCTGCCGCCGTACTTCGGGCCACCGCTGGGCCTCACCAAGTTCCTGCACAGCGCCAGGGACACGCAGATCTTCACCTTCTAAAGCAAAGGCCGGTACGAACCATGGCGGAGAAACAAGTAATCGACGCGCGCAACAGCTATTGCCCCGGCCCGTTGATGGAGTTGATTGGCTGGATCAAGCTCGCCGAGATCGGCGACGAACTCGAGTTGCTGTCCACCGACAAGGGCTCGGCCGACGACGTCCCGGAATGGGTGAAGAAGGTCGGACACGAATATCTCGGCTCCCGCGAGGAGGCCGGCGTATGGCATATCTCGGTGAAGAAAACCAAATAGCCTGGCAGCGGCTTGTCTGCTTTGACGAAAGGAGTG
>CAJDWR010000082.1_pt1 | contig 20192 bp, 12 predicted proteins | sample 7391651 | NCBI WGS metagenome assembly CAJDWR01 (sample SAMEA7055720, study PRJEB34461) | soil metagenome | biome: terrestrial ecosystem; feature: Peninsula; material: soil | place: Antarctica | collected 2016
GCAGCAAAGAAGGTGAAGACAAAGAGGACAGCGGCAAAACGCAAGGCCTGACCCTGCATCCGACAGGGCGGTCAGGTCGTGTACCTCCTTATCCGCTTCGATGCCCGTGCCCGGCCACCTGGCCGGCACGCTGGCACGGCGGTGAGACACGGTCAGCCGTGTATCCCCCCCATACACATTTTCAGTGATCAGCCATACGCCGCATCACAGGGGCCAGACCAGCAACAGCAGCGGAATGCTGACGGCCGCCACCAGAATCTCCAGTGGCAAACCGAGCCGCCAGTAGTCGCCAAAACGGAAACCACCCGGGCCCAGGATCAGCGTGTTGTTCTGATGCCCGATCGGCGTCAGGAAGGCGCAGGACGCACCGATGGCCACTGCCATCAGGAAGGCATCTGCACTGACACCCAGTGCAGTGGAGGTGCCGAGCGCGATCGGACACATCACCGCGGCTGTCGCCGCGTTGTTCATCATGTCGGACAGGAACATCGTCACCACCAGGATGAGCGACAGCCCGATCACCGGATTGCCTTGGGCCAGGTTTTGCAGCAGGAAACGCGCGATCAGGTCTGCGGTGCCGGTCGTCTCCATCGCACCGGCCACCGGAATCAACGCAGCCAGCAATACGATCACCGGCCAGTCGATGGCGTCGTAGACCGCACGCGGCGGCACGGTGCGCAGCGCCATCGACGCCAGCACCCCGAGTGCAAACGCGACCGCCGCTGGCAGCAGGCCCAGTGCAGCGATCGCCACCGCACCCACCATGATGCCAGCCGCCATCCAGGCCTTGCGTGGACTGGGGATACGCAAGGCGCGCTGGGCCAGCGGCACACAGCCGTTGTCGGCGGCAAATTCTGCGATCACATCGGGGGGCCCCTGCATCAGCAACAAGTCGCCCGGCCGGATCGCCATCGCGCGCAACCGCGCCACCGATCGCCGCCCCTGGCGCGACAGTGCCAGCATGTTCAAACCGTAGACCGTGCGCAAGCGGATGCCACTGGCTGAACGACCGGCAAGCAAAGAGCCGGGCAACACGGCCAATTCCATCAGCACGATCTCGACTGGCGGTCCGCGCTTGTCGTCGTCCTTGTCCTTACCGTTGCCCTTCTCTTTGTCTTTGTCTTTGTCTTTGTTGTCTTTGCTTCTGTCGTCGGACTGCGGAGCCGTCAAACCACGGTCTGGCTCCGCCGGTGCATCCGGCTCTGCGTCGGACACTCCGGCGGTCGTTTCGTCGTCGGCTTCATCGTCCTTGGTCGCAGGCTTGCGTGACTCCTCGAGCTTGAGTCCGAACGAGGACAACACCTCGGCCAACGCATCGGCATCGGCTTCGATCACCAGAATGTCGCCCTCGTGCACCCGGCGCTGCGGATTGGGCGCGACGACCCGCACCTCATTGCGCACCAGACCCACAATCTGGGCTCCCACATTGTCCATTGCGTGGTTGAGTTCGTGCAGCGTTTGCCCCTCGGCCGCACTGCCGCGCTGCACCCGGGCTTCGGTCAGGTAGGCGCCGGTTTCAAATCCCTCCATGCCGGACTGTTCGCGCGCCGGCACCAGCCGCCAGCCGATCAGCACCACAAACGCGACACCCGCCACCGCTACCGTCAGGCCGATCGGCGTGAAGTCGAACATGCCGAAACTCCCCATGCCGCTGCGCTCGCGAAAACCGGCCACGATCAGGTTCGGCGGCGTGCCGATCAGCGTCGTCATGCCACCCAGGATGGTGCCGAAAGCCAGCGGCATCAACACCTGGCCAGGCGTCAAATCCAGTCGTTTCGACAACTGGATTGCCACCGGCATCAACAAGGCCATGGCGCCCACGTTGTTCATGAAACCCGACAACACTGCGCCCAGACCGATCAATGCCGCCATGCTGACCATGGCGCCGCCTTCCTTTGGCAACACAAGGCGCGCCAGCACGTCGACCGCACCCGACGATTGGAGCCCACGGCTGAGCACCAGCACACAGGCCACCGAAATCACGGCCGGATGACCAAACCCGGAAAACGCCTGATCCGCTGGCAGCAGACCGGTCACCACGCAGGCGAGCAAGGAAGCAATCGCGACCATGTCATGGCGCCAGCGCCCCCACAGGAACATCAATACGGTCAGGAACAGGATCACGAGGATCAGGGCCTGGTCACTGATGATGGCGCTCACTGGACTACCCTCGGTCGTGCGGACTGCGCGATCAAGCGCCTTGCCGTGGCCCGGCGGCAATCATGCCCGACGCTTCCAACTGGTCGCGCAGCCATGTCGGCAACAAGCAGGCAAATCGCGTGATGTGCAGGATCAATGCGCGCTGGCGCCGATCCGTGCGTCGGGCTTGACCTGCTTGAGCAGATCCAGCATCGCGGCCTGGATCCGCTCCAGCGCCGCCTCGGTATGACCTTCGAAGCGCAGCACCATGACCGGCGTGGTGTTCGACGAGCGCATCAGACCAAAACCATCAGGCCAGTCCACGCGCAAGCCGTCGATGGTGTTGATCACCGCCTGTGGTCCGAAATCCGCCAGCGCCACCGCCTTGCGAACCAGTTCGGGCGCCTCGCCTTCGGCGCAGGCCACGTTCAGCTCAGGGGTCGAAAAGCTGGTGGGCAAAGCGTCAAGCATCGCATTGGCATCCGGTACACGACTGACGATCTCCAGCAAGCGGCAGGCGGCATAGGTGCCGTCATCGAAACCGTACCAACGCTCCTTGAAGAAGATGTGGCCACTCATTTCACCACCGAAAGGTGCGTCAAGTTCCTTCATGCGCGCCTTGATCAGCGAATGGCCGGTCTTGTACATCAGCGGTTTGCCACCGGCGGCCTCGATCGCTGGCGCCACCCGCTGCGAGCACTTGACATCGAACACGATCGTGCCGCCGGGCACGCGCGACAACACATCGCGCGCGAACAGGATGATCTGCCGATCCGGGTAGATGTTGTTGCCCTCGCGCGTGACGATGCCCAGCCGGTCGCCGTCGCCGTCGAACGCCAGGCCGAGTTCGGCGTCACCATCCGCCAGTGTCGCAATCAGGTCGCGCAGGTTCTCGGGTTTGCTCGGATCGGGATGGTGGTTCGGAAAGTTGCCATCGACCTCGCTGAACAATTCAGTCACCTCGCAGCCGATCGCGCGCAGGATCGCCGGTGCCGAGGCTCCGGCAACACCATTGCCGCAATCGACGACGATCTTAAGTGGTCTGGCCAGGCGGATGTCGGACACGATGCGCTCGGTATAGGCCTTGAGCACATCGTGCTGGCGCAGCGAGCCGCCGCCCTGCAAGGTCCAGTTTTCGTCGTTCATCATGCGCCGCAACGCCTGGATGTCCTCGCCGTAGATAGCGCGTCCACCCATCACCATCTTGAAGCCGTTGTAGTCGCGCGGATTGTGGCTGCCGGTGACCTGGATGCCGCTGGCACATAAGGTATTGGCTGCGAAATACAGCATCGGCGTGGTCACCATGCCGATGTCTATCACCTCGACACCCACCGCCGTCAAGCCGCGGATCAAGGCCGCCGCCAGGCTGGGTCCGCTCAACCGCCCATCGCGGCCGACCGCCACTGTCCGCTCGCCCTGCGCCCACGCAATCGTCCCGAACGCCTTGCCAATGCCTTCAGCGATCTCGTCGGTCACGGTACTGGGGACGATGCCGCGGATATCGTAGGCCTTGAATATCGATGCGTCTGTCTGCATGCTGCTGCTCCCGGTGGTGACATCGGGCCTGTTGCAAGCCCTGGAAAATTGTAAGCTGCGGCCCTGCGCGACCACTCGCCGCAAGCCGGACGCCGGGGCGCCGTGACCAGTCCGCACCTCTGGGGAAAACCCGCATTTCACCAGCGTTACGAAGTGTATACAGTTTCTCCATCATCGCCGCGGTGCCCACTCCTCGTGGATTGCGATGCCCGCTCCTTACAGTGCCCGCTGTGGTGAGGAGAAATGCAAGGCTCTGGCTTTGCTTTCTCCAACTATTGCAAGGATGTGGCGATGCAAGCCAATATGCGTGACCAGGTCCACCCAGTGGACGAAGTTCTGCCCGCAGTTCGCCTGACCACGCTGGGATTGCAGCATGTGCTGGTGATGTACGCCGGCGCCATCGCAGTGCCGCTGATCGTCGGGCACGCGCTCAAACTCTCGCCGGAACACATCGCGATGCTGATTTCTGCCGACCTGTTTGTCTGCGGCATCGTGTCGGTGATTCAGTCGTTCGGCATGACACGGTGGTTTGGCATCAAATTGCCGGTCATGATGGGGGTGACTTTTGCCGCGGTCGGTCCGATGGTGGCCATGGCCAACGCCACACCCGGTGTCGAAGGCGCGCGCATGATTTTCGGCGCGATCATCGGTGCCGGCATCATCTCGATGCTGCTCGCACCCGTGATGGGGCGACTGCTGCGCTTTTTCCCTCCCGTTGTCACTGGCACCATCATTGCCATCATCGGTATCAGCCTGATGCGCGTGGGCGTGGGGTGGGCAATGGGCGGTCCGGACTTTCTGGCCCAACGCACCGATGTGCCCAAACTGGTGGCGATGGTCGATAGCGCCAAGGCCGCAGCCACCAGCGCCGCGGATATCAAACTCGGTCCGATCCCGCTAGTGAACAACCCGAACTATGGCGCACTCGACCACATGTTGCTGGCCGGCTTTGTGCTGGTCGTCATCTTGCTGCTGGTGAAATATGGACGCGGCTTTGTCTCCAATATTGCGGTGCTGCTGGGCATCATCATCGGGTGCATCGTGGCGGTGGCCACCGGAAGGATGCATTTCGACAAGGTCGCCAAGGCTGGCTGGTTCGACGTCGTGTTGCCGTTCTCCTTTGGCATGCCCATCTTCGATGCCTTCGCAATCCTGACCATGACACTGGTCATGATCGTCGTGATGATCGAATCCACCGGCATGTTCCTGGCGCTGTCGGACATGACGGGCAAGAAAATCAGCCAGACGGAATTGACTGCGGGCCTGCGCACCGACGGGCTGGGCACGTTGATCGGCGGCATCTTCAATACCTTCCCCTACACCAGCTTCTCGCAGAACGTCGGTCTGGTTGGAGTCACTGGCGTGCGCAGCCGTTTTGTCTGCGTGGCCGGCGGCATCATCATGATCATCCTGGGCCTGTTGCCCAAACTGGGAGCGCTGGTCGAATCGATACCGCTATTCGTACTCGGCGGCGCCGGCCTGGTGATGTTCGGCATGGTCGCCGCCACTGGAATCCGCATCCTGGCGGATGTTGACTTCAGGAACAACCGATTCAACCTCTACATCGTTGCCATATCGATCGGTGCCGGCCTGATTCCGTTGGTGGCGCCACACTGGTCGCAACAGATGGCGCATGGTCTGCATCCGCTGCTCGAATCGGGCATTCTGCTGACATCCATCACCGCAGTAATCCTGAATTTCTTCTTCAATGGCAGCAAGGCAGACGAAGCGGGCGCCATTGAAGCCGCCCGAGCCGCACAGGTGCATTGATGTGCAACGATGCGCCGGCGCAGCTTGCCTTGGCCATAGCCAGGCCAAGGCCATAGTCAGACGGAATCGTCAGTCGCTGTCGCGGCCAGCACCGTGCGGTACAGCGACATGTACGCCATCGCCGCAGGTTCCCACGAAAAATCCTGCGCCATGCCGCGGCGCAGCAGGCTGCGCCAGGGTCCAGCCTGTCGATACAGGGCGATCGCCCGTTGCGCAGCGCCCGCCAGGGCGTGCGCCGACTGCGCGTCAAACACGAAACCCGTCGCGGTGCCATCGGCCATCGACGCTGCGTTGGTATCCACCACCGTATCGGCCAGCCCACCGACGCGGCGCACCACCGGCACCGTGCCATAAAGCAGGCCATACAACTGCGTGAGTCCACAGGGCTCAAACCGCGACGGCAACAAAATCATGTCGGCGCCCGCCACCATCCGGTGCGCCGCGGCCTCGTCATAGGTCAGTTTGGCCGCGACACGTCCGGGATGGTGGAGTGCCGCTTCGGCGAAAGCCGCTTCGAGTACCGCATCACCGGTTCCTTGCACCGCGACTTGCGCGCCCTGCGCCAGCAATGCCGGCAGGGCCTCGAGCAACAGATCGAGCCCTTTTTGCGCAGTCAGGCGGCTCACGATTGCCAGCAGCGGCGCAGCCGGATCGACATGCAGGCCCAGCATGCGCTGCAAGTCGGCCTTGCAACGCGCCTTGCCGTCCAAGGCGCTGCTGGAATAGGTTGCCGCGATCATCGCGTCTGCCCCGGGGTTCCAGACCGCTCCATCGACACCATTGAGGATGCCGCTCACATCCGCCCCCCGCGCACGGATCAGTCCATCCAGGCCGAAGCCGAACGCCTCGGTGGCTATCTCGCGGGCGTAGGTAGGGCTGACCGTGGTCACCCGTTGTGCATAGGCCAGCCCGGCCTTCATGAACGACAGCTGCCCATGGAACTCCAGCGCATGATGTGTCATGAAACGCGCGGGCAACCCCAGCAGGTGGTAGTCCTGCGCATCGAACAAACCCTGGTAGGCGAGGTTGTGCACCGTGAACACCGAACGCGGCGAGCTACCCGGATGCGCCGCCAGGTAGGCGCAACCCATCGCGGCGTGCCAGTCGTGTGCATGTACCAGCTGTGCAGACCACTGCGCATCGATGGCGCCGCTGGCCAGCTGCGCAGCGACCCAGCCCAACAACCCGAACCGTTGCAGGTTGTCGCTCCACTCCTGCCCTTCGTTATCCTGGTAGGGGTTGCCTTCGCGTTGGTACAGATACGGTGCCTCCACCACATACGCGGTAACGCCGCTGTGCGCGATCATGCCCAGATGCAGGCGCACGCGCGCCGCGCCGAACGCGGGGCCGATCTCGCACACCAGGCGCTTGCCCGTGACACCGTCCATGATGGCCGGCAACCCGGGCAACAGCAGCCGCACATTGGCACCTTGTTTCAGCAAGGCCTGCGGCAAGGCGCCCATCACATCGGCCAGGCCCCCGGTCTTGACGAGCGGAAAAATTTCTGCGCCGACCTGCAGAACCCTCATACGGCGATCGCATCGAGCATGTCGCGGGTCACCAGGCAGATGCCGTTTTCGCTGCGGTGAAAACGCCGCTCATCGAGTTCCGCGTCCTCGCCGATCACCATGCCATCGGGAATCTTGCAACCGCGGTCGATCACGGCGCGCGTCAGCCGCGCGCCACGCCCGACCTGCACATACGGCAACAACACGGACCAGTTGACGGTGGAATAGGAATGCACACGGACGCTGGAGAACAACACCGAGCGGAATACCGCGCCCGAGACGATGCATCCGCCCGAGACCAGGGACTCGACCGCGATGCCGCGCCGGTCGTTCTGGTTGTGTACAAATTTGGCCGGTGGCAGTTGCGGCTGGTAGGTCCAGATCGGCCAGCGTTGGTCATACAAGTTCAACTTTGGATCGGTGGCGGTGAGGTCGATGTTGGCATCCCAGTAGGCGTCAATCGTGCCGACGTCACGCCAATAGGCGTCCTTGTCCGATCCGAGCGGCACACAGCTCAAGGCGAAGGGGTGTGCAGCGGCGCATCCGGTGCGTACCGCATGCGGAATGATGTCCTTGCCGAAGTCGTGATGCGAGTCTTCGTCGGCCATGTCGCGGGCCAACTCCCGGTACAGGTAGTCGGCGTCAAAGATATACACGCCCATGCTCGCCAACGCCAGGTCGGGATGGCCGGGCATGGGCGGCGGATCGGCCGGTTTTTCGAGGAAATCGGTGATCATCTCGTGTTCGTCCACATGCATCACGCCGAATGCGCTCGCCTCCTCGCGCGGCACTGCGATGCAGGCGACCGTGCACGGTCGCCCCTTCTTCACATGGTCGGCCAGCATCAGCGCGTAGTTCATCTTGTAGACATGGTCTCCTGCGAGCACGACGATATAGTCGGCGCCGTAACCCTTCAGGATGTCCTGATTCTGGTGCACCGCATCGGCAGTACCGCGGTACCAACTGTCGTCGTCGTTGCGCTGTTGCGCCGGCAACAGATCGACAAACTCGTTCATCTCGGATTTGAGGAAGGCCCAGCTATGCTGCAGATGCCGCAGCAGGCTATGTGACGAATACTGCGTGATCACACCAATGCGCCGGATGCCCGAATTGAGGCAATTGGAGAGCGCAAAATCAATGATGCGAAACTTGCCGCCAAAATAGACCGCCGGTTTGGCGCGATGGTCGGTCAGGGCCATCAGCCGGCTGCCGCGCCCCCCGGCCAGAACCAGGGCGATGGTGCGTTTGGGCAAATCCAGGCTCTGAGCCAATTCATATGTTTCCATGCGTTCTCCTCACAAAGGGTAATCCTGGTCACATATCCATCTTAATGCCCTCATCACGGCGACTATGCGACGCTGACGGCCGACCGGGCGTGCGAAAATTCCGGCTCGGCACAGACGCGGCCCGACGACACGGCCACAAACCGGTGCGGCCGGGTCCGCGCCGGGCCCCATGACAACGAGGAATCGCGTGTGAACAAGCGAGATGAAAAGATGCCCACCAGCCTGGGCCTGGCCATTGGCACGCAACTGCGCGAGACGGTAGCCGTCGATGCCCGGCACGCGAGTGACGACGAACTGATGCAGGCGGTGTCCCAGGTCGCGCGTGCCCAGTTGGCACAACGCTGGGTCGAGAACGACACGCGCGAACGCAACGTCCAGGCGCGCCGGGTCTATTACCTGTCGATGGAATTCCTGATCCGTGAGCCTGACGCTGCGTTGGGTAACGGTGGCCTTGGGCGACTGGCAGCGTGTTTCCTGGACTCCATGGCCACGCTGGGCCTGCCTTCGATGGGTTATGGCATCCGCTACGAGTACGGCATGTTCGCGCAGGAGATCCAGGCTGGCAACCAGATGGAGTACCCCGACCCCTGGCTCAAGGACGGAACACCCTGGGAATTCCCGCGTTCGGACCGCGCCTATCCGGTGCGGTTCGGCGGCTGTGTCGAACATGTGAACGGCACTGTCAGCTGGCGCCATGCCGCCGAGGAACGGCACTGTCAGCTGGCGCCATGCCGCCGAGGTCGTCGCCAAGGCCTACGACATGGTGATACCCGGGCATGGCAACCGCAAGGTCAGCACACTGCGTCTGTGGAAGGCCGCAGCGCCCAAACATATCGACCTGGGCGCATTCAACACCGGCGACTATGCACGCGCGGCCGGCGCCAAGAACGAATACGAAAACATATCCTGGGTGCTATACCCGAACGACAGCACGCCGGCGGGGCGTGAACTGCGGCTCAAGCAGGAATATTTCTTTGTCGCGGCGTCGATCCAGGACCTCGTGGCAAGGCATTGGCGTGAACACGGCACGCTGGACAACCTGGCCGACAAGGTTGCGATCCATCTGAATGACACGCATCCTGCCATCGGCGTGGCCGAGCTGATGCGGGTCCTGAGCGACGAACACGGCATGGCCTGGGACGCGGCCTGGGACATCTGCACACGCATCTTCTCGTACACCAACCACACGCTGATGCCCGAGGCACTGGAGACCTGGACCGTCACCTTGATGCAGCTGGTGTTGCCGCGCCACCTGGAGATCATCTTCCACATCAACAAGGACTTTCTGGAAGAAGCCGCACGCCATCGGCCGGGGGACGACGGCTTCCTGGCACGCCTGTCGCTGATCGACGAACAGGACGAACGCCGCGTGCGCATGGCCCATCTGTCGATCGTCGGCAGCCACAAGGTCAACGGCGTATCCCAGCTGCACTCCGAACTGCTGGTACAGACCATCTTCGCCGACTTCGCCAGCCTGTGGCCGCAACGTTTCACCAACATGACCAATGGTGTCACGCCCAGGCGCTGGTTGTCCGAGGCCAACCCCGGCCTGTCCAGCTTGCTTGACGACACGCTGGGCGGTGGCTGGCGGGTGGACCTGGAGCAGCTCACGGGTCTGCGTGCCCATGCCCGGGACACCGCGTTCCAGCAGCAATTCACGCAGGTCAAGCGCAACAACAAGCTGCGCCTTGCCAAACTGATTCGGGACAGCACCGGCGTCGCGGTGAGTCCCGACAGCCTGTTCGATGTGCAGGTCAAGCGGATCCATGAATACAAACGCCAGTTGCTCAATCTGCTCCACGTGGTGACGCGTTATCTGGCCATCCTGGCCGAGCCCGAGGCCCAGTGGGTGCCACGCACCGTGATCTTCGCCGGCAAGGCCGCATCGTCCTACCACGTCGCCAAGACCATCATCCGGTTGATCCACGATGTGGCCTCGGTTGTCAACAATGACCCGGTCGTCAAGGACCGACTCAAGCTGGTGTTCATTCCCAACTACAGCGTGTCGGTGGCCGAGACCATCATGCCAGGGGCCGACCTGTCCGAGCAAATCTCGACGGCAGGCACCGAGGCTTCGGGCACCGGCAACATGAAGCTGGCGCTCAATGGCGCCCTGACCATCGGCACCGACGACGGCGCCAACATCGAGATCCGCCAGCAGGTCGGCGATGACAACATCTTCATCTTCGGACTGGGCGCAAGTGAAGTGCAGGCCTTGCGCCACCGCGGTTACCACCCGATGGGTTATTACGACAGCATTCCGGCCTTGCGCGGCGCGCTTGATGCGATCGCGGGTGACCGCTTCTCGCCCGATGAACCGGGCCGCTACAGCCCCCTGGTCGACAGCCTGCTCTGGGGCGGCGACCACTACATGTTGCTGGCAGACTTCGGCTCCTACATCGCGGCTCAGGCCCGAGTCGATGCCTTGTACCAGGAACCGACACTGTGGACCATGCGTGCAATCGCCAATGTCGCGGGCATGGGGCCATTTTCATCCGACCGAACAATCCGCCAATACGCGTCCCAGATCTGGCACGTGGCGCCACTACCCGATTGACCGATGCCTTCTGACCTGATCAAGCACCTCACACCGGCCCAGACCTGGTTGCCTGGCCGACCTGGTCCGCTGGGCGCGTTTTGGGATGGCCAGGGTGTGCACTTCACGGTGGCATCCGACCACGCCAGTGCATTGCATGTCTGCCTGTTCGACCCGGGCGGAAAACGCGAACAGGCGCAGCTGCCACTGTCCGGCCCGACGGGCGGCCTGTGGCACGGTTACCTCACCGGCGGTGCGCCCGGCCTGGTCTACGGGCTGCGCGCCGACGGCCCGTGGGACCCCCAGCGCGGCCAGCGCTTCAACCCGCACAAGCTGCTGCTCGACCCGTATGCGCGAGAAGTCGTGGGTCGCTTCGACTGGCGCGAGGCGCATGGCGGCGCGTTGGCCAATGACCCGATGCAACGCGACGAACGCGACAACGCCGCGGTAGCGCTCAAGGCCCGGGTGGTTTCCGACGATTTCGACTGGGGCGACGACACATCGCCGCGTATCGCGCCAGAGGATACGGTGGTATACGAGTTGCATGTGCGCGGGTTTTCGCGCCAGCAACACGCACTGCCGCTGCACCTGCGCGGCAGTTATGCCGGCCTGGCCCACCCGTCGTCGATTGACCATCTGCGGACCCTGGGAGTCACCACGGTCGAGTTGCTGCCGGTGCACTATGCGCTGGACGAGCAACGCCTGTCGCAACAGGGTTTGCGCAACTATTGGGGTTACAACACACTGGCGTTTTTCTGCCCCGATCCGCGCCTGGCCAGCGGACACGATGGCCAGTCGGTGCGTAACGAATTCCGCACCATGGTGCGGGCATTGCACCGGGCCGGCATCGAGGTGATCCTCGACGTGGTGTTCAACCACTACGCGGAGACCGACGAGCTCGGCCCGACGATCAGTTTTCGCGGTCTGGACAATCCAGGCTACTACCGACTGCGGGAGGACACACCAGCGCTGTACGACAACTTCAGTGGCTGTGGCAACACGCTCGACATCCGGCGTCCGCAGGTCCTGCGTCTGGTCATGGACAGCCTGCGTTACTGGGTGCAGGAGATGCATGTCGACGGCTTCCGATTCGACCTTGCATCGGTTTTGGGCCGCACCAACCATGGATTCGAACGCGATGCGCCGTTTTTCATGGCGCTGGCACAAGACCCGGTGCTGGCCGGCATCAAAGTCATCGCCGAACCCTGGGACCTGGGGCCGGACGGATACCGGCTTGGAGGATTCCCACGCGGCTGGATGGAGTGGAACGACAAGTTCCGTGACACCTTGCGCCGATTCTGGCTCGGCGGGCATGACGATGCATCGGACAACGGCCAGTCAAATGCCGGCCTGCGCGGCGTGCTGGCCCGGCGCCTGTGTGGTTCCGACGACCTGTTCCGCTCACACCACCGCCTGCCGGCAGCATCGGTCAACTTCGTGGTCGCGCATGACGGCTTCACGCTGCGCGATCTGGTCAGCTACAACGAACGCCACAATCTGGCCAACGGTGAGAACAACCAGGACGGGCAATCCGACAAACTGAGCTTCAACTGTGGAGTCGAAGGTCCGAGCGACGACCCCGGCGTGTTGGCGCTGCGGGGCAAGTTGCAACGCGCCTTGCTGGCATGCACCGTGCTCGCCCAAGGCACGCCGATGCTGGCCGCCGGTGCCGAGATCGGTCATACCCAGGGCGGCAACAACAACGCCTACAACCAGGACAACCCCACCGGCTGGATCAACTGGGCCGATCCGGACACCGACCTGCTGGCGTTCACGACCCATCTGCTCGCCGTGCGCCGCAACACGCTGCCGCTCGGCCCGAATTGGTATTCGGGCGCCAGTGACCCATCGGAACACGACAACCTGACCTGGCTGCGCCCCGACGGCGAGTTGTTACAAGAAGCGGACTGGAAGAACGGCGACCGCACGCTGGCCTGCCTGATCCGGCGACCGGCCCGGGCGACAACGCCGATGCTGCTGCTGGTCAATGCCGGCGCCGACAAAGTCGATTTTCAGCTGCCAAGCGGCAACTGGCAGGCGGTGCTGGACACCGCGCAGCCGCGTGGTGACAGCGACTGGATCGGGTCTGGCGACGTTGCTTTGCCGGTGCAGGCGCACAGTCTGCAGTTGCTGGCCATGAGCGGTTCCGCTGACGCAGCGGCACCGGCAGCGGCGTGACCATGAGCCGGTCCTGTCGCACGAACCCCACCAAGCCGTTGCAGCGCCGAGGCGCAACCGCGCAACCGCGCACCCCACGATGAGACACCCGTGAGCGCGACGCGGCACGACACAGCAAACCCAGCTTCGCCAGTTGCTACCGGGCTGTGGGCGCGGTTGGTGGCTGACCTGGCGGACCTGGCGCCCGCCTATTTCGGTCTGGTGATGGCAACCGGCATTGTTTCCGTCGCAGCGCTGCTGCGCGGCTGGCCCATCCTCGCGCATGTCCTGTTCTACCTGAACATCGTGCAGTACCTGGTGTTGTGGCTGCTGACGCTGGGGCGTCTGGCGCTGTACCCCAGGCGCTTCTTCGGCGACCTGACCGACCATCTGCGTGGACCGGGATTTTTCACCCTGGTGGCTGGCACCGGCGTGCTGGGCACACAGGTCGTGTTGTTGCTGGGCGATTACCAGATCGCCTTGGCACTCTGGATTCTGGCCTTGGTGCTGTGGTGTGGCCTGACCTACTCCATCTTCACGGCTTTCACCGTCAAGGAACACAAGCCGACACTGGAAAAAGGTATCAACGGCGCCTGGCTGCTGGCTGTTGTGGCGACCCAGTCGATCGCGGTGCTCAGTGCATTGCTGGCCGCACACGCACCACAACCGTTCCGCCTGGAGCTGCATTTTCTGGCGCTGTCGATGTGGTTGTGCGCCGGCATGTTGTACATCTGGATGATGTCGCTGATCTTCTACCGCTACACCTTTTTCCGCTTCGAGCCCGGTGATCTGTCGCCGCCGTACTGGATCAACATGGGCGCGATGGCGATATCGACACTGGCAGGCGCATTGCTGATCAACAACGCGCCCGAAGCGCCGTATCTGCTGTCGCTGCTGCCCTTCATCAAGGGTTTCACGATTTTCTACTGGGTCACCGGCACCTGGTGGATCCCGATGCTGGTCATTCTCAGCATCTGGCGCCATGTGTACAAGCGCTTCCCGATGCGTTACGACCCGCTGTATTGGGGCGCAGTGTTCCCGCTGGGCATGTACGCGGCCAGCACACACCAGATGCTGGACGCCATGCACATCGAATTGCTGGCATTCCTGCCCGGCGTATTCCTGGTACTGGCGATGGTTGCCTGGAGCCTGGCGTTTGTCGGCCTGCTGCGCTCCGTGTGGCGACACTTGACGCCTCCGGTGCACATGTCCGAAAACGGCTAGTCCCGGCCTGCCAACGGCGTACCATGCGCTTATGGCCGACAACACCAGCAGCATCGATCCGGACGCCTGTTACCGCGCCCTTACCGCGCGCGACGCGCGCTTCGACGGCCGCTTTTTCACCGGTGTCACCTCCACCGGCATCTATTGCCGGCCGGTGTGCAGCGTGCGTACGCCGCGACGCGAGAACTGCCGCTTTTTCGCCCATGCGGCCAAGGCCGAAAGTGCGGGTTTCCGGCCCTGCCTGCGTTGCCGGCCGGAGCTGGCGCCGGGAACGCCGTGGTGGTCAATCCAGGACGCCTCGGCGATCCTGGCGCACCAGGCAGCACGCCTGCTGGACGAACCTGACGCCTGGATGGGTGCGGACATATCGGTACAGGCGCTGGCAACACGCCTGGGCGTCAGCGACCGCCACCTGCGCCGCATATTCGAGGCGCAATTGGGCGTGGCGCCGCTGCAGTATCTGCAGACACGCCGGCTGCTGGCGGCAAAGCAACTGCTGGCCGACACCAACCTGCCGATAGCTGCGATCGCCACGGCCAGCGGATTCGGCAGCGTGCGCCGCTTCAACGATGCGTTTGTCGCGCACTACAAGCTCAATCCGACACAGCTGCGCCGCGCCGGCACAACACCGGTCAGCGCCGCGACGCAGGTGCGGCTCGGTTACCGCCCGCCGCTGGATGTGGGCGCACTCGGCGCATTTTTTCAGCAACGCCAGCTCGACGGCGTCGAACAGGTGACGAGCGCCGGCGCAGACCCGGGATTCACGTTCGGACGCACCATCGCCTTACAGGTCGGCACGCGCACCCATGCCGGCTGGTTGCTGGCCCGGGTCGATCCGACCCGCTGCTGCGTGGAACTGCAGGTCAGCGAACCCTTGCGACTGCTGCTGCCGCTGGTGATCCGCCGCGTGCGGCACTGGTTTGATCTCGACGCCGACCCGCACGCCATCCACCAGCAACTCGGGGCCGATTTTCCGCAAGGCGAAGGCCTGCGGGTGCCAGGCACACTGGACGGTTTCGAGCTGGCGGTGCGGGCAGTGCTGGGCCAGCAGATCACCGTGGCCGCGGCACGCACGTTGGCGCAGCGCCTGGTGCTGCGTTTCGGCACGCCGATCGAGACGCCCTACCCGGCCTTGAATCGCCTGTTTCCCAGCGCTGTCCAGCTTGCAAGCGCGGACCCCGACGACCTGGGTGCCCTGGGTATCGTGCGCCAGCGCCAGCGGGCGATCCAGGCGCTGGCCCACGCGGTGGCCAGCGGCCAGCTGCAGCTGGGCCCTGGTGGCAACATTGCGACGACGATGGCGCAACTCACCGCGTTGCCGGGTATCGGCGACTGGACGGCACAATACATTGCGATGCGCGCGCTGCGCTGGCCAGACGCGTTTCCGTCCGGCGACGTGGCGCTGCACAAGGCGCTGGGCCTGCGCGAAGCGCCACATCCGGCCCGCGCAGCCGAAGCCCGCTCCCAGGCCTGGCGTCCCTGGCGCAGTTATGCGGTGCTGCGGGCCTGGCACACCGCGCCGACCGGCAAGCCGCCGGCCTCACCCCAAGGAGAATGACATGCCACATCCGACCGACCATTTCTGGACCGAGATCAGCACCCGCCTGGGCAGCATCACGCTGGCAGCCACGCCGCAGGGCCTGGCCGGCGTCTGGTTCCTGGGCCAGCGCCACTACCCACAAGGCCCGCTCGGGGAGCGCGACGATCGACACCCGGAGTTGCTGCGTGCGCAGCAACAGCTGCAGGAATACCTGGCCGGAAACCGCCGCGTGTTCACCTTGCCACTGGACCTGAGCAGCGGTACTGCGTTCCAGCAATCGGTCTGGCGCGCCTTGCTGAAGATCCCGCTCGGCGAGACCCGCAGTTACGCCGCCATCAGCGCACAACTGGGCAAACCCACCGCAACGCGCGCGGTCGGAGCGGCCGTCGGGCGCAATCCGCTCTCCATCGTTGTTCCGTGCCACCGTGTCGTCGGCGCCAACGGCGCCTTGACCGGTTATGCCGGCGGGCTCGATCGCAAGGCGCAACTGCTGGCGCTGGAGGCCGCCGCGGCAACCACAACGCCGGCCGGACAGCCAGCGGCCACACGCCCCTGGTCCGAAAGCCGGACAATCGCCGTCTGATTCCTCAAGGCCCCCGGGCCGGATTGAACGGGTGCACGCCACCCCGATGGCGTAAGACACATATCACCCACTGATTCATGAAAACCAACCCGATCATCGAATTCGTGGCACTGGCCGCGATGTGGGGTGCGTCGTTCATGCTCATGCGCCTGGGTGCGGCGGAGTTCGGCATCATGGCCACCGCCGGCGGTCGGGTGACGATCGGTGCGGCATTGCTGTTGCCGATGTTGTGGTTCAGTGGCCATTGGCACGCGTTGCGTAACAACGCCGCACGGATCCTGTTCATCGGCTTGCTCAATTCCGCACTGCCGTTCGTGATGTTTGCCTATGCGGTGATGCACATCAGCACCGGCTTGTCGGCGATCCTCAATGCCACCGCACCGTTGTTCGGCGCCTTGATCGCGTACTTCTGGCTCAAAGATCACCTGACCCCCGCCCGAATACTCGGCCTGCTGATTGGTTTTTCCGGGGTTGCGCTGCTGGCCGCGGACAAGGCCAGCTTCAAGCCCGGCGGCACGGGTTGGGCCATTGTGGCTTGCCTGGTGGCCACCTTCTGCTACGGTTATTCCGCCTGTTTCACCAAGCGCTATCTCAGCGGCATCCATCCGCTGGCCATCGCCGCCGGCAGCCAGTTCGGTGCAACGCTGGGCCTGGCGGTGCCGATGGTCTGGTGGTGGCCGGCGCAGAACCCGGGCTGGACACCCTGGTTGTCACTGCTGGTGCTGGGCGTGTTGTGTTCCGGCGTCGCTTACATCCTGTATTTCCGTTTGATCGAGCAATTGGGCCCGGCACGCGCGATCACAGTGACCTTCCTGGTGCCGGTATTTGCGGTGTTGTATGGCACCACCTTGCTCAACGAAGAGCTGACACCCTGGATGCTGGGTTGCGGTGCGATCGTGGTGCTGGGAACGGCCTTGTCCAGTGGAGTGTTGCGACTGCCGGGAAGGTTTGGCGGCGCACCACCGGCGCGCACGCCATTCTGATAACGCCCAGCCCTGCTTGCGCCAGGCTCCCCAAGGGAATGTAGCAAGATTGGGGGCGGCCCGGCGTCTTCTTGAGGCGGCGTCTCACTTGCGCCAAAACTCAGGTGCGAACAACACGATCACGGTCAGCAGTTCGAGCCGGCCCATCAACATGCCGACCGTGCCGACCCAGGTCTGAAAGTCGCTCAAAACGCCAAAATTCGTCGACGGGCCCACCAGCCCCAGGCCGGGACCGATGTTGTTGACGGTGGCCACCACCGCTGAAAACGCGGTCACGATGTCCAGCCCCGACAGCAGCATCAGCATCGTCAGCCCTAGCGTGGTGGCGCCGTAGATCAGCATGTAAGCCATCACCGACGCAATCACCGTGGCCGGGAGCGTTACACGGCCCAACGTCACCGGGTTGACGACCCGTGGGTGGATCGCCCGCACCATTTCGCGCCGGGCCTGCTTTACCAGCACCACCATGCGCACCATCTTGATACCTCCACCAGTGGAGCCGGCACACGACACAAAGGTGCCCAGAAACATCAGCCAGATCGGCGCAAACACCGGCCACACCGAGTAGTCGGTAGCCGCGTAACCGGTCGTCGTGGCAACCGACACCACATGGAACGCTGCCGCCAAGGCTCCTTCGGCCAGATCGCTGTAGGTGCCGTGGACCATCAGCAAGATGGTCAATCCAACGATCGACGCCAGCAGCACCAGCACATAACTTTGTACCTCTGCGTCGCCGACCAGCGCGCTCGGCGAACGCGCGCGCCAGACAATGAAATAACGCGCGAAACTGATGCCTGCCAGCGCCATGAAAACGGTTGCCACCAACTCCATCGCCGGCGAGTTCCAGTACCCGAAACTCGCATCGTGCGACGAAAAACCGCCTAACCCCATGGTGCTGCACATGTGCATGAAGGCATCCGGCCAGGACATGCCCGCCCAGCGGTAGGCCAGCATGCACACCAGTGAAAACGAGAAATAGATGCTCCACAAACCACGCGCGGTCTCGGCGATCCGTGGCGTGAGGCGTGCATCCTTCATCGGGCCAGGCGTCTCGGCCTTGTACAACTGCACCCCGCCCAGGCCGAGCAATGGCAACACCGCCACCACCAGCAAAATGATGCCCAATCCGCCGATCAACTGCAGGAAGCAGCGCCAGACGTTGACCGACACCGGCAAGTTGTCAAGGCCCGTTAGCACTGTGGCGCCCGTGGCGGTCAGGCCACTCATTGCCTCGAAATAGGCATCGGTGAAACTTAACCGTTCCATCGACAGCATCATCGGAATCGCTGCAAAGAGCGGCAACACGATCCAGACCAGATTGACCAGCAGGAAACCGTCGCGCGGCAACAACTCACGCTTCTGCCGTCGGGTCAAGACCAACAGCAACACACCAACACCCAGCGTCAATGTCATGCTGGTGGTCCACACGCTGAGCAAAGCGGAGTCTTCCATCGCCGCATCCCATCCCAGCGGAACCAGGAACATCAGCGAGAAGCCCACCAAAATGGTGGCCAGCACATTGACCACCGGGGCGAGACCGCGTGCTGCCATTCAGAAAAAGGTCGCGCTGACCTGGAACATCTTTTCCACGTCACGCAACAGGCGTTTGTTGGGCAGATAGATGATGACGTGGTCACCCTCCTGGATCACCAGGTCGTGAAACGGCATCAACACTTCGCACGACGGGTCTTCGCCGCGCACGATGGCGCCAAATCGCGCGCCCGACGGCAAGGTGATCGCGTCGATGCGTTTGCCGACCAGCCGTGATGTGCGGTGGTCACCACGGGCGATACCTTCGATCGCCTCCGCCGCACCGCGGCGCAGGCTATGGACCGCAGCCACGTCGCCCCGGCGCACATGCACCAGCAACTCGCCGATCACTGTCTGGGCGGGCGACAAGGCGATGTCGATCGCGCTGCCCTGCATCATCTCGGCATAGATGCGCCGGTTGATCAGTGATATGACGCGCCGCGCGCCCAGACGCTTGGCCAGCATCGCCGACAGGATGTTGTCTTCGTCGTCGCTGGTGAGCGCGATGAACAGATCCATCTCGCCGACGCGTTCGTCGGCCAGCAGATCCTCGTCGGTCGAGTCGCCATGCAGCACCAGGATGTCGCCCGGTAACTCGCCGGCCAGATACTCGCAGCGCTTTCGATTGGCTTCGATGATCTTCACCTGGAACCGCCCGGACAAGCTGCGCGCCAGCCGCAAGCCGACCTTGCCGCCACCGGCGATCATGACCGCGCGCACCGGCGTGTCGTTCAAGTGGATCGCATGCAGCACCGGCCGGATCTTGTCTTTGTCGGCCAGCACGAACACCTCGTCGCCGGGCCAGACACGGGTGCCGGATTCGATCGGCAATTCGAAGTCCTGCCGATAAATGGCCACCACCCGCATCGGAACCTGGGGAAACAACTCGCGGAATTCACCGATGCTGTGTTCTGTGAGCGCACTGCCGGACGCCGCCCGCACTGCTATCAGGTGGGCACGGCCCTGCGAGAACTCGAGCACCTGCAAGGCCTCCGGGTAGTCGATCAGCTGGTTGATGTACTGCATCAACGACTCTTCAGGACAGATCACATGGTCGACCGCAAATCCTTCGGCAGCCAACAGCGGCTCACCTTCGACGAACTCGGGTGAACGCAAGCGAGCGATCGTGGTATGGATTCCGAACACATTGCGCGCCACCTTGCACGCTGCCAGGTTGGTTTCGTCCAGCGAAGCGCAGGCGATGAAAAGATCGGCATCCTCGGCGCCGGCGCGCCGTTGCACTGACGGCTGCACACCGTCACCGGCAACACCGCGCAGGTCGAGCCGTTGCTCCAGCGCGCGCAACAACTCGGGATCGGGGTCGATCACCGTGATGTCGTTCTGCTCGGACGCCAGACTCTCGGCCACACTCTCGCCGACCCGTCCGGCGCCCAGGATGA
>CAJDWR010000015.1_pt1 | contig 19819 bp, 16 predicted proteins | sample 7391651 | NCBI WGS metagenome assembly CAJDWR01 (sample SAMEA7055720, study PRJEB34461) | soil metagenome | biome: terrestrial ecosystem; feature: Peninsula; material: soil | place: Antarctica | collected 2016
GCGGTACGGGAGGTATCGGTATGGACGTTCCGGGGCTTTGCGATGTTCGGGGCGGGCGCAACGCTGTTGCTGTTCGCCCGCATGCGCGGCATGGTGCTGTCCATTCCACGCCGGTACTGGAAGACCGTTGTGCTGGCGACCTTTACCTACCTGGTAGTCTGGAACGTGACCAGCACCTATTCTGCGGTGCTGATTCCGTCCGGCCAGGCGGCTGTGCTCGGATTCACGATGCCGCTATGGGGCGCCCTGATCGCATGGGCGGTACTGGGTGAGCGGCTCAACCCCCGTCTGATGCTTGCTGTCGCACTCGGCGGCATCGGTGTGGCCTTGTTGATGGTACCCAGCTTCGAGGCTTACGCCAGCGCGCCCCTGGGATTTACGATGGGCCTGTTGTCCGCAATCGGCTGGGCTATCGGCACGCTGATCCTCAAGCGTGGCAACGTCATGGTGCCGGTGATCGTGCTGACCGGCTGGCAACTGGTGCTGGGTTCCATCCCGATCAGCATCGTGGCATTGGCCATCGCCGACACCCCGTGGTTCATGCCGAGCTGGCAATCGATCGTGGTGATCGCATGGATCATGCTGGTCCCGATGTGTATCGGCAATGTCATCTGGTTTGCCATTGTCGGGTTGCTGCCGGCCAATATCGCCGGACTGTCGGCAGTGCTGGTGCCGGTGGTGGCGATGTTGTCGGGCGCAATCGTACATGGCGAACCGCTGGGGCCGCTGCAACTGACCTCGATGCTGAGCTGCGTCGCTGCGCTGGTACTGGCATTGCGCCAGAAAGTCAGGCCGGTCAGAAGCAGCTCTTGAGTACCGATTTTTGCTGCAATGCGTGAATGGGCTTCTGGCCGGTCTGCGCGCAGATCAATACCGCGCCAGACCTTGGTGGCTCAACGCGCCGTATAACCGCCGTCAATGACCAGTTCGGACCCGGTCACCCAGCGCGCATGGTCGGAGGCCAGGTAAACCACCCCCCACGCGATGTCGTCCGGATGCCCGGTACCCCCCAGTGGGTGCAACGCGTCCAACGCGGCTTTGGCCGCGTCATGCTGCATGCCGGCGGCTTTGACATAACGGTCGACCAACTGGGTGAAGATGAAGCCGGGATGGACCGAGTTGACACGAATCTTGTCGGGAGCATAAGTCAGGGCGTCGTTCTTCGACATCGTGCGCACCGCGCCCTTGGACGCATGGTACGGTGGGATGTCGGCACCTCCGACGATCCCGTAGATCGATGAAATATTGATGATCGATCCGCCCCCGGCCTTGCGCATTGGGGCGATGGCGTGCTTGGTGCACAGGAAGACAGCGGTAGTGTTGACCGCCATCACCTTCTCCCATTCGGCAAGCTCTAGTTGGTCGGTCGGCTTGTTGACACCTTCGATGCCGGCGTTGTTGACCAGCACATCGAGCCGGCCAAACTGGTCGACCGCCGCCTGCACAGCAGCCTTCACTTGTGCTTCTTTGGTCACATCGCATTTTTGAAATGCCGCCTTGTGGCCGGCTGATCGCAATTTATCAGCCACGGCCTCACCGTGTTCGTCAAGATCCACGATCAGCACCGCGGAACCTTCTTCTGCCATACGCTGGGCGATCGCTTCGCCAAGACCATTGGCGCCACCCGTGATCAACGAAACCTTGTTTTGAAGTCTGGACATATCTACCTCCTTTGGAAATTGCTCATGTAGAGAGCTCTTCAGTATGGGTTGAATCTGGTCGAACCGATTGCGGCAGCGCAACGATGGGGACTGGTCGCGCCTTCTGCCGTGCCCAGCTACACAATGCCGGTGCGACAATTCCCTGGCTCATGGTCCGAAGGTTTCAACTCCTGCTTCCTCCTCGCATCGGCGCAAACCGATGGGATGTCTTCGCCGGTGTCTTCGTGCTGGGTGCAATCGCGCTGTTCGTACTCGCAGGGGCGCAGATGCGCGCACCGATGTCGGTACTTGAGGCCACGCCGGTATCGCTCGACACCAGCCAGCTGCCGGGGTATGCGCTGCGCACGACGGTGCGGATGTTCGTGGCGATGGGGTTCTCGCTGCTGTTCACCCTGGTCGTCGGCACACTGGCGGCGCGCAGTCAGCGGGCGCGTTTGATCCTGCTGCCCTTGCTCGACGTGCTTCAGTCGGTCCCGGTGCTTGGCTATCTGTCCTTCACCGTGGTTTTTTTCTTCACGCTGTTTCCAAATTCATTGCTGGGCGCCGAACTGGCCGCGATCTTCGCCATCTTCACCAGCCAGGTCTGGAACATGACCTTCAGCTTCTACCAGTCACTGCGGACGGTTCCGTCCGACCTGCGCGATGTGGCGAGCTCATTGCGCATGTCACCCTGGCAACGCTTCTGGCATCTGGATATTCCCTTCGCCACCCCTGGTCTGGTGTGGAATGCCATGGTCTCGATCTCCGGCGGCTGGTTCTTCGTCGTCGCCTGCGAAGCGATCGCGGTCGGCTCGCGCACGATCCAGCTGCCCGGCATCGGCTCTTACGTGGCGATTGCCATTGAGCAGCGCAATCTCGCGGCGATCGGCTGGGCACTGGTGGCGATGCTGGTGGTGATCGGCCTGACCGACCTGTTCATATTCAGGCCGCTGGTGGCCTGGTCAGATCAATTCAGACTCGGCGACGCCCGCACGGCCGCTGCGCCGAAGAGCTGGATACTGACAGTGTGGCGCCGTACCCGTCTGCTGCGCGACATCGGCGTCGTAGTGCGCCGTGCACTGGGCAAGATCACGCTGAGGCCCGCATCAGGACTGTCGAGGCGCCCTGTCGTGGCGAAGGCAAACCGCCGTCTGGCCGACCTTGCGTATTACGCCAGCGTGGCGGCCGTCGTCGCGGGAAGCGCCTGGTATGCATGGCACTTCCTGACCGTTTTCGATGCATCAGAATGGCTGCACGTATTCGGGCTCGGCGCGGTGACGCTGGTGCGGGTGGTTGTGGTCATGGCATTGGCCCTGCTGGTCTGGGTGCCGGTGGGCGTAGCCATCGGGCTGAATCCGAAATGGACGGCGCGTGTGCAACCGGTCGTCCAGTTCCTGGCGGCGATCCCGGTGAACCTGCTGTTCCCGCTGGCGGTGTATGCCATCGTGCAACTGCAACTGAACCATGAGATCTGGCTCAGCCCGCTCATCATTCTGGGCGCGCAGTGGTACATCCTGTTCAACGTGATCGCTGGTGCAAGCACAATTCCGAACGAACTGCTCGAAATCGCGCGCAACCTCCAGGTCAAGGGCTGGTTGCGCTGGCGCAAGGTGTTGTTGCCGGGCATTGCGCCATACGCGATCACCGGTGCCCTGACGGCCTGGGGCGGTGCCTGGAACGCAACCATCGTCGCCGAAGTCGTGATGTGGGGCGATCAACGCCTGGTTGCACACGGCTTGGGCGCCTATATCGCTGTCAATACCGAGGCAGGTGACTTCGCACGTATCGCGCTGGGGGTCGCCATGATGTGCCTGTACGTCGTCGTGATCAATCGGCTGGTATGGCGGCCCCTCTACGACGCGGCCGAGCGCCGCTTCCGCTTTGACTAGGAGAGCATCGTGAGCACCGAACCGCTGCTGCGTTTGTCGAAGGTGAGCAAGACCTTCCCGAAGGCCTCGGGCGAATTGCTCGTGCTGGACAAGGTCGACCTGAGTATTCGAACGGGTGAGATCGTCGGACTGCTGGGGCGATCGGGCTCAGGCAAGTCGACCCTGTTGCGCATCATTGCCGGGCTGCATCCAGCCAGTAGCGGGGAGGCGACCTTTCAGGGCAAACCCATCAACGGACCCGCCAAGGGCATCGCGCTGGTGTTCCAGAGCTTTGCACTGTTTCCGTGGCTCACCGTGCTCGACAACGTCTCCCTGGGTTTGCGCGCGATGGGCGTCGATGAGTCCGAGGCGCGTAGCCGCTCGCTCAAAGCCATCGACCTGATCGGCCTCGATGGATTCGAAAGTGCCTATCCGCGTGAACTCTCCGGCGGCATGCAGCAACGTGTGGGCTTCGCGCGCGCGCTGGTTGTCGACCCGGTGCTGATGCTGATGGATGAACCGTTCTCGGCGCTCGATGTGTTGACCGCCGAAACGCTCCGCACCGATTTCCTCGACCTGTGGCTCGAAGGCCGCACAGCGATCCGCAGTGTCGTGCTCGTGACCCACAATATCGAGGAGGCCGTTTTTCTGTGCGACCGGATCATCGTGCTCGCGTCCGATCCCGGGCGGATACAGGCCGATATCGCGATCGATATGCCGCATCCGCGCGATAGAACCTCGGCGCCGTTCAATCAGGCCGTCGAACAGGTCTATGGCATTCTCACGGCCCGACCGAAAGCGGCGACGCCCGCGTCCGAACATGCGTTTGCCCGCCCACTGCGCGAAGTTTCCATCAATGAAATGGCCGGCTTGCTCGAAACGGTGGCTGCAGCGCCCTACCGCGGCCGCGGCGATCTGCCAGTGGTTGCCCATGCGCTGCAACTCGAACTCGACGATCTGTTTTCGGCCGCGGATGGTCTGCAGCGGCTCGGTCTGGTCGAGGTCGAGCGTGGCGACATCATCGTGACGCCAGCGGGGCTCGCATACGCCGACGCCGGCACACAGGAACGCAAGGCGATCTTTCGCGCGCACGCGCTGCGCAATATCCCGCTGGTGGCTCACATCGTCGGCGTGCTGCAGGCGCGCCCGAATGGCCGCGCGCCGCGTGTTCGCTTCGAGGCCGAACTCGAAGACCACCTGAGCGCACCAAATGCGCGCGAAACACTCGATGCGGCTATTGAATGGGGTCGCTACGCAGAGGTGTACGAATACGACGACGATTCACAGTCGCTGCTGTTGGAGCAGCCACACACGGCGCCCGCACCCGAGTCGTCGACCCAGGCTTGAGGCCGCCTGCTGTAACAGGCGACGGCTTCGGTCAACGGCGCGAGGCAGACCCGCTGTTCTGCTCGCGGATTTCTTGGCAACGAATGCAACGCTTCGCGGTCGGATAAGCTTCCAGACGCGCATACGGGACTGGTTCTGCACAATCAATGCAGATGCCATAGGTCCCGGCGTCCATACGTGCTTCTGCCGCGACGATGTCGCGCAATTCTGTGGTGTCGCGCGCCACTTCCGCATTGCTGACCTCGGTCAGCAGGTTGGCCGTGGATATATCCCCCGCATCCGAGGTGCCGGCCAGGATGTCCTCTATCTTCTCGTCGCGCAGCCCGGCGAGCCCCGTACGAATCTCGTCACGCATCATTTGCTTGCGTGCGCTCAGTTTTTTTGCAAGGCCGTCGCGCTCGCTGGCAGTCAATTCACTCATGGTTCAGCTCCCAAAAATCAATACACATATTGGTATCCGATGCCGCGTTCACGACGCGCTCAGTGCGATCGTATCCGAGAAGGCCCGTATCGGGTAAGGGCCAGGCGACAAGGTCGTCCGCAGCGGCGGCATCAACATGACGGGTTACAAAAGAGGCTGGAGTTCCCGCGCGGCCTGCTGCAAGACTGGCAACCACTGCGCACAGGTTGCATCGGCGCGCATGCACGGGCCTGGCAACACCACGTTCAACGCCGCGATCGTGCGGCCCTGCAGATCACGCAAGGGTACAGCCAGGGCATGCACACCGAGCTCATGCTGTTCACTGGCCAGGCAGCAGTCGTCTGCACGTATGCGCACGAGCGCCGCGCGCACCTTGGTTGCGCTGCACTGCGTATACGGCGTCAGTCGCGGCCATTTGCGCCCGCGTAACCAGCGCGCCAGATCGCTGCGTGCCAGCGCGGCCAACAGAACCTGGCCGGTGGAGGTCGCATGCGCAGGCAATCGCGCCCCGAGGTGCAATCCGTACGCATGCAACCGGGTCGGCGCGGCGGGCGCCAGATTGAACCCTTGCCCGCTGCTGGCGACGATCACCACTTCGTCGCCGTCGCGCACGACACAGGTGAATGCGCCGCCGGTGAGCACCGCGATGCGGCTGAGCGTGGGTTGCACGACCCTTGGCAGCCGCGCCGATGACAGATAACTTCCCGCAAACCGCAATACCTTGGGCGACAACCAGTAGTGGCTGCCGTCGGTCTCAAGGTAACCGAGTTCGGCCAGCGTCAGCAAATGGCGTCGTGCTGCCGCGCGACTCAGACCGGCGCGTTGCGCCGCCAGCGTCGCGTTCAGCCGTTGGCGTTCGGTATTGAAACTCTCCAGCACGGCCAGGCCCTTGGCCAAGCCCTCGATACGATCCGCCTTTTCCATCGTGTCTCCCGGCCCTGCCGCGGCCAGCCTTGAAAATCTTGTGCGACTATCGCACAGCGGATTTGATGATCGCACAAAGGCACAGAAACCGCCTTGTCTTCGCCCATTGCACCGACCTATGCTTGACGCAGATCATCTTCGAGCAGGATTCATCATGCGCACCCAGGTTGCGATCATCGGAGCAGGGCCTTCCGGCCTGCTGCTCGGCCAGTTGTTGTTCAAGGCTGGCATCGACGCCGTCATCATCGAACGCCATAGCGCCGAGTACGTGCTCGGGCGTGTCCGGGCCGGTGTGCTGGAGCAGGTCTGCGTGGACCTGCTCGACGAAGCGGGTGTCGGCGCGCGCATGCACAAGGACGGCCTGGTGCACGGCGGCTTCGAGATGCTGTTCAAGGGCCAACGCCACCGCATCGACATGCGACAACTCACCGGCGGCAAGACCGTGATGGTGTATGGGCAAACCGAAGTCACGCACGACCTGATGGACGCACGCACGGCGCAAGGCCTGTCCACCATCTATAGCGCGTCGAACGTCAGCGTGCACGACTTCGACGGAAACAAACCCTTCGTTCGTTACGAGACCGATGGCCCGAACGGCAAGCAGCACCATGAGCTGCAGTGCGACTTCATCGCCGGCTGCGACGGTTTTCATGGCGTGTGCCGCGCCAGCGTACCGCCTGGCGCAATCGCCCACTATGACAAGGTCTACCCTTTCGGCTGGCTCGGCATCCTGGCCGATGTTCCACCGGTGTCGCACGAGCTGATCTACGCCAACACCGAACGCGGCTTCGCACTGTGTTCGATGCGCAGCACCACCCGCAGCCGGTATTACGTGCAGTGCGATCTGAGCGACAAGCCCGAGCAATGGACCGACGAGGCGTTCTGGCAGGAACTGCGATTGCGCCTGGACCCGGCCGCACGCGAGCGGCTGGTGACCGGCCCATCGATCGAGAAAAGCATCGCACCGCTGCGCAGCTTCGTTGCCGAGCCGATGCGGTTTGGTTGCCTGTTCCTGGCGGGTGACGCGGCCCATATTGTTCCGCCGACCGGCGCCAAAGGCCTGAACCTCGCAGCCAGCGACGTGAAATACCTCAGCAGCGCGCTGATCGAACACTACCGAGACCACTCGCAGGCGGGCATCGACAGCTACTCTGACCGTTGCCTGCGCCGGGTCTGGAAGGCCGAACGTTTCTCGTGGTGGTTCACCTCGCTGATGCACCGCTTCCCGGACACTGCCGGATTTGGCCAGAAGGTGCAGGAAGCCGAACTGGACTACCTGATCCATTCACATGCCGCGTCAACCTCGCTGGCGGAAAACTACGTGGGACTGCCGCTGGATTTTGCCGAGCCGTGATATTCAAGGTCACAGCGCCTGCATCACGAAGCAGCCGCATGGGTGACTTTCGCTGCGGTGAACCGCAACACCGACACAATGCGGTAAATTGCAGCTCACCATGCCTACCACCAGCACCACCAAAACCCCTGCCCCGTTCAAGCCGCTGCGCGGAGCCCGCATCCTGAGCCTGGCGCTCAACCTCCCCGGACCGGCCGCGCTGATGCGCCTGCGCGCACTGGGAGCGACTTGCAGCAAGGTCGAGCCCCCATCCGGTGACCCGATGGGCCTGTACAAGCGCAGCGCCTACGACATCCTGCATCAGGGCGTCAAGGTGCTTGTCGCCGACCTGCGCCTTGACGCCGGCCAGAAGAAGGTACACAAGGAACTGGCGCGCGCCGATGTGCTGCTGACCTCGTTTCGCCCTTCGGCGCTGCGCAAGCTGGGCATGGACTGGGCCCTACTGCGCAAGGCATACCCCCGGTTGAGCCAGATCGACATCGTTGGCAGCCGCGGCGACCGCGCTGAAGAACCCGGCCACGACCTGACCTACATGGCCGAACACGGCCTCGTGCCCGGCCTGGAGTTGCCGCCCAGCCTGTTCGCCGACATGGGCGGCTCGCTGATGGCAGTCGAAGCCGTGTTGGGCGTCCTGCTGCGCCAACGCGTCACAGGCAAGGGCCTGCATGTGCAGGTCGCGCTGGGTGATGCCGCTGCCTACCTCGGCCTGCCCCACAGCTGGGCCATGACCACCGCCGACGGCCCGGTCGGTGGCGCGCATGCGGGATACCGGGTCTATGCCTGCAAGGACGGGCGTGTCGCGGTGGCGGCGCTGGAGCCGCATTTCGCGCTGGCCTTGTGCCACGCGGCGGGTATCGAGAACGTGGATCGGCACACGATGATGGCGGCGCAGACGCACGAAACCATTGCGCGTTTCGTCGCCTCTCAGACGAGGCGACAGCTCGATGTGTTGGCGATGAAGCGCGATATTCCGATGTTCACATTGCGTGATTGAAGTGGCCGAAACCGGCCAGTAGCGGCTGGACAAAGTGGCGCCGTGGGAAACCGGCCCAGCAGGATGGATCTGACATGGCAGCCTCGCAGAACAACACCCAGCCTTCCTCGCGCAGCGCCAGTGCTGCCGGTGTGGAACAGGCGCGCGTCACCGCGCAATCCCACGACAGCCCGGAGTGGCGTCGCTGGGGGCCGTACGTCAGCGAGCGCCAGTGGGGAACCGTGCGCGAAGATTACAGCCCGGACGGCGACGCCTGGAATTATTTCAGCCACACCGAGGCGCGCAGCCGCGCTTATCGCTGGGGCGAGGACGGGATCGCCGGCATCAGCGACAAGTACCAACATCTGTGTCTGGCCGTGGCGCTGTGGAACGGACAAGACCCGATTCTCAAGGAACGGCTGTTCGGGCTCACCAACAGCGAAGGTAACCACGGCGAAGATGTGAAGGAACTCTACTACTACCTGGACGCCACCCCGACCCACTCCTACCTCAAGATGCTTTACAAGTATCCGCAGCGTGCGTTTCCGTACGCACTGCTGACAGAGGAGAACCAGCGCCGGACCAGGGAGATGCCGGAATTCGAACTGGACGATAGTGGCGTGTTCAACGATGACCGCTATTTCGACGTCTATGTCGAATACGCCAAGGCCAGCCCTCACGACATCCTGATGCAGGTCACCGCGCACAACCGCGGCAAGCAGGCCGCGCCCTTGCATATCCTGCCGCAGCTCTGGTTCAGGAATGAATGGTCGTGGGGCGAACCCGAAGACCGACCGGAACTGTCGCTCAGCGAAGCTGGTGTCATCGCGGCACGCCATGCCAGGCTGGGAACCTATTGTTGCTATCTGGAAGGCACCCCCGAGCTGCTGTTCTGCGACAACGAAACCAATACGCCGCGCTTGTACGGTACGACGGATACGGGCTACTTCAAGGACGCGTTCCACGATTACGTGGTCGACGGTCGGCGCGATGCGGTCAACCCGGCGTACACGGGCACCAAGGCGGCGGGGCACTTCGTTTTCGAGGTGCCCGCCAATGGCAAGGTAACCGTTCGCCTGCGTCTGGCGCAAACCCCGCTGGCGCAACCGTTCGGGGACTTCACTGAGATGCTGGCGCTGCGTCATGCCGAGGCAGACGCTTACTACAGTCAACTGCAGGCGGACATCGACGACGCAGACGCGCGCCTGATCCAGCGCCAGGCGCTCGCCGGCCTGATCTGGAGCAAGCAGTTTTATTACTTCGACGTGCCGCGCTGGCTGGATGGCGACCCAGGCCTGCCAGCGCCGCCTTTGGAACGCAAACAGGGGCGAAACAGCGATTGGGGTCACCTCAACAATGCCGATGTGATTTCCATGCCCGACAAGTGGGAATACCCATGGTACGCGGCGTGGGATCTGGCCTTTCACTGCATCCCTTTGGCGATGGTCGACCCGGACTTCGCCAAGGACCAGCTTGTTCTGATGACGCGCGAGTGGTACATGCACCCCAACGGTCAGATGCCTGCGTACGAGTGGGCATTTGGCGATGTGAACCCGCCGGTCCATGCCTGGGCCGCATGGGAGGTTTACAAGACCGAACGCGACGCCAACGGCGGCAAGGGTGACACGGTATTCCTGGAGCGCATCCTCCACAAGCTGTTGATCAACTTCACCTGGTGGGTGAACCGCAAGGACCCCGCCGGGCATAACGTTTTTCAGGGCGGCTTCCTGGGCCTGGACAACATCGGCGTGTTCGATCGCAGTATGCCGCTGCCCAATGGTGGCACCATCAACCAGGCCGATGGCACCAGCTGGATGGCCATGTATTGCCTGAACCTGATGCGCATCTCCCTCGAGCTTGCCCGGACCAACCCTGTCTACGAGGATATTGCGACCAAATTCTTCGAGCACTTCCTGTACATCGCCAAAGCCATGAACAACATTGGCGATCAGGGTATTGGTTTATGGGACGAGGAAGATCAGTTCTTTTACGACGTGTTGCGTTTCCCGGATGGCCACATGTTGCCGCTGCGGGTACGCTCAATGGTCGGTCTCATCCCACTGTTCGCAGTTGAAATCATCGAGCCGGAAATGCTGGAGCGGCTCCCGAACTTCAAGCGCCGACTCGAATGGTTCATGAAAAACCGCCCGGAGCTGGCCGCCCTGGTATGCGACTGGATGGAACCTGGTCGCGGCAATCGCCGCCTTTTGTCGCTGCTGCGCCCCCATCGCATGAAGCGTGTGCTGCAACGCATGCTCGATGAAAACGAATTCCTGTCCCCCTTCGGCGTGCGCTCTCTTTCCCGCGCCCACCTGGATCAGCCCTATCCCTTCTCTCTCGACGGGCGCGACGTCAGCGTGGGCTATCAGCCGGGGGAGTCGGAGTCCGGTCTGTTCGGCGGCAACTCAAACTGGCGTGGGCCCATCTGGTTCCCGGTCAACTATCTGCTGGTAAATGCCCTTTATCGGTTTGCTGATTTTTACGGTCAGGAGCTGAAGGTGGAATGCCCCACGGGCTCCGGTCGTGCGCTTTCGCTCGATCAGGTCGCAGGCGAACTGACGCGCCGGCTCACCGCAATCTTTCGCCGGGATGCGCACGGTGACCGACCGATATTCGGGGGCGCGGACAAACTGTGCAGCGCCCCCCACTTTCGCGACCATATCCTGTTCCACGAGTATTTCCACGGCGATAACGGACGGGGCATGGGCGCCTCGCACCAGACGGGATGGACCGGCCTGGTAGCGAAGTTGCTGCAGACGCGCCAATAGCGCCCTGGGTAAACTGCTTTCGAAAATGAGTATTGCCGTGAAGTTCATCCATGCTGCTGACATCCATCTGGACAGTCCGCTGAACGGGCTGTCAGCCTATCCGGACGCTCCGGCGGACCAGCTCCGCGGCGCGACCCGCGATGCCTTCACCCTACTTGTCGACCATGCCATCGACGAGGCGGTCGACTTCATGGTTATCGCTGGCGACCTGTACGATGGCTCCTGGCGCGACTACAACACCGGCATCTTTTTCTGCAAGGAGATGGGGCGCCTCAAGCGCGCCAGTATTCCTGTCTACCTGCTGTTCGGCAACCACGACGCCGAGAGCGAGATGACACGCAAGCTGGAACTTCCAGACAACGTCCATTGCTTCGCGTCGAACAAGGCTGGAACGCTGCGTGTCGAAGGGTTGCCGGTGGCCTTGCATGGCCAAAGCTTCAAGCAGAAGGAAACCACAAGCAATCTGGTCCCCGGCTACCCGGCTGCCATTCCTGGCCACTTCAACATCGGCGTGCTCCACACGGCGCTCGAGGGCTATGCCGCCCATGCGAACTATGCTCCTTGCACGGTGGATGAGCTGCATGCAAAGGGTTACCAGTATTGGGCTCTGGGTCACGTCCACGAGTTTGCCCAGTGGTCGGGTCCGTCGACCATCGTCTTCCCGGGCAACCTGCAGGGCCGCAATGTCCGTGAATGCGGCAGGCGCGGCGCCGTGCTGGTCACGGTTGACGACGATGGTGAGGTCTCGGTCGAGCGCATCCTCATTGATGTCTTGCGCTGGGAGCACGTGCAACTGGACGTCAGCGCGTGCGAGACGCTTGAGGAAGTATCCAGGCGCATCGGTGAGGCGCTGCATCTTCTGCTCGACGTGGACGGCCATGTACCGCGCGCAGTCCGTGTCACGTTGACAGGTCGAACGAAGGCACACGGCCAATTGTTCGGGCTTGAAGCGCAGCTCAGGGCCGAAGTGCTGGCTCAGATTGCGAGCATCGGCAACGAGCGACTGTGGCTCGAGAAGGTGCGCATACAGACGCAGGCGTCAGTCGATGCAACAAAGGTCCACGCGCGCATGGATGCGTTTACCGACTTGCAGGCCATCCTCGATGCCGCGGCCGCCGATCCGGATTTCATCGCGGTGTTGCAAAAGGAGCTGGCGCCTTTTGCCGCGAAGGCACCGCTGGACCTTCAGCCGTTGGTCCCTTTACTTGAACAAATCCGGCAAGGTGACCTGAAGGGCCTCGTCGACGAGGTTGCTCCAGGTTTGCTGGCGCATCTGGCTCAGAGCGAGTGAACCATGCGACTGCAGAAGCTCCAGCTGGTTCGCTACGGCAAGTTCACGGATGCCGAGATTGCGCTGCCCAAGACAAAGCATGATTTTCACTTGATCGTCGGCCCAAACGAGGCAGGCAAGTCCACCATCCGCGGGGCCATCGCTGACCTTCTTTTTGGATTCCCGACGCGCGCCGCGGCGATGGCGTTCTTGCACCCTCAGCCCGAGCTGCGACTTGCCGCGCAGGTGACTGACGGCAATGAGCAACTCGACTTCGTCCGGGTGAAGGCGGCGAAGAACACCCTGCGCAGTCCCAGCGATGCCGCATTGGCCGACGACGCACTCGCGGTGTTCCTGGGGGCTGCGGATCGCGGGTTCTTTGAGAAGATGTTCGGGCTCGGCCATGCGCAGTTGGTGGAAGGGGGCCAGTCCATCCTGGACGCTTCCAAGGACGTCAGCCAGGTACTGTTTCAATCCGCCGCAGGGATTGCAGGACTGGGGAAGGTAAAGGACACCTTGCTCGCCGAGGCCGACAAATTATGGGCACCCCGCCACTCCGGCAACCGCACTTACTACGCAGCGAGCGACCAATGCGACTTGGCGATCAAGGACCTGAAGGCGGCAACCGTGCGTACAAAAGCCTGGGCGGAAGCCCGGGAGACCCTGGACGCGGTGGAAGGTCGCATCGCCAGCGCGAAAGAAGAGAAGTCGGCGCTTCAGACCAGGCGCGCGAAACTGGAGCGCGTACGCCGCCTGGCGCCAACCGTCCAGGCGCTACGGTCAAAGCTTGCTGAACTGGAGGCTTTGGGCGACGTGCTGGATTTGCCCGCGAATGCGTCGGCCGTCCTGAGCACGGCCGAGTCCGAGTTGTCGGTGGCTGAAACTGTGCTTCGTCAGTGCAAGCTCGCTGTTGAGCAGCTGACGGAACAGCGAGACGGCGCCATCTACGACGCTGGCGTACTCGCAGTGAAAGAGGACATCGAAGCGCTGGCGGCATTTGGAGAGAGCGTCCGAAATCACTACGCTGACCTGGTCACCCGGCAGGCCGAGCTCGAACGGCAGCTTGGCCTCGCGCGCGCGGCGGGTGCCGAGCTTGGCTGGCCGGAAGAAGAGATTGACCTGCATGCCAAACTGCCTGCGCCGTTGATCGTGCGCGAAGTCCAGCGGCTGGTCATGGAGCATGGTCGGTTACTGGAGACCAAGGTCGCGGCTGCGAATGCTGTCGATGCAAAGCAGGAGGAGTTGGACGCTGTCGCCAAAGAGCTGCAGGAGACGGTGGCCGGCGAAGTGCCTGCATTGCTACGCAGCGCGATTTCCGAGGCCCAGGGTCATAAGCAAACCGCGGCAAGCCAGGCAAAGCTCAGCGCGGCAGTCAGGACGGCAGAGCGGACCGCCGAAGCAACGCTGTCCGCTTTGGGAGAGTGGAGAACGGGGGTAGCGCTGCTGCAGCAGATGTCGGTTCCTTCAACCGAGCGCTTGTCCAGCCTTGTGACGAAACGACGACTGTTGGAGTCCGAACGGGACAATGCGGTGGATCGCTCCGACGAAGCGCAGCGAGGGCTGGACGACGCCAGGCTGGAGGTCCGGCAGTACGTCGAGGCGCGCCACATCGTGACCGGCGCGCAGGTGCAAGAAGCCCGCGGTAGCCGCGATGCCAAGTGGCAGGCAATCAAGGCAGGAAACACAACTTTGGATTCCGGCGCAGCCGGCCTGGATGCGGCGATTGCGCTCGCCGACGCGCTGGCTGACACGCAACTCGGCTCTGCAACCGAGGCGGCAGAACTGCAGAGTCTGCGCCAGCAAGCAGAACGCGCGCAAGCGGAGTTTGAAGCCCGTCGGCAGGCGAAGGACCGGACGGAAACGCGCCTGTTGGAATTCGACCGGGAGTGGCAGGCACTGACCGCTGCACTGGGGCTGCCAGGGCTCGCGCTGGCGGATGCACAGGCATGGATGGCCAGGCGCGAACAGGCGCTCGCAGCGGCGGCGGCGAGAGACGACAGAGAACTGGATCTGCGACAGGAAGTTGAAGCTGCCCAGGCGACAACCAACGTGCTGACGGCACAACTTGTTCAAGTGGGACTTGTAGTGCCAGAGGACAGCGGGCTTTCGGCGCTTCTTGTCCAGGCGGAGACACTGGTCTCGGAGACGGACAGCGCGAACACGCGCCGCATGCAACTGCACAGGCAACTCGACGCGGCCAGGGGGGCAATGAACCGGCTGAAGGCCGCAAGCGACTCGGCGAACACTGCTTACCAGGAATGGGAGAACAAATGGAGCGTCGCTGTGGAGTCGGCAGCGCTGTCGGACTATGTCAAGACGGTGGCCGATGCTGAGCAGGCTCTGGCCAGGGTCGAGACGGTCAGGCAGAACCTGGACAAGGCCGCTGCCACGAAGCGCGATCGCATCGACACGATGAACCGCGATCTGATGCAGTTCGAGGAGAAGGCCAAAGAGCTTGCCAGGGCGCTTGGCGTTGCCGAGCTCGACGATGCGGATGCCAGGCAAGTGGTCCGCGCGCTCTCCCCGCGACTTCGAGAGGCCGAGGCCGGTCATTCACGTCGGTCCGCGGCTGATGCATCTCTCCGGTTGGCGAACGAAAGGCGCGACGGCGCGAGGAGAGACGTGGAGCGCGTCAACGCCAAGGTCGCTCCTTTGCTCGCAGCTGCCAGCGTGCAGACCCTTTCGGATGCAGTTCCGCTGGTCGAGCGGTCTGACATGAAGCGCAGGCTCGACCTGGAGATTGAACAGGCCCGAGCCGCTATCGCGCAGGGGTCGGACGGCCTTGGCCTCGATGCGGTGGTTGCGGAGGTCGAGTCGGGCGACCTGGTGCAGGTGGCAGCAGAGCTTTCGACCACGGACGACAGCCTTGAGCAGGTGCAAGCGGAGTTGACCAGGCTGGCCGAAGAGCGCTTGCGAACGGAGCAGGCCGTCCAGGCAATTGGCGGCAGCAACGATGCCGCTGCAGCCGAATCCCGCAGGCAAGAGGCGCTGGCCAGCATGGCCGATGCCTCGGACCGCTACATCAAGGTCACCGCAGCAGCAAAGCTCCTGACCTGGGCAATTGACCGTTATCGCGAACAGAACCAGGGGCCGATGCTCGCCCGAGCCGGAACGATCTTCGCAACCCTGACCTTGGGCCAGTACAGCAAGCTGTTTGTCGACTACGACAAAACGACTCTCAGCCTGTCGGCGCTTCGCACGAGTGGGCAGGTGGTCGAGGTGTCAGGGCTGAGCGAAGGCACACGCGACCAGCTCTACCTGGCACTGCGCCTGGCTGCCCTTGAGCTTCACATTGCCAAGTCAACGGCCCTGCCGTTCGTGGCAGACGATCTGTTCATCAACTTTGACGACGAGCGGTCGATAGCGGGACTTGAGGCGCTCCGGGAACTGTCCACCCTCACGCAGGTGCTTTTCCTGAGTCACCATGATCATTTGCTCGCTCGTGTGCAGCAGGTCTTTGGGGAGAGCGTCAACGTGGTTCGGCTTGCTCGATAGCCGCGCATCGCATCCTCGGTGCGTTGCGTTGCGAATCGCACAAGCCTCTCCAAGGATTTCCGATGCGTGCCCGGCCAACGGCTGGTCTTGACGGACGGGAACTGGAGCTCTCGCCCCACTGCTGACATAGGAAGTCAAAGACTGGCCGCCTCAAAGCCGCCCGACAGCGCCAGCGTTTCGACGCGCATCAGCGCCACGTTGACCCAAGGGGCGGAAGTTGGTGACGGCTGCCGCTCTGTTCGCGCGGCTCGCCGGCCAGGCAACGTGAAGCGGGTCACGCAGAGAACCTCACCCGACTCCGCCGCCTTGTCGGTGATCTGATCGAAGCCGGCGGCCATGAGCAGTCCTTCATAGCGCGTACGCAATTCCAGGATTCACAACGAAGGTCAACCCGGTCGCTCCGCATCGGGGGCAGCCGAAAGGGATACAGTTGATGCGCTTCAAGGAATTCCAATGGCTACCCCCTCCAGTCGCAAGACTAAATCCATCTCCGCCAAAACGGTGGAGCTCGCGCTCGCGGTCCCGGTTGTCGTGGCGCATCGCGTGACGCGAATGGCCATCGCCGGCCTCGCGCCCTCGGCGCGCGACCAGAAGGAATTCAAACTGATGGTTGCGGAGAAGAACGCCGCATTCGCCGAGGCATGGCTGGCGATGGCCACGCAAGCACTGCGTATCAATCAGGCGATGGCCAGTTCGCTGCTGAGGTCGGCGTGGTTGCCTGCGGGCCGCAGCAAACCGACGGCGGCCAAGACTGTCAGTCAGTTTCAACGTGCGGCACTTGGCGTGCTCGGAGTTGGCCTGGCACCTGTCCACCGGAAGGCTGTTGCCAACGCAAAACGCCTTGCGAAAACCAAGCTACGCTGAACCATGGCCGGACCTACGGAGCCGGTGCAGGACGTCCATCAATATCGCTAAGTAAAGCGGATAGATCCAGCCACACGGACTTCGCACGCGTTGTATCAACGTTGACAATAGGTCATAGCCAATGGGTCATAGCCAATGGATCAAAACTGACCTTGACCTGGAACCGGCCCACAGAGCGCGCCATATCCTTCGTGCGAACGCGTTCTAGAGCCACACGCCGCGATCGGGCATGCGGATGGTGGTCTCGGGGGTGCCATCGGTGATCAGCGCGCCGATCCCGATGCTGAGCAGCGAGATGAACACCCCGGCAAAGAATGCGGTCCAGAAACCGGACACATGAAAGCCGCGTACCAGCTTGGCCACGAGCATGATCATCAAGGCGTTGATGACGAGCACGAATAGCCCGAAGGTCAGCAGCGTCAGCGGCAGGGTGAACAGGATCAGCAGCGGCTTGATGATCGCGTTGGCAAAACCGAGCAGCAAGGCCGACACGACCAGCGTGACGCCATTGTCAAATCGCAAGCCCTTGAATACCAGGCTGGCCACCCACAGCGACAGCGCAGTGATGGCCCAGTGCAGAAGAAACGGTGTCAGATGATTGAGCATCCGGTTATTGTCGGCTAGATGCTGCTGCTCGATAGCGGGCAACTGCATTGCGCGTTACCATGGCCGTGCGGTCGGCAGATGCAAGGCTCCGCAATTCGGCGGGGCTGCGGCGCACGCCCGCTCAAGGAGGAAATATCATGGGATTCTTTGCAAAGATCTTGGGCAAACTGGGTATTGGAGATGGCGAGACGGCACCCGTAGCTCCCACGCCCCCAACTGTTGTGGCGGCGGCCCCTGCGGCTGCGTCAACGGCCCCGGCGACGGCGCCGGCCGCAGCCGAAGTGGTCAACCCGATCGCGGTGGTGGATGTACTCAAGCAATTGGAGGCGCGCGCCGCCGCGAACCCGCAGAAGCTGAACTGGCGCACTTCGATCGTCGATTTGCTCAAGCTGCTGGACATCGACAGCAGCCTCGATGCCCGCAAGGCGCTCGCCAAGGAACTGTATTGCCCGACCGAGTTGATGGACGATTCGGCGAAGATGAACGTGTGGCTGCACCGAAACGTACTGGGCCACATCGCGGCCAACGGTGGCAACATTCCCAAGGAATTGCTCGATTGAGCGGCCACCACGCATCGCGGAGACACACATGCAAATAGCCGACATCCTGGCCCAGATGGGGGGCCTTCAATCCGTGGCGCGCGACCTGGGCGTGAGCCAGAGCGACGCGGCCACCGGCGCCGAGGCTTTGCTGCCCGCCATCCTGGGCGGCTTCAAGAAGCAGGCACAATCGTCGCCCGCCGGCGGCCTGGAAGGACTGGGCGGACTGCTCAGCCAGTTGGGCGGGGGCAGCCTGCTCGATCAGGTGATGTCACCCCAGACCACTGATGTGCGCCAGGGCAACGACGTGCTGGGGCAGATCTTCGGCTCCAAGGACGTCAGCCGCTCGGTGGCGCAGAGCGCATCCGCAAAAACCGGGCTGGACACGGGCCTGCTCAAGAAGATGCTGCCGATACTGACCATGCTGGTGGCAGGCTACATGGCCAAACAGAGCCATGCAGCGCCTGCGCAAGACTCCGGAAGTGCTCCAGGTGGCCTGGGCGGATTGCTCGGAGGTTTGCTGGGGGGTGGTGCGGGCGGCGGGCCGGCTGCGGGTGGTCTTGGCGGCCTGGGCGCCATGCTCGACATGAATGGCGACGGCAACGCGCTGGACGACATCCTGCGCATGGCGGGCAAGGCGATGCGTTGACTGCCGCGCCATAGCGGGCGCAAAGTTGCCGACGGGATGGCTCACGGTGCCCGAGCCATCGGTCTTTGCGTGTCAGCGCGGCGGCAGACGCCCGAGCGCGATCTCACGCGCTGTGTCCGGGCCGGGCTGCGCCGAGAGCTCGATGCGATCGAGCCATTTGATGCTCGTGAAGCAGTCGGCGCCGGGGACCAAGAGGCGCACCGGTCCGCCATGCTCGCGTGCGAGTGGCGCGTCGCCAAGGTGCGTCGCCAGCAGCGCGCTCCGCGCCTGCTCCAACGTCAAGGGAGTGCTGAAAACGCCGGCGCTGGCCTGCACGTGGATTGCCTGGGCCGCGACACCCGCGGCGTCCAGCAGCGTCGCCAGGGCAACGCCGCGCCAATGCAGACCCGGCACGCTCCAGCCTTCGAGACAGCGGAAGTCGTCCGTGACATCCGCCAGCGGCAACAAAGCCAGATCGGCCGGTGTCAGTTCGAGGCGGCGCGCCACAAGTCCCTCGACCACAAGAAGCGGATGGTCTGATTCAGGCGGGCCGCCCGGATGCACAGGCAGGGCTGCCTGCGGCTTGAATTCGGTCTTTGACATCGTCAACTCCTTCGCTTGCTACTTGTCCATTTGAAGAATGGCCTTCATGTCCTCGACGCCGATCGGAGCCGAAGCATGTTCATGAACAATTCGAAGAACATGGCCGGTCGCGCAGCATCCAGATGATGCGATTCTGCACCGACTGCAAAGGCGCACCCTGCGCAGAAGAATTTTCATGGATAACGGCGGCTCCGCTAAGATGGCGCCGACGGGGCTCTGTGTCACGACGACCCGCGTGTCGGACTTCCCCGAGTCCGAATCCGCAACAGTTGAAAGCGCCCACCGTGTCCGACTGGTACTCCATCTCCAATGCCGCCGTGATCCCCACCCCCACGGTGCTGGTCTATCCCGACCGGGTCGAGCAGAACCTCAAGCGCATGGTCGCGATGGCTGGCGGCGTCGACCGTCTGCGCCCGCACGTGAAGACGCACAAGCTGCCGCAGATCATCGCGCTCAAGCGCAAGGCGGGCATCCACAAGTTCAAGGTGTCCACCATCGCCGAGGCGGAAATGACCGCTG
>CAJDWR010000029.1_pt1 | contig 19459 bp, 15 predicted proteins | sample 7391651 | NCBI WGS metagenome assembly CAJDWR01 (sample SAMEA7055720, study PRJEB34461) | soil metagenome | biome: terrestrial ecosystem; feature: Peninsula; material: soil | place: Antarctica | collected 2016
CGCCGGGGCGGGTGAACGACCGGGTCCTGCCCGTCCCGACCCACCCCCGCGCTAGGCATATCCAGTGCGATCGGTAGTGTCGGTATGCTGACCTCACCTACGTGTTGGATGGGTGCGAAAATCCAAGCCAGCGAACTGCCCGGTGGCACTGTGGTCCTGTCCCTGACAGGCGCACTCAGCGGGTAGTACGTCACACGCAACTGCTGCAACAAACTCACCAGGCATCCGATGCCAGTCTTGACCCAACCGCCAGGCCCCTTGCAACAAACCCTGGAAAACATGCTCGACGAGGCCATTCGTCGTGTCATTGGCGGAGAGCCGCTAGCGTCTTTTTGCGCGTGGTTTGTCGCCACCCTGGAGCCTGCGATGGCCCTGGCGGACGCCCGGGTTGCCGGCGATGCCGATTACGCGCGCCGTTTGCTGCTTACCATGGCGCGCCACTTCTGGCGTGATGTGCCGATGCCGAACAACCGCTGGCGCACCCAGCCGCTGCCCAAGATCGAACGCAATGACCGGTGTTATTGCGGCTCGGGGCGCAAGTTCAAGCAGTGTTGCGCAGATTTGGCCGATATGCCGCCGGTGTTCAATCCCGAACACGCGCTGGGGTTGGTGATTGGCTCGATGGCGCCGGAGCTATTGGGCGTGGCGTCGTTGCGTCAGGTGCCGCCGTCCGCGCTGGCGATTGCAGCGATGAAAATGCGGGACGACCTTGGCGACGAACGTGTGGCCGCGTTACTGGAGCCCTTGTTCCTGGATCCTGCGGGCCTGGACGCACGCCACGACGACGCGTTCGAGGTCCTGATGGATGTCTTGCTCAATCTTGGTCAGGAATCGCGCCGTGAACGGTTGGTGCAGGTGGTCAGCCAGAGCACCGACAAGGCGCTGGCCACCTCGGCGCGTTGTCGGCGCGTCAGCATGTTGGCCGATCGCGGTGAGTACCAACAGGCATGGACGCTGTTTCATGAAACCCAGCGCCTGAGCCCCGACGATCCGCAACTCTTGCATCTGGAAATGCTGACTCTACTCAGCGAAGGCCGCGACCAGGAGGCGCGCGCCCGCGCACCCTTGCTGGCCGCACGGGCGCGCAAGCTCGGGTTTCCTGAACTGGCACAGGTCTTGGTGGACCTGGGTCAAAGGGGCCTCGCTGCCACCGCGGAACTGCCTTCAGACGACGAAACGCTCGATGACGAAGAGCAAGCCTGGGTCGATCTGCTGCGCTCGGTGCCGCCGACGCTCGATACCGCACATTGCCACAGCTTGTACAGCGTGGAGTCTCTGCCACCACTGGACGGTCAGATCGAGCCGGTGCTGCGCCTGTGTCCGGGCAAGACCCTGCAGACCATCGACAAGCGCTGGCGCAAGATTTTCCCGGTGGGCATCCCCATGATGACCGAGCTGGATGCCGACGCGGACGCGATCCTGGACGACCCGTCCGCCGTGCTGGCATTTCTGCGCAAACATCCCGACGCCTGGTGCAGTGTGCAGGTGCAGGACGATTTGCTGATTGCCGCGCGCGAGATGGTGGACATGTCGGATGCCCAGGCCTTGTTGTCAGCGGCAAAGGCGTTGGCTGCGCATGCGGTCGCGCTCTGCCGCGCCGTCCTGGGTGATGCGCGCGGGCAAATGGTCTGGGGCATGCTTGAGAGCCGGCCGCTTCTGCGTGTGCTGGCGCAGGCGATCACGTTCGCGCTGCAAGCACCCGATCAAACCGACGTCGGCGGTTTGATGCGCTGGTCACTGGCGCTCAATCCCCACGACAACCACGGATGGCGCGAAGCGGTGATCGTGCGTGCCTTGCAATTGGGTCATCCCGATGAGGCCTTGGCGTGGCTCGATCGGTATCCGGGTGACCGCCCTCCTGCCAGCCACCAGCGCGCGTTGGCGCAGTTCATGTTGGGTGATGTCGCGGCGGCCGAAGCCACGTTGCGGTTGGCCCATGCGGTGGCGCCCGCCATGCTCGCCGCCTTGTTGCCCGAGTTGTTGGACGCACCACCCGAGCAGGACGAGCGCGGCATGGTCATCGGCGGCACCGAGCATGCCTATGAGTTTCGCAGCATGATGCGACCGGTGTGGGTGCGCACCCGTGCCCTGGCCTGGTTGCGAGGGCTGGATCTGCCAAAACCCAAACCGCTGTCGCGCGCCAAATGGAGATGCTGCAGGCGGCGCAGGGCAGCAAAGCCAAGGCGCCGACCTTGGGGGTCATGAACACGGTGCTGGGCGACCTCATGCATCTGTACAACCATCTGAACGGCATGGTGCTCACTCACGATCCGAACCGACTCCCTGACGTCTTGCCATCTGGCGATGCGGTTTGTGCCTGGGCGGCGGGTTTCGTACAGGCTGCCGAACTGTGTGCAGCGCAATGGCGTGGCGCAGGTTTTGCCGTCAACAGCAATCAGATGCCATTCAAGGCGCTGTTGGCGCTCGCCGCGCAGGCGGCCGCCCAGCCTGATGCGTGGCGCGCGACCGACGATCATGGGCAAGTAGTGTTGACCGGGGTTTGTGCCGACCCGCCCCCGCCTGAAGACGTGTTGACGCATGCCCTGACGCCGTTATGGTGGGTGATCGCGCCGCAGCGCCAGCAACGGGTTAAGCAATAGGGTCAAGCGACAGCTGCACGCTTGATTTCAACTCGCAGCGCTGTGTGATGACATCAAAGCGGCGCCGAAGCAGAAGGGTTTGCGTTGCCGACGTCCGATCATGGGGCTGTGGATGGCGTGGGGCCCGCATCGCCGCCCCGGAACACCGCGTTGTGGCGGATGTCGGCGACGATGGCGCGCCAATCGTCGCGCGGCGGGTCGGCATGTCCGATCAGCCAGTCCCATAACTGCGGGTCCTGCTGGTCGAGCAATGCATCGAATGCGGCCAATTGCGCTTCGTCCGGGGATGCCCGGTGCGTTTCCAACCAGCCCTTGAGCAAATCGTCGAGCTCCCGTGTGCCCCGCCGGCAACGCCACGCAAGGCGCTTCAGACGCCTGTCTGCCGGTGACAAGACGGGTTCGCCGTCGTCGACCGATCCGGTTGTGCTCACACCGTCCGGTCAATCATCAACTGTTTGATTTCGGAGATTGCCTTGGCAGGGTTGAGGCCTTTCGGGCAGGTGTTGGTGCAGTTCATGATGGTGTGGCAGCGGTAGAGCTTGAACGGATCGTTCAGGTCATCGAGCCGTTCGCCGGTCGCCTCGTCGCGTGAATCGATGATCCAGCGGTAGGCGTGCAGCAGTATTGCAGGGCCCAGGAAGCGATCCGGGTTCCACCAGTAGCTCGGGCAGGCGGTGCTGCAGCAGGCGCACATGACGCATTCGTACAGGCCATCGAGTTTCTTGCGGTCTTCGGGTGACTGCAGGCGTTCACGTGGACCCGGCGCGCTATCGGTCTGCAACCACGGCTTGATCGACTCGTATTGAGCGTAGAAGTGCGAGAGATCGGAAACCAGGTCCTTCACCACCGGCATGTGGGGCAACGGGTAGATATTGACCGCGCCCTCTGGAAGCTCGTCCAGGCCCTTGGTGCAGGCCAGCGTGTTTTCACCATCGATATTCATCGCGCACGACCCGCACACACCTTCGCGACAGGAGCGGCGCAGCGTGAGCGTGGGGTCGATCTCGTTCTTGATCTTGAGCAAAATATCGAGCACCATGACAGACCCGGTGACATCCACTTCGTAGGTATCGAGCCGCGGATTGCCGCCGACATCGGGGTCCCAGCGATACACATTGAAGCTGCGCGCCTTCGCGGCGCCCGGTTGCGTGGCGTGGTGCTTTCCCTTTTGCACCTTGGACAATTTCGGGAGCGTGAATTCAGCCATGGCCCTTCCTGATGTTTGGCAATCTGTCGTCGTTGCGCGAGGTGACTGCTCCGCGAGAGCCGATCAATAAACGCGCTTGGCGGGTGGGACGGTTTCGACTTCGTCGGTCAAGGTGTTCGAGTGCACCGGGCGGTAGTCGAACGAACAGGCGCCCTTGTCGTCCAAGCTGACCAGCGTATGTTTCATCCAGTTGACGTCATCGCGCTCGGGGAAATCCTCGCGCGCGTGCCCGCCGCGCGATTCCAGACGCTGCGCGGCCGAATGCATGGTGCCGACCGCCTGTCCCAGCAGGTTGGCCAACTCCAACGTTTCGACCAGATCGGTGTTCCAGATCAGCGAACGGTCGCTGACACGGATGTCGGCAAACTGCGCGTTGACCTCGTCGATCTTCTTGCAGCCTTCCTCAAGCGTCTCGGCGGTACGGAACACCATGGCGTCTGCCTGCATGGTTCTTTGCATCTGCAAGCGCAACTGCGCGGTCGGTGTCCCGCCGCTGGCGTGGCGCAATTGATCGAGCCGGGTCAGCGCGGGTTCGAGCGCATCGTCCGGCAGCTCGCGGTGCGGCGTATGCGGCTCTATGAGTTCGGCGCAACGGTTGGCGGCGGCGCGGCCGAACACCACGATGTCGAGCAAGGAGTTGGTGCCCAGGCGATTGGCGCCATGCACCGACACGCAGGCAGCCTCGCCGATCGCGAACAGGCCCGGCACCACCGCGTCGGGGTCTCCGTCAATGTTCTGCACCACCTCGCCGTGGTAGTTGGTCGGGATGCCGCCCATGTTGTAGTGCACAGTCGGCAACACCGGGATCGGTTGCTTCGTGACATCGACACCGGCAAAAATACGTGCCGTCTCGGAGATACCAGGCAGGCGTTCTTCCAGCACATCGGCGCCGAGGTGCGCAAGGTTCAGGTTCACATGGTCGGCGTGTTCGCCAACGCCGCGGCCTTCTCGGATCTCCATGGTCATCGCGCGGCTGACCACGTCACGCGAGGCCAGATCCTTGGCGGTTGGCGCATAGCGCTCCATGAAGCGCTCACCCTTGGAGTTGGTGAGGAAGCCACCTTCGCCGCGTACACCCTCGGTGATCAGGCAACCGGATCCATAGATGCCGGTCGGGTGGAACTGCACAAACTCCAGGTCCTGCAGCGCCAGGCCGGCGCGCAGGGCCAAGCCGCCGCCGTCGCCGGTGCAGGTGTGCGCCGATGTGCAAGAAAAATACGCGCGTCCGTAACCGCCCGTGGCCAGTACGATGGCGTGTCCACGGAAAAAATGCACGCTGCCTTCGTTCAGGTCAATCGCCAGTGCGCCTACGATGCGACCATCGGCCGGGTCCTTCACCAGGTCGGTCACGAAGTATTCGACGAAGAACTTGGCGTCGTGCTTCAGCGCCTGCGTATACAGCGTGTGCAAGATCGCGTGGCCGGTGCGGTCGGCGGCAGCGCAACTGCGTTGTGCGATCCCCTCGCCAAAGCGGGTGGTCATGCCGCCGAACGGGCGCTGGTAGATTTTGCCGTCCTCGGTACGCGAGAACGGCACGCCGAAATGTTCCAACTCTACGACAGCCGGAATCGCCTCGCGGCACATGTATTCGATCGCATCCTGATCGCCCAGCCAGTCACCGCCTTTGACGGTGTCGTAGAAATGGTAGCGCCAGTGATCCTCGCCCATGTTGCCCAGTGCCGCGGCGATCCCGCCTTGTGCTGCGACCGTGTGCGAGCGCGTGGGAAATACTTTTGTGACGCACGCAGCAGACAATCCCTTGGCCGCCAGCCCCATCGTGGCGCGTAGCCCGGCGCCGCCGGCGCCGATCACCACCACGTCGTATAGATGTGTCTGGACTTTGTAGCTTTGCGCAGGCATGTGGCCCCTTTCGGCGTTCGATCTCAGTAAGGCGTTGCGCCGCTCAAAGCGATCGCAAGTACCGCCAGCACGCTGGCCAGTGCACCCAGGATGGCGCCAAAACGCAACGCGATCTGCAGCGTGACCTCCAGCCAGCGCGTGTGCACGTAATCTTCGATGATGACCTGCAGGCCAAGCGCGCCGTGCCAGAACAGGCACACGCAGAGCACTATCAGCAAGACCGCGTGTACCGGTTGCGCGATAGCGCCCAGTACCATCGGATAACTGGCATGCACCAGGTCACCCATGAGAAACAGCAACCAGATGGAGAGCGGAATCAGCGCGATGGCGGTGACGCGTTGCAGCCACCAGTGATGCACGCCCGACTTGGACGAACCCAATCGGCGTGCGATCTTCAGCGGTGTGCGAAAGGAATCCTGACCCGGATAGGCGCTCATACCGAACCTCCCATGCGCAAGATCAGAAGGACCCACACCAGCAGGGTCAGCGCCACGCTCACGCCGATCACGATCCAGCCAGTGGACCAGTAGACAGGCTTGTGTGCGAGATTGCGCGACGGTGGGCCGAAGTTCTTCCCGATGTCGCGAATCAGATGCTGGACGCCATTGCACAAGTGAAACAACAACGACCAGGTCCACAACACCAGCAGCAGCATGCCAAACCAGCTGCGACAAAAATCCGCGAACACAAACCAGGCGCCCTCGCTGGTCGCCGCTGCGATCAACCCCCAAGCCAGTAGCAACGTTCCCACGCACAGGAACAGGCCGGTCAATCGGTGCAGCGTCGACTGCAACATGTTGACGCGCCAGCGGTAGATGTCGAGATGCGGCGAAAGCGGCCGGGTATGAGGCATGTTCTGGCTCCTGATCACTGCGCGCAAATCACGGCCAGCACGCTTTGCCGGTGTCTGCGCTTGGGCTGTGTTGCGGCACGCACCACTCTGACCGACCAATGCGAGACATCGGCGTCACCGATGCAAGCGTTTTCAAAAGTCGATGCAGCGGCCATTTTTTTCCCAATCGCCGTAACGCGTCGGATCGAGTCTCTCACGTTGTGGTTTCGCCGGTTCGCGTGTCGCCGGGCTTGGCAACGGCTCGGGCACAGGCACCGAATCGGGCACGGGGACATCGGGTGATTCTTCGGTCATGGAATGCAACGACTATACAACTTGAAACTAAACCAACCGGATGCTATACCGATTGCGCTCGGGCCGCGATCCGATCGTTGCAGATCATGCGTTCAATTGCCGACGCTCAACAAAGCCCCCATTTCCATCAGTGCCGACACCGCCCGGCGCGACGATTCCGGTGATCTGCGGTACGCTGGCGCTAGTTGGTGGGGTCGTCGGCGAACCTCGCGTTTGGATGACAGCTGTCCTGCACACTGCCCACATTCGGACCGCCGCGTGGATGAGGTTCAGGCACGTTTGGGGAGGCACTTTATATGACGAGTGACAGCTTTGGCACGCATGACACACTTGCGGTTGATCAAACGACGTATCACATCCATCGGCTCGATCGCATCAAGACCGCACACCGTTTGCCCTACAGCCTCAAGGTGTTGCTCGAGAACCTGCTGCGCAACGAGGACGGCCGACTGGTCACCGCCGAACAAATCCAGTCCCTGGCGAACTGGCAGCCGCAGGCCACGCAGCAGCATGAGATCCAGTTCACGCCGGCGCGTGTCCTGATGCAGGATTTCACCGGCGTCCCGTGCGTGGTGGACCTGGTGGCGATGCGCGATGCGATCATCGGTCTGGGCGGCGATCCACGGCGCATCAATCCGTTGATCCCCGGCGAACTTGTCATTGATCACTCGGTGATCGTCGACGTATTCGGCCGGGCCGATGCGTTTGCGACCAACGCCGCGCTCGAATTCGAGCGCAACGTCGAGCGTTACCAGGTATTGCGCTGGGCGCAGCACGCGTTTTCCAACTTCAAGGTGGTGCCCCCGGACACTGGCATCTGCCACCAGGTCAACCTGGAGTATTTGTCGCGCGTGGTTTTTACCCGCGAGGGGCCAAACGGCATGCTGGCCTATCCCGATACGCTGGTGGGCACCGACTCGCACACGCCGATGGTCAACGGTCTCGGTGTGCTGGGCTGGGGCGTCGGTGGCATCGAGGCCGAAGCAGCCATGCTGGGCCAGCCGATGAGCATGTTGATTCCGCAGGTGGTCGGTATCAAGCTGACTGGCGAGTTCCCGCCCGGAACCACTGCTACCGACCTGGTACTCACCGTGGCCGAACTGCTGCGTCGTACCGGCGTGGTCGGCAAGTTTGTCGACTTCTACGGGCCCGGTGTGGCCAACATCCCGCTGGCCAACCGTGCCACGCTCGGCAACATGAGCCCGGAGTACGGCGCGACCTGTGCGATTTTCCCGATCGACGACGAGACCCTTGCCTACCTGCGCCTGACCGGCCGCCCCGAGCATCAGGTGCGCCTGGTTGAGGCGTATGCCAAGGCGCAGGGTCTGTGGCATGACCCGGCGCACGAGGCTGCGTATTCACAGACCATTGAACTGGACCTTGGCACGCTGGAGCCGTCCATTGCCGGACCCAAGCGGCCGCAGGACCGCATCCCGGTCCGGATTGCTCCCAGTGCCGTCGGTGCGCTGCTCGTGGGCGAACCCTACGAGAAAGCGATCCTGGGTGATCTGGACGAGGCGATCGACGAATCGTTTCCCGCCAGTGACCCGGTGTCGATCGTAAAGGGTAGTCCCGACGATGCGCCCCATGCTCCCGGCAAAAGCGATGTGAAGCGTGACTGGCCGCACGCGCGGGTGGACATCGGCTTTGCCGACGGCAGTACAGCCACACTGGACAACGGACACGTGGTGATCGCTGCGATCACCTCTTGCACCAACACCTCCAACCCTCTGGTGATGATTGGTGCCGGCCTGCTGGCCAAGCGCGCCGTCGAGAAAGGGCTGTCCCGCAAACCGTGGGTGAAGACCTCGCTGGCGCCCGGCTCGCGCGTGGTTAGCGACTACTACGATCGTGCCGGGCTCACGCCCTATCTGAACAAGCTCGGCTTCAACCTGGTCGGTTACGGGTGTACCACCTGCATCGGCAATTCCGGGCCGCTGATTCCGGAAGTCGCTGCTGCGGTGGCCGAACACGACCTGAACGTTAGTTCCGTGCTCTCGGGCAACCGCAATTTCGAGGGTCGCATCCACCCGCAGACGCAGATGAACTTCCTGGCTTCGCCATTGCTGGTTGTGGCCTATGCGCTGGCCGGCACGATGAAGACCAACCTGCTCAAGGACTCGCTTGGTACCGGCAGTGATGGCAAGCCGGTCTATCTGCGTGACATCTGGCCATCGGCGCGGGAAATCCAGGATGTGATCGACCGCTGCCTGCAGGCCGACATGTTCGCCAAAGGTTATGCCGACGTGTTTGCCGGTGACGACAACTGGCGCAGTCTGCAGGTACCCGAAGGTGACGCATTCCAATGGGTTGCCGATTCCACCTACGTGCGTCAGCCACCTTATTTCGACGGTGTGGGGCGCAAGCCCACCCCACTGACCGACATCAACGGCGCGCGTGTGCTGGCCCTGCTGGGTGATTCGGTGACCACCGACCACATCAGTCCAGCCGGCGCGATCAAGCTCGACTCGCCCGCCGGCAAATACCTCACCGAGCATGGGGTGGAGCGCAAGGATTTCAATTCCTACGGGTCACGGCGTGGCAATCACGAGGTGATGATCCGCGGCACCTTCGCCAATATCCGCCTGCGCAACCAGCTCGCGCCCGGCACCGAGGGCGGTTTCACCCGCGACTTCACCCACAACGATGCGCCGGTCGCCACCATCTTTGACGCGTCGGTGAACTACCTGCGCGCCGGCATACCCCTGGTGATTCTGGCCGGCAAGGAGTATGGCTCGGGTTCTTCGCGCGACTGGGCCGCCAAGGGTACGGCGTTGTTGGGCGTGCGTGCGGTGATTGCCGAATCTTACGAACGCATCCACCGCTCAAACCTGATCGGCATGGGTGTGTTGCCGCTGCAGTTCGCCGCCGGCCAGACGGCCGCTTCCCTTGGTTTGACCGGTGAGGAGAGCTTCCAGATCGCCGGCCTAGCCGGTGTCGAAACGCCGCCGCACAGTGTGCGTGTGCGTGTCACGCCTGCGCACGGTAAAACAATGGAATTCGACGCGGATGTGCGCATTGACACACCGGCCGAGGCGGCTTATTACCGTCACGGCGGCATCTTGCCTTATGTGCTGCGACAACTGCTTGACGATGCACCGACGGCATCGATGAACGCCTGACTATCGTCGTCGGCGACAGATCGGGGCCGCCGAACCATCGACCATCTCAACGTCCGGTACATATCACGCGAGGAAAGCATCATGCAAACCAAAATAAAGCTGATCAAGAAGGAAACGGTTGCGAACGACACCATGTCGTTTCATTTCGCCAAACCGCAAGGGTTCGAGTTTCGCGCCGGCCAGTTTGCTGAATTTGCCTTGATCGATCCACCGCAGACGGACGAAGAAGGCAATAGCCGCGCGTTTTCGTTGGTCCAGGCGCCCTGCGAGCCTGATCTGATCATGGCGACACGCATGCGCGACACCGCCTTCAAGCGGGTGCTGAAGGATTTGCCGATCGGCACCGAACTCAAGCTTGACGGGCCCTATGGCGACTACACGCTGCACAAGACCGAATCCACACCGGCCGTCTTCATCATCGGCGGCATTGGCGTAACTCCGGTGCGCAGCATGATCGTCCAAGCCATCCACGACAAGACCAGTCACAAGATCACCCTGCTGCATGCCAGCCGCACACCGGCCGATCTGCCGATGAAGGACGACTTCGCGCAGTTGGCCAAGGACAATCCGAATTTCACTTATGTCATGACAGTCGACGAAGCGGTCGGTGACTGGCATGGCGAGCGAGGCCATGTGACGGCTGAGATGGTGAAAAAGTATGTGCCCGATCTGGGCAAGCCGATCTACTACCTGTCAGGGCCCGAAGGCATGGTCAAGGCCATGCGCAAGCTGCTGGTCGATCTCAAGGTGAATGAGGACAACATCCGCACCGAGGAGTTCACGGGTTACTGACGCAAGTCTTCCTGCACCCCTCGGGGTGCCTGCCGCAAGGCAGGGCTGGGGACGCTCACAACACCCGTATCCAATGAAGCGGCGTAAGAATGTGACGATTCCGGACCGCGCGAGATCCCGGCATCCGAGGGCGAAGTCATTCTGGTTGGAGAGGCTGTTCGCCGTGTGAAACTGTGCTTCGACGATCGATTCTTCGGCTGAGAACGATCGACGTCTGGGTCTGGTTGATGCCCTCAAACTGCCCCAGCTGATCGATCAGCTGGTCCAGTCGTTCTGGTGTGTCACACCGCAGAAGGACCATGTAGTCGACCTGGCCGCTCACGGCCCAGACTTCTTCCACTTCAGGCATACGTTCGAGCGCCCGGATGACCGCCGGCGCACCTTTGGCGTTGACGCTGAGGCCGCAAAACGCGCGGATCGCGGCTTGTTCAAGTCGCTGGCCCAGGCGCACGCCATAACCCGAAACGATGCCTCCACGCTCCAGCCGTGCGATGCGCGCGACCACCGTGGTTCGGGCAATCTTCAGCTTGCGCGCCAAGTTGGCGGTAGGTTCGCGGGCGTTTGCCTGCAGCAGGCTCAGAAGGTCGCGATCGAGGTCATCAAGGCGTAGGTCCATAGGTGGCTTTGCACGGTAACCAATGATTGTGGCATGTCCGAATCAGGTCAGATCCGCACCGAGGTCCATCAGTGGCAGCGCAGCACCGTCGATGTCCGCGATGGTGTGCAGCAGTTTCAACTTCGGCTGCCAGGCCTTCGCACCGTGCAGGCTCGACGACCGTCGTCGTCGAACCGACGAAGATGGCGATTTTTTCGACGAGATGGTCTCTACCAATGGTCAAGTCCCACACCTACAGTTCTATTAACGGGCAAACGTGACCCAGTGGAGAAATGAAAATGACGAACTCGCAGGTTGAAAAGGTTCTGGTTCTGGGCGCCGGCAAAATCGGCAGCACCGTAGCGGACATGATTGCCGAATACTACGGCTGGCCGGTCACGCTGGCCGATGCAAAACCCGATCAGGGTGGACAGGACGACCCGCTGGTGCGCCCGATCTCGCTCGATGTCGAGAACGTGGAGGATTTACATGCGGCACTCACCGCGCACTCGGTCGTCATCAACTGTCTTCCGTTCTATCTTGCGCAGCGCGTGGCCACCGAAGCAGCGAAATGCGGAGTGCACTATTTCGACCTGACTGAAGACGTGGCCGCGACAAAGGCCATCCGCCAGATCTCGACGAATGCGACGGCGATCCTGATGCCACAGTGCGGATTGGCACCTGGGGTGATTGGCATGTTGGGTGGGTATCTTGCCAGTCGCTTCGACGATCTCTACGACCTGCGCCTGCGCGTCGGCGCCCTGACGCGCAACGCGACCAACCGCTTGCGCTACAACTTCACCTGGAGCATCGACGGCGTGATCAACGAGTATTGCAACCCGTGTGATGCCATCGTCAACGGTCAACGGGTATCGGTCCAGGCAATGGAAGGGCACGAAACCTTCACCCTCGACGCAGACGCGTTCGAAGCCTTCAACACATCGGGCGGCCTGGGTACGCTGTGCGAAACATTGAAAGGGAAAGTCAGGAACCTCGACTACAAGACCATTCGCTACCCCGGTCACCGCGACGCGATGGACTTCCTACTGCGCGATCTGCGCCTGATTGAGCGCCGCGATTTGCTGCGTCAGGTGCTCGAGCACGCCGTTCCCCACAGCCGCGAAGACGTCGTGATCCTTTTCGCCTCGGCATCCGGCCTGCGCGCCGGCCGGTTCGAGCAGGAGACCCGCGTGGCACGCGTGTACGGCGCACAGTTGCGCGGCAAGGATCGCACCGCAATCGAACTGACCACTGCTGCAGGCGTGGTTGGTGTGTTCGAGTTGCTGCAGCAGGGAATGCTGCCGGCCAGCGGCTTCGTTGGCCAGGAGCAGGCGCCCCTCGAACAATTCATTGCGACCAAGGTTGGCCACTACTACAACAGTCTCGGCGTGCGGTCTGGTGCCAAAACCACCAAAGTCGCCGAAACCGCCAAAGCCGCCAAACCTGTTAAAGGCGAGCTCGCGCACGCGTGATCCGCTCCCATCTTCATCAGTCGGAAAAACCATGAATGAACTGTTGTCGGTCTTCAAGCGTTGTGGCATCGAGCCGGCCGAATATATGGGAGGGGCACTGACCGTCTGCTCGCCCATCGATGGAGCACAGCTGGCCCAGCTGCACGAAACGCCTGCTTCGCAGATGAACGAGGTCATCGCCAGGTCGAAGTCCGCCTTCCTCCAATGGCGCAATGTGCCAGCACCGGTGCGCGGCGAACTGGTGCGGCTATGGGGCGAGGAACTGCGCAAGGCAAAGCAGGATATCGGCTACATCGTCTCGATCGAAGTCGGAAAAATTCTCGAGGAAGGACTGGGCGAGGTTCAGGAGGCTGTCGACATCTGCGAGTTTGCGTCGGGTCAATCTCGCCAGCTTTGCGGCAAGACCATCGTGTCTGAACGACCCGGTCACCGGATCATGGAGCAGTACCACCCGCTGGGCCCGGTCGCGATCATCACTGCGTTCAATTTTCCGAGTGCGGTATTTGCCTGGAATGCGGCACTCGCCCTGGTATGCGGCGACCCGGTGATCTTCAAGCCATCGGAGAAGGCGCCGCTGTCGGGTCTCGCTACCTTCAAGGCCCTGGCGCGCGCCATTGCGCGCTTCGGCGACAAGGCGCCCGAAGGTCTGGCCCAGATCGTGATCGGCAGGGCGCCGTTGGGTGAAGCCCTGGTCGACAGCCCCGCGATTGCCCTCATCTCCGCCACCGGATCCACGCGCATGGGGCGTGCGGTCGGCCCCAAGGTCGCAAGCCGGTTTGGCAAGCGGATCCTCGAACTGGGTGGCAACAATGCGATGGTCGTCACGCCCGCTGCAGACATCGACATGGCGCAGCGCGCCATCTTGTTTGGGGCGGTCGGCACCGCCGGTCAACGCTGCACGACACTGCGCCGTCTGATCGTGCACCGCTCGGTCAAGGAAGCGCTGCTGCAGAAGTTGCTGACGGCGTATTCAGCGCTGCGGATCGGCAACCCTCTGACGCCCGGCACCCTGGTCGGCCCGCTGATCGATGAAGAAGCCTACAACGCGATGCAAAAATCAATCGTGGTCGCCAAAGAACAGGGCGGGAAGCTGTTGATTGGCGGCGACCGTGTGCTCGCCAAAGAGTTTCCGAATGGGTTCTACGTCCAACCGGCCATCATTGAAATGCCGGAACAGACAGCGATCGTGCGTCACGAGACCTTCGCGCCGCTTCTCTATGTGCTGAACTACGACGACTTTGACCAGGCGATTGAAGTCCACAACGACGTGCCGCAAGGCCTGTCGTCATGCATCTTCTCCAACGACATGCGGGAAGTGGAGCTCTTCATTTCCGCGGCCGGTTCGGATTGCGGCATGGCCAATGTCAACATCGGCCCGAGTGGCGCCGAAATTGGCGGTGCTTTTGGCGGTGAAAAGGAAACCGGCGGCGATCGTGAAAGCGGCTCCGACGCATGGAAGCAGTACATGCGCCGCACCACGAACACGATCAATTTCTCCCGGGAGATGCCCCTGGCTCAAGGCATCACATTCGGTTGATTCGAAAACAAGGCTGCGCTGACAACCGGATGACTCACGAGATCTTTGACATGTTCGAGATCGCGCCACAGAAACTCAATGCGCAAGAGCCATCAGACTTGGCGCCCGCTCACAAACGCGCCAGACATGCGTCCTGCGTGACGCCGCGCATCTTTGGCGCGGGAATGCCAACGGATTGCGGCGGCACAGTCATATGTTGAGCCCGGGCACGGTGACAGAGCTAGGTGAAAACCCGTGTTTCAACGTCATTTCTTCCAATTAGAATAATTTTTACGAATTGTTTTCCAATTGTTAAATTTGGCGGCCAATTGATTGTCATGAGAAAAATTCTTGACGTAACAAACCAGAGCCCGCTGCGACCTGTCGTGGACCAGCACCATCGAGAGAGTCACGCCCGGTTGCCGCTGCGCAGCGGCTTGGCAAGTACCTCGTTCGCCTTGAATTCCTGCTGCGCGTCCGTCATCGCCTCATGAACGTCGCTGCAGAATGTTCACGCTATTTTCCGCTAGCTTCCTAGTCGTCCAGCCCGCTCATGCCCTTGCGATGCGTGAGCGGCTTCGCCCCCGCGATATAGAAGGCGACCATTCCCGGCCACGCCAGCGCGCCGCTTCTCTTGCGCGCAAACAAGATACCGTCGGTGCGGGACAGCATCGGGGTGCGTGCCGCTGCCCCGCGCGGGTCAGCGGGATCGATGATGTCGCAGATCGCGTCGCCCTTCTTGACCTTGGCGCCAGCGGGGGCGTGGTAGGTCAGGTATCCGGTTTTGGGACAGTACCCGACATCCATCCCGCTGATCGGGGTGATAGGCGACTTCAGCCGTGGCAAGGACGCAGCCCGCCCGGCAATGACGCCCCGCCGCACCAGATGGCGCAAGAGGTTGTCGGCGTCTGCCGCACCCAGCGCATGGGTGACATCGTGCTGGCCGCGCAGCTCCAGCGTGGCGGCGAGGCACGCCTGCGGAATCACGGCCTCTGGAAACTGCTCAGCCAGCCGTGGCCACAACGACCCGTTCACGCCCGCGAACGTCAAGGAAGGCGAATACGGTTCGGTGTTCATCGTTGCGGCCACGCCCAGATCCGCGGCCAGTTCCCGGACGGCGCCGTCGATATCTGGCTGTGCCGTGAAGAGATGCAGTACCGCCTCGTTGTCGCAATGCAGGTCGAGCACGATGTCGGCGTCGATGGAGAGTTTCATGATCTCCACGCGCATGGTCTGCAATTCGTTCACCGGCTGCATGGACTTGAGCTCGGCCATCGCCGCCTTGCGGATCAGCTCGACGTTGGCCGACGGATCTCGCCCCAGTCTGGCTCCGACCCGTTCTGCGACCGCACCAGACAGGTCCAGCCAGTTGCGGTTGAAGTTGTCGCGGCTGAGCAGGTCATAACGGCCCAGGTGGGTGTTGCCGATCAGCTGCGACTGGCCGATCGGATTGACCGTGGGCACCACGATGATCTCGCCGCGGATCTTGCCCGCACGATCTGCCTCGCCGAGCAGCGGCATCAGGTGGTGCAGCAGCATCGCGCCCGGCAACTCGTTGGCGTGAAGCGCCGCCTGAAGGTAAACCTTCGGGCGGGCTCCCTTCTGTCCGTACCGAAACCAGGTGATCGAACGGGTCGTTCCGGGGGTCATCGCCGGGAGTCGAATTGCATTTTTTTTCGGCATCGTCACGATTGGGACCCCTGAATAGATGAAATGCTTGCAGGAAATTTTCGAGGAATTCTAACCATAGCTTTTGGAGACAGACATGAAAGAAACTGAACTGAGGGGGTTGATCGAGGGAGTACGAAACGGCACCATCGCGCGCAGGAAGTTTGTCGAAACGCTGCTGGGTGTGGGGATTGCGGTGCCCATCGCGGGCCAGCTCCTGATGCATGCGGGCATTGCGCAGGCACAGCCGGCGTCAACGTACAAGGGTACCAAGCGCGGCGGCGGCGGCGCACTCAAGGTTTTGTGGTGGCAAGGCGCGACCCTGCTCAATCCGCACTTCGCCACCGGCAACAAGGACCAGGATGGTTCGCGCATTTTCTATGAGCCGCTCGCGAGCTGGGACAACGAGGGCAACCTGAATCCTTTGCTCGCGGCCGAAATCCCGTCGGCAGCAAACGGCGGCGTGTCCGCCGACGGCAAGTCCATCACCTGGAAGCTGAAGCGGGACGTACAGTGGCACGACGGCCAGCCCTTCACCTCGGCCGACGTCGTCTTCAATTGGGAATATGCGTCCGACCCAGCAACGTCCGCGGTCAGCATCGGTTCGTACAAGGATGTGGTTGTCACAGCGGTAGACGCCTACACGGTGCGCGTGGACTTCAAGAAGCCTTCGCCGTTCTGGGCCATTCCGTTCGTGGGCGTGCATGGCATGATCATTCCCAAGCATGTGTTCGAGGGATACAGAGGCGCCAAGTCGCGCGAAGCGCCGGCCAACCTGAAGCCGGTCGGTACGGGACCGTACAAGTTCGAGAGCTTCACCCCCGGCGACATCGTGCGCGGCACGCTCAATGCCAACTACCACATGCCGAACCGTCCGTTCTTCGACACCATCGAGATGAAAGGCGGGGGCGACGCGGTTTCGGCCGCGCGGGCCGTGTTGCAGACCGGCGAGTTCGATTACGCGTGGAACCTGCAGGTCGAGGACGAGATCCTGACCAAGCTCGAGCAGGGCGGCAAGGGCCGCATCATCGTCGTTGACGGCGGCGACCTCGAATTCATCCAGTTCAACTTCACCGATCCTTGGAACGAGGTCGACGGCGAACGCTCCAGCATCAAGTCCAAGCACCCGCTATTCACCGACCCGGCGGTGCGTGAGGCGATCAGCCTGCTGGTCGACCGCGATTCGGTGCAGAAATTCATCTACGGCCGCACCGGGATCGCCGCCGCGAACTTCGTCAACAATCCGCCGAAGTTCCGGTCGCCCAACAACAAGTTCGAATTCAACGTCGACAAGGCCAATCAGATCCTCGAAGCGGCAGGCTGGAAGAAGGGATCCGACGGGATCCGGGAAAAAGGCGGCAAGAAGCTCAAGATCGTCTATCAGACCACGGTGAACCAGCCGCGCCAGAAGGCGCAGGCGATCATCAAGCAGGCCGCGCAAAAGGCGGGCATCGACATGGAACTGAAGGCGGTCACCGCGTCGGTGTTCTTTTCGTCCGACTTCGCCAACCCGGACGTCTACACCAAGCTGTTCTCAGACATGCAGATGTACACGACGACGATGACGCAGCCCGATCCGGAAATCTTCATGAACCAGTACTGCTCCTGGGAAGTGTCCTCAAAAGCCAACAAATGGCAAGGTCGCAATGTCACGCGCTGGATCAGCGACGATTACGACAAGGCGTACCGCGCCGCCGCAGGCGAGATGGATCCGGTCACGCGGACGGCGCTGTTCATCAAGATGAATGATCTGGTGATCCAGGACAGGGCCATCATTCCGCTGGTGACGCGGCCGCGCGTGCGGGCGGCCAACCTCAAGCTGAAGGCGCCGCAGAGCGGATGGGATAGCGACTTCTGGGGGTTGCAAGACTGGTATCGCGAAGCATGAACCTGCCGGGGACGTATGTCCTCAGGCGGGTGCTGATTGCAGTGCCCAGCCTGCTGGGCATCAGCATCATCTTGTTCACAGCGCTGGCGCTGGCGCCGGGCGATCCGTTCGGCGACATCGTCAGCAATCCGAACATACCCGCCGACACGGCGGCCAATCTGCGCAAGACGTTCGGAATGGACGATCCGGTGTATCTGCGCTATTGGCATTGGCTGACCGCGATGCTGCAGGGCGACTGGGGTTTTTCGTTCGCCAGCCGCATCGATGTTGACACGCTGATCATTCAGCGCCTGTGGACGACGCTGATGGTGATCGGGTCGTCCCAGGTGCTGGCGCTCCTGATCGCGTTGCCGGTCGGCATCTATGCGGCCACACGTCCCTATTCGCTGTTCGACCAGGTTGCCAATACGCTGACGTTCATCGGCTTTTCGCTGCCGACGTTTTTCACCGGCCTGCTGCTGATCCTGGTGTTTTCCATCCAGCTTGACTGGCTGCCGTTCGTCTACCGATCCGACATTACCGCCACCTCGACTGGTTGCCGTTTGTCTACCGGTCCGACATTACTGCCACCGGATGGCGATTCTATTGGGAACATTTCCGGCAGGCGATCATGCCGGTCAGCGTGCTGGCACTGTTCCAGGCGGCATCGTGGACGCGCTATGTGCGCTCGGCTGCGCTCGACGTGATCCGGCTGGACTATGTGACTACGGCGCGCTCCAAGGGATTGACTGAACGCGCAGTCATCATCAAGCACGTCGTGCGCAACGCGCTCATCCCTGTCGTCACGCTGGTGGCGCTGCAACTTCCCGCGATCTTCGGTGGCGCGATCGTGACCGAGCAGATTTTCCGGGTGCCTGGCATCGGGTCCCTCCTCATCAGCGCGATCCTCGCCAACGACACGCCAGTCATCATGGCCATCACTTTTGTACTGTCGTGCCTGGTGATCATGTTCAACCTGCTCGCGGACATCCTGTATGGCTGGCTCGACCCTCGCATCTCCCTCAATTAATCCGGCCTCGCCGGTGCGGTTGGCACCCACGGTGTCGCTCACGCAGGACATCTGGCGGCGTTTCAAGCGCCATCGGCTGGCGCTTCTGGGCGCGGTGATACTGTTGGTGATCATCGTCGGCGTCACCATCGGTCCGCTGATCTGGACCGTGCCAACCAACGAAATCGATTTCACCGCGCGCTTGAAGCCTCCGTCGTGGCAACACCCTTTTGGAACTGACGACTTGGGCCAGGACCTGCTCGCGCGAATGCTCTACGGCGGCCGGATCTCGATCGCCGTCGGGCTGGCGGCGATGCTGATCGCGATTGTCGTCGGCACGATGATCGGGGCTATCGCCGGGATGTCACGCGGGCCGGTCGACACGTTCCTGATGTGGTTGACCGATCTGTTTCTGTCGCTGCCACAGCTGCCGCTGCTGCTGCTGATCATCTACCTGTTCCGCGACTCGCTGAAACAAATCGTCGGCGCCGAGACCGGCGTATTTATCCTGATCGTCACGGTGATCGGCGGCTTCCGCTGGATGCCCGTGGCTCGACTGGTGCGGGCGCAGTTCCTGTCGCTGCGGGAAAAGGAGTTCGTCGAG
>CAJDWR010000047.1_pt1 | contig 19440 bp, 15 predicted proteins | sample 7391651 | NCBI WGS metagenome assembly CAJDWR01 (sample SAMEA7055720, study PRJEB34461) | soil metagenome | biome: terrestrial ecosystem; feature: Peninsula; material: soil | place: Antarctica | collected 2016
CAAATTGCCGCCTTGCTCAAGGAGCGCGGCGTGCGGCCGAGTTTCGTCATCGACGAAGGTCTGCTGATCACCGAGGGCATCATGCCGGGCCTGAAGAAACCGGCTGCCTTGATCGGTATTGCCGAAAAGGGCTACCTGTCGGTGGCAGTGAAACTGCAGGCCACGCCGGGCCATTCTTCGATGCCACCACCGCCCGGCACCAGTGCCATCGCCATGATGAGCGCTGCCCTGCAGGCCGTGGACAACGACCAGATGCCTGCAGGCATCCGGGGCATCGCCAGCGACATGTTGTCCACCGTAGCCCCCGAGATGAGTCTGCCGCTGCGGGTGGCGATGTCCAACCTGTGGTTATTCGGGCCGATCGTGCAGAAGCAACTCGAAGGGGGCGCGAGCACCAACGCCTTGCTGCGCACCACGACCGCGCTGACAGTCATCCACGGCGGCAATGCCGACAACGTGTTGCCCGGGCAGGTTGAGGCCACAGTCAACTACCGGATGTTGCCGGGCGACAGTTCAGCCGACATCATGACGCGCCTGAAGGGGCAGATCACCCGCGCCATCGGCAATGACCGGTTCGAATTGCAGGCCTTGTCCGGCGCGTCCGAAGCGTCCAAGGTATCGCCCACTGACGCAGAACCTTACCAGTTGATCAACCGCACGGTGCGCGAGGTGTTTCCGGGCACCATCGTGGCGCCGGGGCTGATGATCGGCGGCACGGACTCGCGCCATTTCGAGGGTATCAGCGACCATGTTTTCCGCTTCTCGCCGGTGCGTGCGAAGGCTGAGGACTTGGCGCGTTTTCACGGTACGAACGAACGTATTTCAGTCGACAACCTGGCCGAATTGATCCGCTTTTACCATCGCCTTTTGACCATGGGTGCGCAGGCACCCTGACACTTATTGCAACCAGGAGTTCATCATGAGCAAGGCCGTCATCGTTTCCACTGCCCGCACGCCGCTGGCCAAGAGCTGGAAAGGTTCCTTCAACATGACCCATGGCGCCACACTGGGTGGCCACGTGGTGGAGCAGGCGATCGCGCGCGCTGGCATCGAGGCCGGTGAAGTCGAGGACGTGATCATGGGCTGCGCGAATCCCGAAGGTGCCACCGGTGCCAACATCGCACGCCAGATCGCCTTGCGTGCCGGCTGCCCGGTCACCGTCTCGGGGGTAACGGTCAACCGGTTCTGCTCGTCCGGTTTGCAGTCGATCGCCATGGCAGCGCAACGCATCATCGCCGGCGAGGCGGATATTTTTGTCGCCGGTGGGGTCGAGAGCATTTCCTGCGTGCAGCAGGAAATGAACAAACACATGCTGGCCGACCCCTGGCTGGTCAAGCACAAGCCCGAGATTTACTGGAACATGCTGCAAACGGCCGAGCAGGTGGCCAAGCGCTACGGTATCGGCCGTGACGCGATGGATGAATACGGCGCGTCGAGCCAGCAAAAAGCCGCCGCCGCGCAGGCTGCCGGAAAGTTCGACGCCGAGATCGCGCCGATCACCGTCACGGCCGGTGTGGCCGACAAGGTGATGGGCCTGATGAGTAAGCAGGTGCTTGTGAGCAAGGACGAGGGCATCCGGGAAGGTACGACCAAGGAGGGCATCAGCGGCATCAAGCCTGCCATACCCGGCGGACTGATCTCTGCCGGCAATGCGAGCCAGTTTTCCGACGGCGCAGGCGCCTGCGTCGTGATGAACGAGACGCTGGCCGAGAAGAAGGGATTGCAGCCACTGGGGCGTTTCCTGGGTTTTGCGGTCGCTGGTTGCGAACCCGACGAGATGGGTATCGGCCCGGTGTTCGCAATACCCAAGGTGCTGGCGCGTCTGGGCCTGTCGGTCGGCGATATCGACCTGTGGGAGTTGAATGAGGCGTTCGCGGTTCAGGTGATCTACTGCCGCGACAAGCTGGGTATTCCGGCCAGCCTGCTCAATGTCAATGGAGGCGCGATTGCGGTGGGCCACCCGTACGGCGTCAGCGGCCAACGCCTGACCGGCCATGCGCTGATCGAGGGCAAACGACGGGGTGCCAAACGCGTCGTCGTGACCATGTGTATTGGTGGCGGCATGGGCGCTGCCGGCGTATTCGAGGTCTTGTGAGCGCCCCCAGCCCTGCCTTGCCGCAGACCGCCCGAGCGGGCTACAAGAAGACTTGGGGCAGCCCGGAGTCTTCTCACGAGCTGTCACAGGTTCGCCGTGGAGTCACCGTGACCTTGCGCCAGACGCTGCAGTTTCTGCTGCACCAGTGGCTCGACACCGAGTCCTTTTGCCAGCGGCCCCGATTTGCCGACATGCCGAATGAGGCTTTTTGATGTCATTCTTCAAGAAGTACAACGGAACCATGAACAAGCGACTTGCACGACTCGAAAGCTTGGTCTGGATGCTGATTTACAGTGGCCTGTTGTCAGCCCTGGTGGGGGTATTCATGCAGCGTGGCGGCGATGAGGAAGGGCAATGGCTGATGATCGGCGGTATCGGTGCTGCGCTGCTCGGAGCGGTCCTGATCCTCGTTCGCGCATGGCTCAAGGACGGCCCGGATGCCGCGCCGGTTGCGCCACCCACGCACCAACAACGATAAACAACCATCACAGGACTATTCCCGATGGCGCGTACGATTCAGCAATTGTTCGATCTCACGGGAAAGACCGCTCTGGTCACCGGAGGCTCACGTGGCCTGGGGTTGCAGATGGCGCATGCCCTGGGTGAAGCCGGAGCACGCATCATGCTCAGCGCACGCAAGGCAGGTGAGCTGGAAGAGGCCTGTGCTGACCTGCAGGCGGCGGGCATCGATGCGCGCTGGATTGCTGCCGATTGCGCCGATGAGACTGACATTCGGCGTCTGGCCAACGAGACCCTCGAACGCATGGGCGTGATCGACATCCTGGTCAACAATGCCGGCGCAGCCTGGAGCGCTCCTGCGCAGGACCATCCGGTCTCCGCCTGGGACAAGGTGATGAACCTCAACATTCGGGGGTATTTCATCCTGTGCCAGGAAGTGGGCAAACAATGCATGATCGCTCGCCAAAGCGGGCGCATCATCAACCTGGCATCGATCGCCGGCCTCGGCGGCAATCCGCCGGACATACAGTCGATTGCCTACAACACCTCCAAAGGCGCCGTCGTCAATTTCACCCGCGCGTTGGCCGCGGAATGGGGCAAATACCGCATTACCGTAAACGCAATCTGTCCCGGCTTTTTTCCGAGCAGGCTGACAGCCGGGCTGTTGCGTGACGGTCACGATGCCATCATGGCCTCGCATGCACCGCTCAATCGGCTCGGCGACGACGAGGATCTCAAAGGCATCACCTTGCTGTATGCGTCCGATGCCGGTAAACACATCACCGGCCAATGGCTGGCGGTAGACGGTGGCGTGTCCATCATCACTGGCGGCTAAGCTTTGGTGGCCGTCCCATCCACCCTTCAACCCGGGAGTCAACATGCCCATCAATCAACAGATCCTTCTGGACAACCGCCCACAAGGCGAGGCCAGCGCCAGCAACTTCAAAATGGTCAGCAGCGAGACTGCCGCGCTACAAGACGGTCAGGTGCTGGTGCGCCACCATTTCCTGAGCCTGGACCCGTATATGCGGGGTCGTATGAACGACGCCAAGAGTTATGCGCAACCCCAGGCCCTGGGCGAGGTGATGGGTGGCGGCACCGCCGGTGAGGTGGTGGAGTCGCGCTCGCCAAAGTTTGCAGTGGGCGACACCGTTGTGGGCATGGGTGGGTGGCAGGAATATTCGGTGGTTCAGGCCGACCAGCCGGGCGCGCTGCGCAAGGTGGAAACCAGCCAGGTGCCGCTGAGCCACTACCTGGGCGCCGTCGGCATGCCCGGTGTCACCGCCTGGTATGGGCTGGTGAAGATATGTGAACCCAAAAGTGGCGAAACCGTGGTCTGCAGTGCTGCCACCGGCGCGGTCGGCAGCGCAGTCGCGGCTCTGGCCAAGGCGCGCGGTTGCCATGTCGTGGGTATCGCCGGAGGCCCCGAAAAGGGCCGTTATGCGACCGAAGAACTGGGCTACGACGCCTGCATCGACTACAAGCAACATGCTGACGCCGGGTCGCTTTCCAAGGCCATCAAGGCAGCCTGCCCGAACGGCATCGATGCCTATTTCGAGAGTGTCGGTGGCATGGTGCTCGATGCGGTGTTGCTGCGCTTGAATGCCTTCAGTCGTATCGCCCTGTGCGGCATGATCGCTGGTTATGACGGTGCGCCGGTGCCACTGATGTACCCGCAGTTATTGCTGACCAACCGCGTCAAGCTGCAGGGATTCATCGTCAGCGAGCACATGGAAGTCTGGCCGCAAGCCCTCAAGGAGCTGGGCACGCTGGTTGCGACCGGCAAGCTGCGTCCCCGCGAGAGCATCGCACAGGGTATTGCCGCGGCGCCCGAAGCATTTCTGGGTCTGCTCAAAGGCCGCAATTTCGGCAAACAACTGGTCAAGCTGGTTTAGGGTCATGGGAAGACGCCGGGCCGTCCCACGTTTTCTTGCACCCCCTCGGGGGGCCTGCCGCAAGGCAGGGCTGGGGGGCGCTCATACGCAGACCATCACTGTCGATTCGCACAAGGGAGGCATGCCATGAACACGCATACGGTATTCAATCAAAGCGCCACACTGGTCGACTACAACCTGTTCGAGGGCAACCAGGCATTGCAATCAGCCTTGGCTTTCCATGCACCGACGCTCGACACCGAGCCCTTGCATCGGCTCGGTGCACAAGTCGGCCGCGAAGACATGCAGACCCATGCGCGGCTGGCCAACATCTACACGCCGCAGCTGCACAGCCATGACCGCACGGGACGGCGCATCGACCAGGTCGAATTCCACCCCAGCTACCACCAGCTGATGTCGGCGGCCGTGGCCGCAGGCCTGCATGGCTCACCCTGGTCGGCGCCAGCGGGCAGCCATGCCCATGTCTTGCGGGCGGCGGGTTTCATGTTGTTCACCGAACTCGAACCATCGGTGCTGTGTCCGATTTCGATGACCTACGCGGTCACACCGGCGTTGCGGGCCAACGCTGCCATCCATGCGGATTTGTCGCCCGGCCTGTGCAGCCGCAGCTACGACCCGTTGCCGCGCCATTGGCGCGACAAGACCGGTCTGACGATGGGCATGGGCATGACCGAGAAGCAGGGCGGCTCGGACGTGCGGGCCAACACTACAGAGGCGGTGGCCGCCGGCACCAGACACCGGGCGGCCTGTCCTGCCTGTTCCTGCCGCGGCTGATGCCCGACGGGACGCGTAACGCGATGCAGATCATGCGGCTCAAGGACAAGCTGGGCAACAAGGCCAATGCCAGCTCGGAGGTCGAGTTTGCGGGCGCCACCGCCTGGCTGGTGGGTGAGGAGGGCAGGGGTGTACCGCAGATCCTGGCGATGGGCTCGATGACGCGGCTCGATTGCGCGCTGGGCACCAGTGGACTGATGCGCCAAGCCCTCTCGATCGCGTTGAACCACACCGACCAGCGTCTGGCGTTCGGCAAGCCGTTGCTCGAACAGCCGTTGATGCGCAACGTTCTCGCCGACCTGGCACTGGAAAGCGAGGCTGCCTGTGCACTCGCATTGCGACTGGCACGCAGCTTCGATCGGCCCGACGATGCCCATGAACGCGCCTTCGCCCGGATACTCACGCCGGTCACCAAATTCTGGATCTGCAAACGCGGCAGCCATTTTGCCCAGGAGGCGATGGAATGCCTGGGCGGCAATGGTTACGTGGAAGAAGATGGCGAAGGCATCATGGCGCGTATCTACCGCGAGATGCCGGTCAATTCGATCTGGGAAGGTTCGGGCAACATCATGGCGCTCGACCTCCTGCGCGCCTTGCGCAAGTCCGATGCCGCTGCCTCGGTGACGCAGGAATGCGCGCCGGCACGGGGCGCCCATGCGGCACTCGACCGGCTGGTCGCCGGTTTGCCGGCACGGATCGAAGCGGTGCCGTCCGAAATCGAGGCGCGCAGGTTGGCCCAGGACATCGCATTGGCCGTGCAGGCCAGCTTGCTGGTGCAAAGCACGCCGGAATCCGTGTCCAGCGCGTTTTGCGATTCGCGCCTGGCGGGGAACTGGGGCCATGTGTTCGGCACCCTGGATGCCGGCACGGATATCGACGCCATCCTGGCGCGTGCCCGGCCTCGGTAAAGCGGCCCGGCGCGCATGCCGCTGCTGATGAATTGCCACATTGCACAGCGGGCCTCGGCACGTCGGTGCGGCTGCAACCGGGCACCGGGCGTTGGGGCCGCACGCGCAACATGACAACCGTCGCCGCCTTGCGCTGGCACCACGCGCAGTTCAACCAGATGCAGCCCGATGCGTTGTATGCCGCATTGCAGCTGCGCAGTGCTGTATTCGTCGTCGAGCAACAGTGCCTGTTCCATGACATGGACGACAACGATGTGCAGGCGATTCATCTGATGGGTTGGCGCGACCAGGATCTGCTCGCGTATGCGCGGTGTTTTGCACCCGGCGTGCAGTTTGACGAAGCCAGCATCGGGCGCATTGCAACCCGCCTCGATGCGAGGGGTGGCGGTCTGGGTCACCAGCTGGTGGTTCAGTCGATGGAGCTGGTTCGCACGACCTGGGGCCTGCAACCGATCCGTATCGGTGCTCAGGCGCGATTGAAAGATTTTTACCACCAGCACGGATTCGTCGACACCGGTATCGACTATGTGGAGGATGGCATCGACCATGTCCAGATGCTGTGGACTCCCAGGAGCAAAACTTGATTGAGGACTTCAGCAAAAAGACAGCGGTATTTACCGGAGCAGGCTCCGGTTTCGGACTGGAGTGCGCGCGTATCGGTGCGCGGCTGGGCATGAATCTGGTGTTGGCCGACGTGCAGCAGGACGCGCTTGATCGGGCCAGTGAGGAGTTGCAGGCCGCCGGAGCACAGGTCCTGGCGTATCGCATCGATGTTTCCCGTGCGGACGAGGTCGAGGCACTCGGGCGGGCGACCTGGCAACGATTCGGCGCGCCGCATCTGGTGTTCAACAACGCCGGCGTGGCATCCAACGGCCTGATCTGGGAGGCCAGCGTCAGAGACTGGGAGTGGGTGCTGGGCGTGAACCTGATGGGGGTCGTGCATGGCGTGCGCGTTTTCACGCCGATGATGCTCGAGGCCGCCAAGGCCGATCCAGCCTACCGCGGCCATATCGTGAACACCGCCAGCATGGCGGGTTTGTTGTCGCCGCCCAACATGGGTGTCTACAACGTCAGCAAACATGCGGTCGTGACACTGACGGAAACCCTGTACCAGGACCTGTCGCTGGTGACGGACCAGGTCAGCGCCAGCGTGTTGTGCCCTTTCTTTGTTCCCACCGGAATCAACCACAGCGAGCGCAACCGGCCAACCCGTCTGTCCGATCCGGCGACAAGACCCTCCCGCAGCCAGCTGATCGGCCAGGCCATGAGTGACAAGGCCGTGGGTTCGGGCAAGGTTTCAGCAAGCGACGTGGCGCAAAAGGTGTTCGATGCGGTTACTGCAGATCACTTCTATATCTACAGTCATCCGAAGGCGATCAAGTCGGTACAGACCCGGCTGGAAGACATCCTGCAAGCCCGCAACCCGACCGACCCGTTCATCGACAAGCCGGAACTGGGAATCCAGCTGCGCAAGGAGTTGCGCGGTTGAACTGAAACCGCTGCTCGCTCGCTGTCTTCGCTGTACGAGAGTGGGCCAGGTGCCACGGCTCCTGGTTCTGTCCCAATGCGCAAGCAGGGTTGGAGCCGCAGGACTCGTCTCCGAGTGGGGTTGTCAGTACCTTCGGAACGGCCGCGCGGTACCTATAGGCCGTGGCCGATCGCCGGGCGTCAATGCACCTGACGCGCAGACCCCATCTGGTCGAAAAGATCAACCTGGGCCCGGATATCTTCCGTCTTGCCCAGGATATTGGTGAAGCGCAGCAGCTGTTCGTCCTGGATGAAGCTGGCAGATGATTCCGCGGTGAGTAGCATCTCGGACGATTGCGGCCGCGCCACGATGAAGCCCTGCACGTAGTTGACGCCGATCTCGGCCAGCGTCTGCACCGTGGCCGTGTCTTCGGCCCATTCGGCAATGGTTTGCATGCCCAGGTTGCGCGCCAGGTTGACGATGGCCTCGACGATGGCCACGTTGGCCGGATGGCGGTTCATGTTGACGATGAAATTGCCGTCGATCTTGAGCAGATCGGCGGGCAATTCCTTGAGATACGAGAACGAGGTGTAACCAGCGCCAAAATCGTCCAGTGCAACCTTGGCGCCGAAGCTGCGCACCCGGTCGATGAACTGACGCGTATTGTTCAGGTCGTGCAGTGCCACACTTTCGGTGATCTCGATACACAGGTGGCGTGCAATATCGGAATTGGCCGCCAGCATCGCGAACACGTCCTGCATGAACTTTTCGTCATTGAGCGAGGCGCCGCTGAGGTTCATGCAGACAAATCGGGTGTTGGTCAGTCGGTGCTGATGTTCGTTGAGCCAGGCCAGCGTCGTGGACATCACCCAGCGGTCGATCACGCCCATGCGCCCGCAGGTTTCGGCCGCCGAGATCAGCCGGTCGGTCGGCACCAGTTCGCCGTCCGGGTCCCGCATGCGCAACAGCACTTCAAAGTTGAGCGACTCGTTCGGCGCCTTGAGCGACATGATCGGCTGCATTACCAGGAACAGTCCGTCGGTGGCCGCGCTGGTCGACAGCAGTTCGACCAGCCGTAGCTCGGCTTCATGTTGGCGGAACACGTCGGCGTTGCGCTCATACACCACCAGGCTGTCGTGGTTGCCCCGCTTGGCGTCGCGGCAGGCCCGATCGGCTGTGGAAAGGGCATCCTTGATCGAGGTCCCGGGCATGACCTCGATCAGGCCGATCGAGCCGCGCACTGTGAATGCCTTTTCACCCACGCGAAACGGGGTGCTGCCGATGTTGCGTACGATGCCCTGGCATACCAGGGCCGCAAGCGCCATCTTGGTATCCGGCAGCACCAGCACGAACTCGTCACCACCCACACGCCCGACGCGGATCGAACCCGACACCACGTCGGTAACGCGTTTGCACACCTGCTGCAAAACCTCGTCGCCAGCGCTGTGCCCGTACAGGTCATTGATCAGCTTGAAGCGATCCAGGTCGAGGTAGGCGAGTGCAAACGGGCGGCTCTTGGGCGAGCTTGCGCTGGCCTCCATGAACGCATTCTCGATGCCGCGGCGATTGAGTACCTTGGTCAACGGATCGTTGTAGGCCAGGAAATTCAGGTCTTCGGTGGCACGTGCCTTTTCGGTGATGTCCTGCAACGAACCCTCGATCCGATCATTCGCCTGTGTTGCCTTGACCAGGTACTTGCGCGGTTCGGTGTCGTCTGAAGTGCGGTGCCCCTTGATTTCGAGCTCGCCGCCGACCCGGCTGTAGACGCAATGGTGCAACTGGGTCCAGGCACCCTGGTCGAAGTGCTGCTGCCAGGTGTTGCAGCCTGGCTCAAGCACACGCTCGCCGAGCATCGCACGCAGAGCCGGGTTGGCACTGATGAACCGACCCTGAAGGTCCAGACTGAACAGACCGATCGGCATGGCGTTGAAGTTGTGCTCCAGTTCCGCCTGCATCGTCAAACGTTGCTGGTGCTCAATTCGCATCTGCTCGGCGATTGCCAGCGCAGCGAGCAGACTCGAAGACAGTGCCACCGTGACGAAGTTGGTCGCGACCACGAACTCCTTGATGCCCGAAACCGCAGCTGCGATCTCCGCCAGCACCGACAGAAACGCGACGCCCAGAGACGCGCCGTACCACATCGCGACCCGGGAACGTGTGCGGCGCAAGATGTCGAGCAGGCTCAGCGTCATCAGCACCGACCAGGTGCCCGCAACCAGCCACATCAGCGGGAGCCATGCCTTGTACGGCAACATCATCGACAGCAGCAGGAACGGGACGCACAACCATTGCGTGACCTGCAGCGGCTTGTCGAAACGCGTCTTGCGCAGGTCATCCGCAAACAGATAGCGAAACAGCGACAGTGTCAGCAAGCCATAGATGGCAACCGTGACTGCCCGACTGGGCGCCAGCCATTCAGCCGGCAGCAGGTGGCCCAACCACTGGATGTCCCAACCGGCTGAGATGGCACTCATGCGCAGAGTCACCACCAGCCAGGCAGCGAACAATACATATAGGATCTGCCGGTTGATCCAGGCCGTCAGCAACACGAATACCGCCAGCACGATCAGGCCACCGTCGAGCAAACCGGAATTGCGGTGGAATTCCTGCGTCGAACGCCGCATGTCTTGCGTGGACCATGACAAGGCGCTCAGCCGGGCCGGGCCGACAAACCTGGCTTGGCACAGGACGCCCGTCGAGTTGTTCTCCATGTCCAGTGCGAACCCTGACTTGGCCACGGAAAATGCGCCTTTTATGCTTGAACGTGACACTTCGCCCAAGGGCCGCAGCGAAGCACGGTCCCAGCAACGGAAGTAGGTCGCGTGGCGGGACGGGAATTCGACTACCGATCCGCCATCGACTGAAGCAGGGGCGTCAAACGCAAACCAGATCGGCTTTTCCGAGCGCCGAGTCTCGAAAGCGAGGACGGGAGCGACTTTCTCCAGTTGGTCGCGCGCCTGCTCCAGCGACAACGTACCGCCTTGGGTGTTGTCCTCCAGTGTTCTCAGTTTGATCGGAGTAGCCGCGCCTGTGCTGTACTGATCATTCCACAAGGAAATCGCTGCAACCGAAATCAGCACAATCGCCAAAGGCACCAAGTAAATGGACAACAGCCAGGTGAGCTTGTCCATGCTCACCCCAAAGCGGGCCCAGGTCGCTTGATTCCAAGTGAGGTGCTGATCGTTCATGCATCCTTGCAAGCGCCGGAATCTATCCAGCAAAAGCTGCAAGTCTACGCAATGCCGCTGCGTCGTCAATCCGGGCGGGATCAAGAAACCCAGGCTTGGCGGACTATTGCGTCAAATGTGGTGCGAATCAGACATGCAGATCAGGCTGGGCGACGGCCCAGCGGGGGGACAATTCTGGATGGCACCGACACGGGGAACAATTCGCCCAAGTTGGCCTCGGGCTCAACTCGCACGTCAATATCCGGATGGTGGGTGTTGCACATGAACTGGAGCATTGGGTGGTTTGCCTCGACCAGCCGCTGGCGTCCGGTATCGATTTCGAATCCCATCACGCGATGCGGAATATCGTTACCGTGTTTCATCGGAATGAAACCTTGCTCCGGATACAGGTCCTCGAACATCATCTGGTCGTATTGGCGGTCCAGCGGAGCACGGGCCGCCACGATGGCCCAGTCGATGTCATTCTCCGCGCAATACTGCAAGGTGGCCTTGATCAGCACCATTTTCACCAGGCGGCCAATCGAGCCACCGACGATACCCAACCTGCTTCCTTCGACCAGTGGCCGGTCGCGCAGCCAGGGCGGCAAATTCACCGATTGCTCGACCTTGAGCGGCATGTAGGCATTGCTCTGGATCCGCAAGGTACCCATCGGCGCTCCGTCAAGCTTGGACTCGGCCAACAGCACGATGACTCCTGGCTCGCTGTCAAGTGCCTCCGCAGCGCGCAGCTTCTCGCCAAACTCCGGCATGTGACGACTGTATGCTGCCGCTCGGACGGCTACTGCCTTGGACAAATCTGAATCATTGCGGACCAACCGCACTGTGAAAGGCAGGCGTTCTTCCTTCATCCTTGGCGTCTGGGCTATCTGAATGGCCGGTGGCAGATCAGCGACGGGAATGTGGCGGGCCGGAGCAGAAAAACTGACAGACGGGATCATGATGGTGTCCTTTTGGCTAGCGGATTGAATGACTCGGCAGGGCAGGATGTAACACCCTTGTAAACAAATGTAGCCGTCGTGCCTGCTTCTGCTAAGTCGCCGTTTTTCTAGATCGTCTGTAGGAAGTCTTCTGACAAGGCGCCCGCCGTAAACAACTGGTCGTAAGCTCTGTGGGACGATCGCTTTTTTGATTTTTTGATTTTTCGCGAGGTCGGTGTTGGGCGATGGCGCGTTACTTCCTTCGACGCTACGTGGTGCGGATCTGAGCCGCGGGCTATGGCACACTCGCCGGCTTTGCACCAGCTTCGGAACCATCGGCGCCAGGCGGAAAAACTTACCCAGGAAGGAACACCATGTCAGCCATCGTCCAACGCATCGCCGCGGAACTGGGTGTGCGCGAAGCCCAGGTACAGTGCGCTGTGGACTTGCTCGATGGTGGCGCCACGGTCCCGTTCGTGGCACGGTATCGCAAGGAAGCAACAGGTGGGCTGGACGATGTGGCGTTGCGCGCACTCGAAAGCCGCCTGGCCTATCTGCGTGAGATGCAGGATCGGTGTGCCAGCATCCTGGCCGTGATTGACGAGCAGGGCAAGCTGACACCCGCGCTGCGACACGCGTTGCTGTCCGCCGCAACCAAGCAGGAACTGGAAGACCTGTATCTGCCGTTCAAGCAAAAACGTCGCACCAAGGGTGAAATGGCGCGTGAGGCCGGTCTGGAGCCCCTGGCCGATCGGCTGCTGCAGGACCCCACGCTGGACCCACAGGAAGAAGCCAGGGCTTATGTCGTTCCCTTTGAGGCGCCAACGGATGGAGCCGACAAACGACCCGATTTTTCGACTGTGCCGGCGGTGCTCGACGGTGTACGTGACATCCTGAGCGAACGTTGGGCGGAACAACCGACCCTGGTGCAAGAGCTACGCGCATGGTTATGGGATAGTGGCCAGTTCGCCAGCACATTGCGCAGCGGCAAGGACCCGTTGAACCCGGATGTGGCCAAGTTCCGCGACTATTTTGACTACCAGGAGCCGATCGCACGTGTTCCGTCCCACCGCGCGCTGGCGGTGTTCCGGGGCCGGTCGCTGGAGGTGCTGGATGTGCATTTACAGCTGCCGCAAGCCGATCCTGCGGTACCCGCGACTGGTGCATCGTCCAGCCTGTTGGCCGAAATCCGCATCGGCCAACACGTCGGCTGGCGTCACCAGGGGCGTGCGGCCGACGATCTTCTGGGCAAGTGTGTGACCTGGGCCTGGCGCGTGAAACTCAGCCTTTCCACCGAACGCGACCTGTTTTCGCGTCTGCGCGAGGCAGCCGAAGCCACGGCGATCACGATTTTTGCGGACAACCTGCGCGACCTGCTGCTGGCCGCGCCAGCCGGCCCCCGGGTGGTGCTCGGACTGGATCCGGGCATCCGCACTGGCGTCAAGGTGGCAGTCGTCGATTGCAACGGCAAGTTGGTGGATACCGCTACCGTCTATCCGCACGAACCGCGCAAAGACTGGGACGGCGCGTTGCACCAGTTGCGCCAGTTGTGTCTGCGCCATTCGGTGAACCTGATCGCCATCGGTAACGGAACTGCCAGTCGCGAAACCGACCGCCTGGCAGCCGACCTGATCGCGCAGCTGGCGCGTGCTGCCCAGTCCGGCGATGCTGCGACATCACCTGCAGTGCCCGAAAAGGTGGTCGTCAGCGAAGCAGGGGCGTCGGTGTATTCGGCCAGCGCCTTCGCGTCCCAGGAAATGCCCGATGTGGACGTGAGCCTGCGCGGCGCCGCCAGCATCGCCCGGCGCTTGCAGGACCCGCTGGCCGAGCTGGTGAAGATCGATCCGAAATCGATTGGCGTGGGGCAATACCAGCACGATGTGAACCAAAGTGCATTGGCGCATTGCCTCGATGCCGTGGTCGAAGACTGCGTGAATGCGGTCGGTGTGGACCTGAACACTGCCAGTGTCCCGCTGCTGCGGCGGGTGTCGGGCCTGTCGCCCAGCGTGGCCGCGGCAGTAGTGCGTTGGCGCGACACGCACGGCAGTTTTCGCCATCGGGGGCAACTGCTCGATGTGACCGGGCTGGGCGCCAAGACCTTCGAACAAAGTGCCGGATTCCTGCGTATCCGTGGCGGCGAGAATCCACTGGACATGACCGGCGTCCACCCGGAGACCTATCCGGTGGTGGAAAAGATCCTGCAGCACTCCGGCTTGCCGGTGGGCGAATTGATGGGGCGCGCAACCACGCTGGCAGCATTGCACCCCGAGATGTTTGCCGACGCCCATTTTGGTGTTCCGACGGTACGCGATATCCTGGCCGAGCTGGAAAAGCCAGGGCGCGATCCTCGGCCGCAGTTCCGGGCGGCCAAGCTCAACGACGACGTACGCGACATCACCGACCTGCGCGAGGGCATGGTGCTCGAAGGCACGGTCAGCAATGTCGCCGCCTTTGGCGCGTTTGTCGACCTCGGCGTGCATCAGGACGGTCTGATCCACGTCAGCCAGTTAAGCGACCGATTCGTGACCGATGCACGTGAGGTGGTCAAGACGGGCGCCATCGTCAAGGTCAAGGTGCTGGAGATTGATCTGGCACGCAAACGCATCGCGTTGTCGATGAAGCTGGGCAGCCCCGCGCCCACACGGCGTGGTGCGCCAGAATCGGGCCGGCGTGTCGATGGCGACGCAGCGCGATCCAGCATGCGCAAGATGCAGGCGGCACCGGCGTCCACGGCAATGGCGTCCGCTTTTGCGCGGCTCAAGCCGTGACTGCTCGGCGCAGAGCGGCCTCACCGGCCAAGCCGCGACAGATGGGCACTGCAGGCCGGCCACTGCCGGCGGCAGATAATTGGCACTGATTCGATCGTCTGTCCGGAGTCATTGAGCCATGTTGTTGCGGGATTTGTTGGCGTCTCAGTTCATTCTGCCCAGTATTCCCAAGGTCGCGGCCTTGTTGCTGAGCGAACTCGAGCGCGAGCAACCCGATCTGAAGAATATCTCGCTGCTCATCAGCACCGACCCGGCACTGGCAACACGGTTGTTGCGGGTCTCCAATTCCGGCTACTTCAAGCTGTCGAGGCAGGTGCGCAGTGTGCCGGAATCCCTGGCGGTCGTGGGCCTGAGCCATGTGCGCACGATGGCGGTGGCTGCTGCGAGCAAAACCTCGCTCAAGGCGGTGCCCGGGATCCATCTGCAGCACTATTGGGACTTCAGTCTGGACGTGGCCAAGGTGTCGCGTTCGCTCGCTGGCGTGGTGCGGCAGAACCAGCAGGCCGCCTTTACCGCCGGCTTGATCCATTTCATCGGCGAACTGGCGATGCGCATGGCGATGCCACAAGCCATGGCGGAGCTCGATCGCGAAGTCCCGGCGCTGGACGCGCGCCGGGCACGGGCCGAACGCAAGATGTTCGATTTCGATTACGCGCAGGTCGGCGCCGGTTATGCGCGGCAGTGGCTGTTCCCCGAGGCCATCGTCGATGCGATCGCGCACCAGGACACGCCCTACCAGGATGACTCCTACGAGCCACTGGCTGGTGTCTTGCATCTGGCCATCTGGCGTGCGCGCTGCAAGCTCGGTGGGCTGAACCAGCGCGAAATGGCAGTGACTTTCCCTGGCTCGGTGGGTGAGGTGCTGGCGCTCGATATCGACATGGTGCTGCAACAGGATCCGATTGACTGGAGCAGCCAGCATCGGGCCTGAAGCCGGGGTTCGGTCTCGCGGCGCAGCGGCGACAATCGAATCATGCGTCTGTCGGCGCACTATGCCTTGTTGTGTGAACCATGACCCAATACCTGACCGCTGCCCTGTACAAGTTTGTCGAATTGCCTGATCACGCCGATCTGCAGGCGCCGTTGCTCGCGCTATGCCGGGAACACGGCGTCAAGGGCACCTTGTTGCTGGCAACCGAAGGCATCAACGGCACCATCGCGGGTCGGCCGAACGGAGTGCGCGCTGTGCTTGCCTGGTTGCGCAGCGAACCGCGGCTGGCTGACCTGGAGCACAAGGAATCCTGGGCCGACGCGCCGCCGTTTCACCGGATGAAAGTGCGGCTTAAGGCGGAAATTGTCACCATGCATGTTTCGGGTCTTCGGCCGGCTGCCATGGCGGGCCGTTATGTGACGCCGCAGCAGTGGAACACCTTGATCCAGCAGGACGATGTCGTGGTGATCGATACGCGCAATGACTATGAGGTCGCGGTGGGCAGCTTCCGGGACGCGATCGACCCACAGACACGCAGTTTCTCGGAGTTGCCGCAGTGGGTCGAACAGCAGTCCAGGCCCGGCGGCCTGTTGGCACCAAAAGATGGCAAACGACCGCGGGTGGCCATGTTCTGCACTGGCGGCATCCGCTGCGAAAAATCCACTGCGCTCTTGCGTATGCAGGGCTTTGACGAGGTCTACCACCTGCAAGGCGGCATTCTCAAGTACCTGGAGACAGTCGCCTCGAAGGACAGTCTGTGGCAAGGTCAGTGTTTCGTTTTCGATGAACGGGTATCGGTCGGTCACGGCCTGGTGCAAGGAGACTTGCACCTGTGCCGATCGTGCCGCCGGCCACTGGAGGCACACGACCTGGCGTCGCCACTGTACGAAGAAGGTGTGTCGTGCCCCCATTGCCACGCGTCGCTGGATGCGCAGCGCCGGCGTGGTCTGGCTGAACGCCAGCGCCAGGTGATGTTGGCGCGCGAACGCGGAACGACCCATATTGCCGCTGAAATGCCACTGCGCAAGGACAACACCGCCACGGTTGATGGATCTTGACCGTGCCGGCACCCCGGACCACTCCGGCGTCCGATGGTCAGACGACGAACGAGCAGGACGCACAGGCTGACGCCCGGCTGGACAAACCAGTGCGCGGTGGCTACATCGACTGTTGCAACATCTCCAGATAGTCGTTGCGGCTGGCGATGCGGGCGTTGGTCTTGTGGCAATGGTCGACCATCGCGCCGTCGATGATGGCCTCGTACTGGTCGGCGCGGACGCCCATTGCGGCCAGTCCGTTCGGCAAACCCAGGCGCCGGTTCATGTCCCGGATCGCGTCGGCAATCGAATCGCCGGAGGCCAGGCCCATCGCGTGCGCCATCCGTTCGAGGCGCCTTTCCTTGCGGATTGATTCGGCACTGGCGTTGAACTGCACCACGACCGGCAGGAACACGGCATTGAGCGTGCCGTGGTGCAAACGCGGATCGACGCCGCCCAGGCTGTGGCTGAGCGAATGCACGCAGCCCAGGCCCTTCTGGAACGCCATCGCGCCTTGCATCGATGCACTCATCATGTTCAGGCGGGCTTCACGGTCGCTGCCATCGCGGGTCGCCCGTTCGATATGGTTCCAGGCGCGCTCCAGGCCGTCGAGAGCGATGCCGTCCGCCGGCGGATTGAAGGCGGGCGCCATGAAGGTTTCCATGCAATGCGCGATTGCGTCCATGCCGGTGGCGGCGGTCAAATGGGGTGGCAAGCCCAGGGTCAGGTCCGGATCGCAGATGGCCGCTTGCGGCACCAGATGCCAGGAGTGGAATCCGAGCTTGCGCCCATCGTCCAGAATCAGGATCGCACCACGTGCGACCTCGCTGCCCGTGCCACTGGTGGTCGGAATCGCGATCAGTGGTACACACTGCTCCGTGATACGCGGCGAACCCCCTTCGATGGTGGCGTAGGTCTTGAGCGGTCCTTCGTGGCGCGCCGCGATCGCCACGCCTTTGGCACAGTCAATCGACGATCCGCCGCCAAGCGCGATCAGACCGTCGCAGGAGTGGTCGTGGAAGATCATCGTAGCTGCGCGCACCGCGGCTTCGGTCGGATTGGACGGCGTCTGGTCGTAGACGGCCTTGTCCAGCGACGCAACGGCGTCCAACGTCCGGTCCAGGATCCCGGCAGCCTTGATGCCCGGGTCGGTCACGATCAGGGGCCGGTGGATGCCGATACGCTCACATTCCTGGTGCAGCAAGGCCAGCGCGCCGGGTTCGAACTGGATCTGGGTCACGTAGTTGATGAAGGCCATGGGTTGCAGCGGTGTAGGATCAAGCTAGCACTGTAGCAACAACACGATCACCATGACACAGGAGCTGCGACCCACGCCATGCCAGACCTTGCCCGCAACCTGTTTCGATTGATTCACCGTCTACGCGTGCGCTGGGCCGAGGTGGATCAGCAAGGCATCGTGTTCAATCCACATTACCTGATGTACATCGACACTGTGTTGGCCGAATACTGGCGCGCCATGGCGCTGCCGTACGAAGCGATTTCAACCTCGTTCGGTGGCGAGTTGTACGTCAAGAAGTCCAGCCTGGAATACCATGGTTCCGCGCGGCTTGACGATCTGCTCGACGTGGGTTGCCGGTGCGCACGTATCGGCAATTCGTCGATGGTGTTCCAGGCTGGGATCTTCCGCGGCGACCGTCTGCTGGTCACCGGCGAACTGATCTACGTGTTCGCCGACCCGGTGACGCAAACATCGCGTCCGGTGCCCGATCTGCTGCGCGAGTTGTTTCAATCCTTCGAGGCGGGCGCCTCGCCGACCGACGTTCAGGTCGGCGACTGGGACGCTCTGGGCGCACAAGCCTCAGCTCTGCGGCGCGAGGTCTTCCTCGAGGAACTGGGTATCGGCCTTGCGCTGGACCAGGACGACACGGACGCGGAGGCTGTGCATGCCCTGGTGTGCAACCGGATGGGTCTGGCGCTGGCCACGGGGCGGCTGGTGCGGGAAGGCCCACAACTGTCACGCATCGCACGGGTGGTGGTCAACCGGACCATGCGCGGCACCGGCCTTGGCCGGGAGGTGATGCAGGCCTTGATGCAGCGTGCGGCTGAGCGGGGCGATACCCGGGTGGTCGTGCAGTCGCAGTGCAGCGTGCAGGGGTTCTACACCCAACTGGGTTTCCTGCCCATCAGCGAACCTTATGACCAGGCCGGCATTGCCCATATCGACATGGCGCGGCTACTGCAGTCGATCTGATCGGATCCTGCCAAGCGGTACGACTGCCTTGGCTACCAACCAACGCAGGCTTGCTTCAGGTTAGGTTGCCTTGCACCGGATCAGCGGGACTGCCGCCAGGCAGGGCCGGGGGGTCTTCAGATGTCTTCGAGCAAGGCGTAAGGCATGGCGCGGACCTGCACTGCAGGACCGCCGCTGGCAGTCAGATGCAATTGCCCGGACTGCAGTGCACCGAGCTGGCCCGAGACGATCGCATCCCAGCCACTCTCGGGGCAGGGTGCAGCCTGTACCACGGTGGCGCAGGGTTGTTCGGGATCGTCTGGCGTAAAGATTTCCTGACCGGCGGCCATCGGCGCTGCGCAATGCGCCAACATCGCGCGGCGTTTGAGCACCCCGCGGAACTGGCTTCGCGCCACGACTTCCTGCCCCGGGTAGCAGCCTTTCTTGAAGTTGACGCCGCCGATCGACTCGTAATTGAGCATCTGCGGCACGAAGGCATCCACTACCGCCGCGCTGATGGTCGCCACGCCAGCGTGAACCTCGCCCAGCAACCAGGCATCCAGCGAGAGGCCATCGCCCTGAGGCAGATCGACTGTATTTGGCGCAATCCACAACGCCCGCTCGACGCCCTGCGCCGGGTACAGGCGGACCAGGCTTGCCTCGCCCACGTCGTGTCGTGACCAAGGGGCAGCCGGCTCGGGAACCAGAGCGAGCAGGGCATCCCCCGCAAGTCCACAAACGGTGAAAGTGTCGCTGGCATCGGTCAGCTTGACCTTTGCCCGCATGACAAACATGGACAGGCGCTTTAA
>CAJDWR010000051.1_pt1 | contig 19326 bp, 18 predicted proteins | sample 7391651 | NCBI WGS metagenome assembly CAJDWR01 (sample SAMEA7055720, study PRJEB34461) | soil metagenome | biome: terrestrial ecosystem; feature: Peninsula; material: soil | place: Antarctica | collected 2016
CGGGCAGGCCCGGCCCCAGGCGCTCGGCCAGCATGGCGCGGGCGCCTTCGCTCAGGTGCATCGAGGTGGCGTCGTCGCCCCAGCCGTTCCAGCGTCGCATGACAGGCTCCATTACAAAAAAGGGCGCATTGCTCACCCAGGTTCGCCAATGTAATCCTGCGCTGCCTGTTTGTTATGTCGCAATGCCGCCATTCGATTGTTCCATCGCGCCGGTAATGGCCAAACCAGCGGCAGTCTCGGCATGAATTTCATAAGATCGACCTCCCTTGCCGGGTGTGAAATAGATCAGAATCGGGTCACTTGCATCAAGCTTGCTCGCAAGGCCAGGCCCGCACGGGTCAACCTGGACGGGTCCACTTGGATACGCAGGGTCAGAGGCAAAAGTTCAGAATCAGAATGACCGATGGTCAGCGCATTTGTCTACTGGGTAACCACAGGCGGTCGCGTCAACTTGATGCCCTTTTGATACAACGCAAGGCCCGTTTGCAACGCACCGCCATGAAAGAATTGGAAGTCGCGCAATGAATAGCTCCAAGGTCATTCATGTAGTGAGTTGCCACGCCGCCGGCGAGGTGGGCGATGTCATCGTCGGCGGGTTTCATCGCCAGCGATGAAACGCTGCGCAACTTTATGCTCAACGAGCCACGCGGTGGCGTGTTCCGGCACGTGAACCTGCTGGTGCCAGCGAAGAACCCGCTGGCGCAGATGGGCTGGATCATCATGGAGCCCTGCGACACGCCGCCGATGTCGGGCTCCAACTCGATCTGCGTGGCCACGGTTCTGCTGGAGACCGGCATCATCCCGATGACGGAGCCGTTCACCCATCTGGTGCTGGAGCCTCCCGGCGGTTTGATCGAAATCACTGCCGCCTGCAAGGATGGCAAGGCACAGCGTATTTCGGTGCGCAACGTGCCTTCTTTTGCGGCGAAGCGCGATGCGCCGCTGGAAGTCGCAGGCGTCGGCACCCTGGTCGTCGACACGGCTTATGGCGGAGACAGCTTTGTCATCGTCGATGCCCGCGAGTTGGGCTTCGCCATCCAGGCGGACGAAGCGCGTGACCTGGCCGAGCTGGGCATGCGCATTACCGAGGCGGCGAACGAGCAGCTGGGGTTTGACCACCCTGCCAATCCGGAATGGAGACACATCTCGTTTTGCCAATTTGCCGGCCCCTTGATCCGGGAAGAGGGTGTTTGGGTCGGCGCCAATGCGGTGGCGATTCGACCCGGCAAGATCGACCGCTCCCCCACCGGCACCGGTTGCTCGGCGCGCATGGCGGTGCTGCACGCCAAGGGCCAGATGCAGGTCGGCGACCGGTACCTGGCGCGCTCGATCATTGGCAGTGAGTTTGCGTGCCATATCGATGCGCAAACGTCCGTTGGCAATACCAGGGCCATCGTGCCTGTCATCTCGGGTACCGCCTGGATCACCGGCACCCACCAGCACACGCTGGATCCGACCGATCCTTATCCGCAGGGTTATCGTTTGTCGGATACCTGGCCCATGTGACATCAGCGTCGGCAACGGCGCATCCAGGAATGGCGGGCTGGGGGTACCCCGCGTCTCCTTGCGTCCAAGCCGACAACGTGTGGTGGCACCTCAGCCCGGGCTTGGCTCGGGCGCGTGGTGCAGCAGGGTGAACCGCTCGTGCAGGCCGCCTTCGCCGCCAGCCGTGCGGTCCGCGCTATGCAAAGCAGAACATATTGCGACGGTGTTGTTTGTGCCCTATCGTGAATAGTTGCATCAAACTACCGAATTAACCCGGCCATGACTTCTGCTACTGCCCTGCAACCCTCAACGCCCTTGCGTGCCAATCCCGCTGCGCGCCAGGTGCCCACCTACTGCTACAACTGCGTCTCCGGCCCTGACCTGCTTACCGTCAAGGTGGAAGACGGCGTAGCCACTGAAATTGGCCCCAACTTTGACGGGCGCGGACTCTACCCCGGCAATGGCAAGCCTTGCGTCAAGGCTTATGGCCTGATCCAGAAGACTTACCACCCGGACCGCATCCTGACGCCGATGAAGCGCACCAACCCGAACAAGGGGCGGGACCAGGACCCGCGCTTTGTCCCGATCTCATGGGACGAGGCGCTGGACATCGTGGCTGCAAAGCTCACGGACATCCAGTCGCGCGGCCTGCTCGACGAAGAGAATCTGCCCCGCGTGGCGTTGACGCTGGGGCATGGCGGCACACCGGCCAACTACATGGGCACCTTCCCGGCCTTCATTGCCGCCTGGGGCCCGATGGACTTCAGTTTCGGCTCGGGGCAGGGCGTCAAGTGCGTGCACTCGGAGCACCTGTATGGCGAGTACTGGCACCGCGCTTTCACCGTCTCGGCCGATACGCCGCACTGCAATTACATTGTCTCGTTTGGTGCCAATGTCGAGGTCACCGGCGGCGTATGCGCGGTGGCGCGCCACGCCGATGCGCGCATTCGCGGTGCCAAGCGGGTTCAGATCGAGCCGCATCTGTCGGTCACGGCCGCTGCCTCGGCCGAGTGGATTCCGATCAAGCCCAAGACCGACCCGGCGTTCATGTTTGCCATGATTCACGTGCTGCTGCACGAGGTGCCGCGCGAACGGCTGGACCTGCCATTTCTGCGCGACATTACCTCGTCGCCCTATCTGGTCGGGCCGCAGGGATATTTTCTGCGCGATTCCGAGACGCTCAAGCCACTTGTGTGGGATTTGCGCACTGCCAGCGCGCAGCCGCACGATGCATCGGGCATCGAGGTCGCGCTGGAGGGCCAGTTCGAATTGACCGGCGTGGTCGAGGTCGGCGCCGACGATCAGCGTTGGGACTACCCCACCGTGCAAGGCGACACCTCGTTCAGCAAGCTGGTGGCGCACATGCAGACCTACAGCCCCGAGTGGGCGCAGGCCTTGTGCGATGTATCGGCGGCCAAGATCAGGGAGGTCGCGCAGGAGTTTGTCGCTCAGGCCTGTGTCGGCCAGACAGTGGAGGTCGACGGCAAGTTGCTGCCGTATCGGCCGGTGGCCGTCACCCTGGGCAAGACCGTCAACAACGGCTGGGGTGCTTACGAGTGTTGCTGGTCACGCACCCTGCTCGCCGTGCTTGTGGGCGCGTTGGAAGTACCCGGCGGCATTCTGGGCACCACGGTGCGCATCAACAGCCCGCGCGAAGACCGTCACAAAAGCGTGAAACCGGGCCCTGATGGCTTCATGCTCAACAAGCTCAACCCGACCACCAAGGACAAGTGGCAGCGCCAGCCCAGCGGCCGCAATGCGCACCGCACGCTGGTGCCGCTGGCCGGCAACAGCGGCTCCTGGAGCCAGTCCCTCGGTCCCTCGCACCTGGCCTGGATGTTCCAGACGCACGTGCCCAAGAACTGGCCGCGCCCCACTGCACCCGATATCTGGATTGCCTACCGCACCAACCCGTCGATTTCATTCTGGGACACACCCAACGTGGCCAAGACGATTGCGCGCTTTCCGTTCACGGTGTGTTTTGCCTATACGCCGGACGAGACCAACCACATGGCTGACATCCTGCTGCCGGACGCCACCGACCTGGAGTCGACGCAACTGATCCGCCTGGGCAAGACCAAGTTCATGGAACAGTATTGGGAACACCAGGGCTACGTGCTGCGCCAACCGGCAGTTGCGCCGCAGGGTGAGGCGCGCGACTTCACCTGGATCTCGACCGAGCTGGCGCGGCGCACCGGCCTGCTTACGCCTTACAACGCGGCCATCAACCGCGGCATCTTCGGCGCGCCGCTGAAGGCAGAAGGGCGCGACTACAGCCTGGCCGAAGACCAGGTTCACGAGGTTGACGCGATCTGGGACGCGATCTGCCTGGCCGCCAGCCACGAGCTGACCGAGGGCGCGGCGGCGCACGGGCTGGATTGGTTCAAGGAGAACGGTCTGTTGACCAAGCCCTATCAGCGCATGGGTTGGTATCTGTACCCGACGATGCAGGCGCAAAACGTCCGGTTCGAGCTGCCCTATCAGGAACGGCTGATGCGCTCGGGCAAGGAGCTTGGCGCGCGCCTGCACGATGCCGGCGTCGACTGGTGGGACGCGCAACTCAACGAGTACCAGGCGCTGCCACAGTGGCACGATTTTCCGGGTGTATGGGAGCAGGACCTGGTGCGCCGCGGCCTGAAACCCGAGGACTATCCCTACTGGCTGATCACCACCAAGAGCATGCAGTACCACGCGGGCGGGAACGCTGCGATCCAGATGATGGACGAGCTGGCCGGCAACGTGCGCGGCCACCACGGCGTGATGATCAATGCCGGTGTGGCGCGCACACTGGACATCGAAGACGGCGACACGCTGGAGGTGAGTTCGGCCATCGGCATGACGCAGGGCCCAGCCATTGTGGTGCAGGGCATACGCCCCGACACGCTGGTGATGGTGGGCCAGTTCGACTACTGGGCCACTCCTTACGCCAAAAACCTCAAGGCGCCCAGCCTCAACACCATCGCGCCGATGTCGCTGGAGTTGACCGACGCCACCGGTTCGGGCGCCGACATTGTGCGCGTGGCGATCCGGCGCGCGCCATGACGCTGAAGAACGGCGCAACATGAAACGCGAACCGGTCCAGGCCCTGGCTGATCTCGTGCCGCCCGCGCGTGGCATGCGCTCGGTGATGGCGCACCGGCTTGACGCTGCCAGCGTCAGCCCATCGCAAGAGGGCTGCTGGGTGGTGGAAGAGCAGGCCTTGCGGGTCGAGGTGCAGGATGTCGGCCACTACATCCTGATGTGCACGCCCACCGGCACCGATGAAGCAGCGGGCTACCTGCCGCAGGACGGTTTGCTGGGCGCGGATGGCGAACCCGGCGCTCTGGCGCTGGCGGCTGGCTTTCTGCTGACCGAGGGATTGATCGATGGCATTGGCGACGTGCTGTCGATGGCCGTGTGCCCCGATGCGTCCAGCCTGGTCCAGGTGCGGCTGGTCGATCCGGCGCGGGTACGCAGTCTGCGGCGCAGCGGGCTGGTGACCAGCTCATGCGGGGTGTGTGCCAACATCGATGGCCTGGTCGATCTGTGCGGCGCAGGTTCGCGCGTTGGTGACACGCTTCGATTGGCGGCAGACCAACTGCAGCAACACATGGTGGTGATGCGCGCGCGCCAGACTATTTTTGGTAACACCGGCGGCACCCACGCGGCGGCGCTGTTCGCCGCTGACGGCACGCTGCTGGCGCTGGCCGAAGACCTGGGCCGGCACAACGCGCTGGACAAGGTGATTGGTCACTGCCTGCTGCACGCTTGGCCCACCGCCGGTTGCTGCGTGGCGCTGTCGGGGCGCGTCAGTCTGGAGATGATCACCAAGGCCGCTCGCGCCGGCATCGAACTGGTGGCGGCGGTTTCGGCGCCCTCGTCGATGGCGATCGACGCTGCGCACCAGGTCGGCATCACGCTGTGCGGCTTTGTGCGCGGGGACCGACTGACGGCATTCAGCCATCCGGGGCGGCTTCAAAGTTGTTAGTGCAACGCCTGATGCGGCGTGACCACGATTACGCTGGACACTTTGAGTTTGTCGCTGGCTGCGCGACCCGCCACCTGGCTCAACGCTTGTCAGGCTTGCGCCGGCTGCGCCAACGTTACCGGGCCGGTTGGCCCGGTGATCTGCCGCAGTCCTTTGCCCCGGCTCAGAAAATACTCGCCGGATGGGCTGATGACCACCGCATGCGCTGCCCGGGGATCTGAAAAGTACTGCCAGCCGTACGCCGCGTCGTCCTGCTGGCTACTGTTGATGACCCGTTGCAGCATCGGGGTGACCTGATGGCGATCGCCGTGATGCGCCTGAGGAGGCCCTGCCACTGCGGCGGCGCTCGCGATGGCCGCAGCCCAGGCGATGATGATCCGTGAATATGTCGAAGTCATGATGTTTCCTTGCTGTGTGAACGCGATCCACGAGGACCGTATCGGCAGTCTGACATCGGGCGGATGAACACGACCTGAACGCGATGTTCAGCTTCGCGGCAGTGCGCAAAGAGGATCGAGGGGGTGGGGACCGCTCAACTTCCGGCTCCCCCAGCTGATCTCTGACCAGGACCACCCCGGCGAAGACCTGCCCCGCTTTCGTTTTGCCTTCGAAGTGACCCCTTCCAGGTGACCGGTTGGTTGCACTTCGAGCTCGGGTTATACTCGTCGGGCTTTGCATATTGCACAAGCGCACGTCAGGGGCAGTTCCAGCGCCTGACGCAAGTTGTCAACCCGGAGCGCATGCCTAGGCGGCAGGTGCTTCCATACAGGAAACCAGAAATGATCGCAAGCAGTATCAAGGCGTCTGTCGTTCAGGACAACGCCCGCCAACCCGGCGATACCGGCAGTCCGGAAGTGCAAGTCGCATTGCTGACCGCCCGTATCAACGAACTCATGCCCCACTTCAAGACCCACGCCAAGGACCACCATGGTCGGCGCGGCTTGTTGCGCATGGTAAGCCGCCGGCGCAAGTTACTGGACTACCTCAAGTCCAATAATGCGGAGCGTTACACCGCACTGATCGCCAAACTCGGCCTGCGCAAGTAAGTCGCAGTCCAATGACAAGCGCCTGGGATGCATGACTGCCTCAGGCGCTTTGTTGTTTGCAGGGAAATGGGGACAACACGGTTTCGGTAATGGTCGGTGCGCCCAGCGTGTCGAGACAAAGCGGAAACAGGGGCAGAGCGAAGCTGTGTCATTCCAGGGGTATTCGGGCATGCCGACCGAATATCGCTGGAATGGCATCGTGTTCTGCCATGTTGAGTCCAGGCTCGGGCGAGGTGGCCGACACCTCCCACAACACTAGCAGGAGAACCATCACATGAGCATGTTCAAGAAAGTCACGAAGACCTTCCAATGGGGTCCACATTCGGTCACGATGGAAACTGGCGAAATCGCGCGCCAGGCGACCGGCGCGGTGCTGGTCAACATCGATGACACGGTTGTACTGGCCACTGTCGTGGCCAAGACCGACGCCAAGGCCGGGCAGGATTTCTTCCCGCTGACCGTCGACTACACCGAAAAATCCTACGCAGCCGGCAAGATTCCGGGCAGCTTCTTCAAGCGTGAAGGCCGGCCCAGCGAACTCGAGACACTGACCTGCCGCCTGATTGACCGCCCGATTCGCCCGCTGTTCCCGGACGGCTTCTACAACGAGGTCCAGGTCATCGTGCATGTCCTGAGCCTGAATCCGGAAGTGCAGGCCGATATCGCCGCCTTGATCGCGACCAGCGCGGCCTTGTCGGTCAGCGGCATCCCGTTCAACGGCCCGATCGGCGCCGCGCGTGTCGGTTATGTCAACGGCGAATATGTGCTCAACCCGGGACAGACGCAGCTCAAGGACAGTCAACTCGATCTGGTTGTGGCCGGTACCGAAGCCGCCGTGCTGATGGTGGAGTCAGAAGCCCAGCAGCTGTCCGAAGAGATCATGCTCGGCGCCGTGGTGTTCGGGCATGAGCAAGGCAATATCGCGATCGCCGCGATCAACGAACTCGTGCGTGATGCCGGCAAACCGGTGTGGGACTGGAAAGCCCCAGCGCGCGATGAAGACCTGATCGCCAAGGTCGAGGCGCATGGCGCCGACAAACTGGCGGCTGCCTACCAGATCCGCAACAAGCAGGAGCGCACGCAGGCCTGCCGCTCTGCCTACGCCGCCGTCATGGATGGACTGAAGGCCGATGGTGTGGTGTTCGACAGCGTCAAGATCGACAGCCTGTTGTTCGACATCGAAGCGCGTATCGTGCGTGGCCAGATTCTGGCTGGCGAGCCGCGTATCGACGGCCGTGATACCCGCACCGTGCGGGCGATCGAGATCCGTCACGGTGTGTTGCCGCGGACCCATGGTTCTGCATTGTTCACCCGCGGCGAGACGCAGGCGATCGTGGTGGCCACGCTGGGCACCGAACGCGACGCGCAGCGCATTGACGCGTTGGCCGGCGAGTTCCATGATCGCTTCATGTTGCACTACAACATGCCTCCGTTTGCCACTGGTGAAGCGGGGCGTTTCGGTAGGCCGAAACGCCGCGAGATCGGCCACGGACGCCTGGCCAAGCGCGCGTTGATCGCTGCCTTGCCGTCCAAGGACGAGTTCCCCTACACCATGCGTGTCGTGTCCGAGGTGACAGAGTCCAACGGGTCATCGTCGATGGCGTCGGTCTGCGGTGGTTGCCTGGCACTGATGGATGCGGGTGTACCGATGAAAGCCCACGTGGCCGGCATCGCGATGGGCCTGATCAAGGACGGCAACCGTTTCGCGGTTTTGACCGACATCCTGGGTGATGAAGACCACCTGGGCGACATGGACTTCAAGGTGGCCGGTACCACCAACGGCATCTCGGCTTTGCAGATGGACATCAAGATCCAGGGCATCACCAAGGAGATCATGCAGGTCGCACTGGCGCAGGCCAAGGAAGCCCGCATGCACATCCTGGGCAAGATGCAGGAAGCCATGGCAGAGGCCAAGACCGAGGTGTCGACCTTCGCGCCGCGCCTGTTCACGATGAAGATCAATCCGGAGAAGATCCGTGACGTGATCGGAAAGGGCGGCTCGGTGATCCGTGGCCTGACCGAAGAAACGGGTTGCCAGATCAACATCGACGAAGACGGCACGATCACGATCGCATCGACGGATCCCGAAAAGGCCGAAATGGCCAAGCAGCGCATCCAGCAGATCACTGCGGAAGTGGAGATCGGCAAGGTCTACGAAGGCCCGATCACCAAGATTCTGGACTTCGGTGCACTGGTCAATCTGTTGCCGGGCAAGGATGGTCTGCTGCATATCAGCCAGATCGCCCATGAACGCGTTGAGAGGGTCTCTGACTACCTGAGCGAAGGCCAGATCGTCAAGGTCAAGGTGTTGGAGACCGATGAGAAAGGCCGTATCAAGTTGTCGATGAAGGCCTTGCTCGATCGCCAGCCCCAGCAACAGCAGCCGGCGCCAAACGGGTCGGAGCAGGGCTGATGGCGTGCCGGCAGCAGTGCCGGCGCGGCGGCCGGGCTTCCTGGTTCGCAATGGGAGTGAACGCATGCATGTCATCGAGATAACCACGTCGGGGGCACCGCAGGTTTTGCGGCCAGCCACCCGACCCATGCCCGAGGCGGGTGCAGGCGAGTTGCGCATACGGGTCGCGGCCAGTGGAATCAATCGCCCGGACGTATTGCAACGCACCGGCAACTATCCGGTTCCGCCGGGTGCATCCGACATTCCCGGACTTGAAGTGGCGGGTCCTATCGATCAGGGCAATGCACAGGAACTGGCGGCAGCCGGCCTGAAAATCGGTGACTCTGTCTGTGCGCTCGTGGCCGGTGGCGGCTATGCCGAATACTGCGTTGCGCCGATCGGCCAGTGCCTGCCGGTGCCGCGCGGTGTCAGCGACGAGGAGGCAGCCAGCCTGCCAGAAACGTTCTTCACCGTCTGGAGCAATGTGTTCGATCGAGGCCGTTTGCAACCGGGCGAAACACTGCTGGTGCATGGCGGCTCCAGCGGCATCGGCGTGACTGCGATCCAGATGGCGCGCGCCATGGGGTGCCGGGTCATCGTGACGGTGGGCAGCGACGAGAAGGCGGCGGCGTGTGTGGCGCTCGGTGCCGACCACGCAATCAATTACCGTACCCATGATTTCGTGCAGGAGGTGCAGCGCCTGACGCAGGGACGCGGTGTCAACGTGGTGCTGGATATGGTTGCCGGCGACTACGTGGCGCGCGACATCGATAGTCTGGCCGATGATGGCCGACTGGTGATCATCGCCGTACAAGGCGGTGTGAAGAGCCAGTTCAACGCCGGGGCAGTGTTGCGGCGGCGTTTGACCATCACCGGGTCGACCTTGCGGGCAAGGCCGGTGGCGTTCAAGCAGGCAATCGCACAATCCCTGCTTCAACATGTATGGCCGCTGATCGAGAACGGCAGCATTGCGCCTGTGATCCACAGTCGGTTCCCCGCGCTGCAAGCCGAGGGTGACTTGCCCAGCGGCGCGGCGCGTGCGCATGCCTTGATGGAAACCAACCGCCACATCGGCAAGCTGATCATTACCTGGGGTGCATCATGAAAAAATTCATTGCGGGCAATTGGAAGATGAACGGCGCTCTGGCCGCCAATGAGACTTTGGTCAAGGCCATTCTTGCCGGTATCGGCGCCGCATCCTGCGATGCGGCGGTGTGTGTGCCGGCGCCATACCTGGCCCAGATGCAGGGGCTGTTGGCCGGCAGCAACCTGTCGCTGGGTGCGCAGGATGTGTCGGCGCACGATGCAGGGGCCTTCACCGGCGAGGTGTCAGCGGTCATGCTGCGAGAATTCGGCGTGCGCCATGTGATCGTCGGCCATTCGGAACGGCGTCAGTACCACGAAGAGACCGATACGGTGGTGGCGGAGAAAGTGCGCGCTGCATTGGCTGCGGACATCACGCCGATCGTATGTGTTGGCGAGTCTTTGGCGCAACGCGAGTCCGGTAGCACCGAAGAGGTCGTCAAGCGGCAGTTGGCCGCGGTGATCCAGGCCAATGGCCTTCGTATCAGCGAGATCATCATCGCGTATGAGCCGCTTTGGGCCATCGGCACCGGCAAGACGGCCAGCCCGGAGCAGGCGCAGCAGGTGCATGCGGTGCTGCGCAATCAAATCAAGGCGGCCACAGAACACGCCGCTCGGGTTCGTATCCTGTACGGTGGCAGCATGAACGCGGTCAATGCAGCGCAGTTGCTGGCCCAACCTGATATCGATGGTGGTTTGATCGGCGGCGCTTCGCTCAAGCCAGCAGATTTCCTGTCCATCATTTCCGCGGCGTCGGTTGCCGCCTAGTCTCTGGATCCTGTTGAGGAGTTTTCGATGAATCTTATGTTGACGGCGATATTGGCGGTGCAGATCATTTCTGCGCTGGTCATGGTCGGCCTCATTCTGGTCCAGCACGGCAAGGGTGCCGACGCGGGTGCCGCATTTGGCAGCGGCAGTTCGGGCAGTCTGTTTGGTGCCAGTGGCAGCGCGAACTTCCTGTCTCGCACGACGGCGGTGCTGGCTACCGTGTTTTTTGTCAGCACGTTGGCGTTGGCTTATTACGGGAACCTGCGGCCGACCAGCAATGGCAGTGTGCTCGAAGGGCCGGCCGCTCTCGCGCCTGCGCAAGGTGCGTCCGCTGCCGCCGCTGCGGCTCCGGCAGCACCGGCATCGGGGGCGGCACTGATACCGTCCAAGTGAGTGCGTTTGCCCCTGACAGGTCGAGAATTCGACCTCTCAATTCAGGGTAAACTACCAGTTGCTCGGATCAGCAATTGCCGCAAGGTTCCTCATGCCATCCGACCATCTGAAATCAAAGCCGCCGTCGTGGTGAAATTGGTAGACACGCTATCTTGAGGGGGTAGTGGCGAAAGCTGTGCGAGTTCGAGTCTCGCCGACGGCACCAGGCGAGAATCGCCGCTCGGGATATCCCGGCGGTCAGAAAAAGTAGTGAAAAGCTCTCGATGAACCTCGAACAATATCTACCCGTTTTGCTGTTCATGCTGGTCGGTATTGCAGTGGGTGTGGTTCCACAGGTGCTCGGTTATATATTGGGTCCGAATCGGCCCGATCCGGCGAAAAACTCCCCTTACGAATGTGGCTTCGAGGCGTTCGAAGATGCCAGGATGAAGTTTGACGTCCGGTATTACCTTGTGGCCATCCTGTTCATCCTGTTCGATCTTGAAATTGCTTTCCTGTTTCCGTGGGCCGTCGCGCTCAAGGATGTCGGACTTGTTGGTTTCTGGTCGGTGATGATTTTCCTCGGCATTCTGGTCGTCGGATTTGCCTACGAGTGGAAAAAGGGAGCCCTGGACTGGGAGTGACACGATGATCGAAGGTGTGATGAAGGAAGGTTTTGTCACCACCAGCTATGACGCGGTGGTGAACTGGGCGAAGACGGGGTCTGTCTGGCCAATGACGTTTGGTCTGGCGTGTTGCGCCGTCGAGATGATGCATGCTGCCGCGGCGCGTTATGACATCAGCCGGTTTGGTGCCGAGGTGTTTCGCGCAAGCCCGCGCCAGTCCGATCTGATGATCGTGGCCGGCACCTTGTGCAACAAGATGGCTCCGGCGCTGCGCAAGGTTTATGACCAGATGGCCGAGCCGCGCTGGGTCATCTCGATGGGTTCCTGTGCCAATGGCGGCGGGTATTACCACTACAGTTATTCGGTGGTGCGCGGATGTGATCGGATTGTGCCGGTGGACGTTTATGTACCGGGTTGTCCTCCCACCGCGGAAGCATTGCTCTACGGCATCATCCAGTTGCAGCAGAAGATCCGTCGCACCAACACCATTGCGCGTGCCTGAAGGGAATCGTGTGACGAGTTTTGCAGTCCATCCCGAGACCTTGCGGGACACCATTGCGACCACCCTCGGCGATAAGGCAAAAAGCCTGACCCTGGCCTTGGGCGAATTGACGGTTGTTGTACGTGCACCCGACTATCTTGCCGTCGCCCTGTTGTTGCGCGATGCGCCGGGATGCCGCTTCGAGCAATTGGTCGACCTGTGTGGTGTCGACTATTCCGCCTACGGCGACGGCGGCTACGAAGGCCCGCGTTTTTGCGTTGTCTCGCATCTGTTGTCGGTCAGTCTGAACCAGCGTGTTCGGCTGAAGGTTTTTGCCGAAAACGATGATCTGCCGGTGATCGACTCGGTATACGGGATCTGGAATTCCGCCAACTGGTTCGAACGTGAGGCGTTTGATCTGTTCGGCATTGTGTTCGAGGGCCATGTGGACCTGCGACGCATACTGACCGACTACGGTTTCATCGGCCATCCGTTTCGCAAAGATTTTCCGATCTCCGGACATGTTGAGATGCGTTACGACGCCGAGCAGCGGCGCGTCATCTACCAGCCGGTCACGATCGAACCGCGCGAGATCACGCCACGCATCATCCGGGAAGAAAACTACGGGAGTGGCTTGCACTAGGCGGGCGCGTACATGGCTGACATCAAGAACTACACGCTCAATTTTGGCTACGGCCGCTCGCTGCGCGAGCTTGACTTTGCCGAGGCAAAGTCAGCCTGCTCCGAAATTGAGCACGGCATTGGCTTTTGCGAGATCCGTGCACGTGGCTGACATCAAGAACTACACGCTCAATTTTGGCCCCCAGCATCCGGCTGCGCATGGCGTGTTGCGCCTCGTACTGGAGCTCGACGGGGAGGTGATCCAGCGTGCAGATCCCCATGTGGGGTTGTTGCACCGCGCCACCGAGAAGTTGGCGGAGACCAAGACCTACATCCAGTCCTTGCCCTATATGGATCGGCTCGACTACGTGTCGATGATGTGCAACGAGCACGCCTATTGCCTGGCCATCGAGAAGTTGCTGGGCGTCGAGGTGCCGATACGCGCCCAGTACATACGGGTCATGTTCGCCGAGATCACCCGGCTGCTCAACCATCTGATGTGGTTGGGATCACACGGCAATGACTGCGGCAGTTCGACGATCCTGATCTACACCTTCCGCGAGCGTGAAGACCTGTTTGACATGTACGAGGCGGCCAGTGGCGCCCGCATGCACGCAGCATATTTCCGTCCGGGAGGGGTGTACCGCGATCTGCCCGACACCATGGCGCAGTACAAGGCCAGCAAGGTGCGCAACGCCAAAGGCGTGGCCGAGCTCAACCGCAACCGCCAGGGTTCGTTGCTCGACTTCATCGACGACTTCACGCAGCGTTTTCCGAAGTGTCTGGAGGAGTACCACATCCTTTTGACGGAAAACCGGATCTGGAAGCAACGCACCGTGGGCATCGCTGTCGTCACGCCCGAACGCGCATTGAATCTGGGATTTACCGGGCCGATGCTGCGGGGTTCTGGCATCGAGTGGGATTTGCGCAAGAAGCAGCCCTATGAGGTGTATGACCGGCTGAACTTCGAGATTCCTGTGGGGCGCACTGGCGATGTCTACGACCGGTATCTGGTGCGCATGGAAGAGATGAAGCAATCCAACCAGATCATCCGCCAATGCATCGAATGGTTGCGCGTCAACCCGGGCCCGGTGATTACCGACAACCACAAGATTGCGCCTCCCAGCCGTGCGGCCATGAAAACCGGCATGGAAGACTTGATCCACCATTTCAAATTGTTCACCGAAGGTTTCCAGGTGCCCGAAGGCGAGGTCTATGCCGCAGTCGAACATCCCAAGGGCGAGTTCGGCATTTACATCGTCAGTGATGGCGCCAACAAGCCGTATCGGCTGAAGATCCGGCCGCCCGGGTTTCCGCATCTGGCGGCCATGGACGAGATGGCGCGTGGCCACATGATTCCCGACGTGGTCGCGATCATCGGCACCATGGATATCGTGTTTGGGGAGATTGACCGATGATCTCGGAAGCAGCGAAGATGCGTTTCGCCACAGAAGTGGCTAAATACCCTGCAGACCAGAAGAAGTCAGCGGTAGTTGCGTGTCTGGCGATCGTGCAACAGGAACTCGGCCACATCAGTATCGACACCGAGAAGATGGTCGCCGAATACCTGGACATGCCCTTTATCGCAGTGCGTGAAGTCACCACGTTCTACAACATGTTCAACCAGCGGCCGGGGGGCAAATACAAGCTCAACGTCTGCACCAACCTGCCGTGCCAGTTGCGTGACGGGGTGAAGGCGCTGAAACATCTCGAAGAAACACTGGGTATCACAATGGGCGAGACAACTGCAGACGGCATGTTCACCTTGCAACAGAGTGAGTGTCTGGGCGCTTGCGCCGACTCCCCGGTGATGCTGGTCAATGACCGCACCATGTGCAGTTTCATGTCGACCGAACGCCTGGACCAGATGATTGCGGGCCTTCCTGTTTCCATGGCCGCCATATCGAGCCGCAGATCTATGACGGGCTCGATGGCGCGAACTGGCATCTGGCCGATTACCAGGCACGGGGCGGTTACCAGGCGCTGCGCAAGATTCTCGGTCAGGACGGTGGTGAGGGTTTGACGCCAGACCAGGTGATCGCAACCGTCAAGGAATCGGCCTTGCGTGGTCGTGGCGGCGCCGGATTTCCCACCGGGCTCAAGTGGAGCTTCATGCCGCGCCAGTTCCCGGGTCAGAAATACCTGGTCTGCAATTCCGACGAGGGCGAGCCCGGTACCTGCAAGGACCGCGACATCCTGCAATTCAACCCGCATATCGTCATCGAAGGCATGGCCATCGCAGCCTACGCGATGGGTATCACCGTGGGTTACAACTACATCCACGGCGAAATCTTCCGGAGTTACGAACGGTTCGAAGAAGCACTGGAAGAAGCGCGTGCGGCAGGCCTGCTCGGTGACAAGATCCTGGGCAGCAGCTTCAACTTCCAGCTACATGCAGCGCATGGATTCGGCGCCTATATCTGCGGCGAGGAGACCGCGCTGCTTGAGTCGCTCGAAGGCAAGAAGGGCATGCCGCGCTTCAAGCCACCATTTCCGGCCAGCTTCGGCATGTATGGCAAGCCGACCACGATCAACAACACCGAGACCTTTGCCGCGGTGCCGTGGATCATCCGCCATGGTGGAGCGGCCTACCTGGCCTGTGGCAAACCGAACAATGGCGGCACCAAGATCTACTCGGTCAGTGGTGACGTCGCATTGCCTGGCAACTACGAGATTCCGATGGGAACGCCGTTTCCTAAACTACTTGAACTTGCCGGCGGCATGCGTGGTGGTGGTACCCTCAAGGCCGTCATCCCGGGTGGATCGTCGTCGCCGATATTGCCGGCCGAGATCATGATGCAGTGCACGATGGACTACGACTCCATCGCCAAGGCCGGTTCAATGCTCGGTTCGGGCGCGGTGATCGTCATGGACGATACGCGCTGCATGGTCAAGGCGCTGCAGCGGCTGAGCTATTTCTACATGCACGAGTCCTGCGGCCAGTGCACGCCGTGTCGCGAGGGCACGGGCTGGTTGTCGCGCATGGTCGATCGGGTCGAAAACGGCCAGGGTCGCCCCAGCGACATGGACCTGCTCGACACGGTGGCGGACAACATCATGGGCCGCACCATCTGCGCGCTGGGCGATGCTGCGGCCATGCCGGTGCGCGCGATGATCAAGCACTACCGCCACGAATTCGAATACCACGTCGAACACAAGACCTGCATGGTCCCGGCATATGTTTAACAAGGCCACCACGCTCGTCACTTCCCCCGGGACAGTCTGCGCAGGCAGGCCGGAAGCCGCAGGGCTCAGCCCGGAGCTGCGAACCATGTTTGCGGCGGCCCGGCGGATGGTCGTCTGAACAGGTAACAGAAGATGGTAGAAATCGAACTCGACGGCAAGAAGGTGGAAATCATCGAAGGCAGCATGATCATGCATGCGGCCGACAAGGCGGGCACTTATATTCCGCATTTTTGTTATCACAAGAAGCTCAGCATTGCGGCCAATTGCCGCATGTGCCTGGTCGACGTGGAGAAGATGCCCAAGCCGATGCCGGCCTGCGCGACCCCGGTATCGCAAGGCATGATCGTGCGGACCAAGAGCGCCAAGGCGATCAAGGCGCAGCAGTCGGTGATGGAGTTCCTGCTCATCAACCACCCGCTCGATTGCCCGATCTGCGATCAGGGCGGCGAATGCCAGTTGCAGGACTTGGCGGTCGGCTATGGCATGTCGGCATCTCGCTACACCGAAGAGAAGCGCGTCGTCCTGCGCAAGGATATTGGTCCGCTGGTTTCGATGGAAGAGATGACGCGCTGCATCCATTGCACACGCTGCATACGCTTCGGAGAGGAAATCGGTGGCGTGATGGAACTGGGCATGACCCACCGCGGCGAGTTTGCGGAGATCGAGGCCTATGTCGGCATGTCGGTGGACTCCGAACTCTCGGGCAACATGATCGACATCTGTCCGGTCGGTGCGCTCACCAGCAAGCCGTTCCGCTTCCAGGCCCGCACCTGGGAAATGTCGCGCCGCAAGTCGGTCAGCCCGCATGATTCCACTGGCGCCAATCTGGTGGTGCAGGTCAAGAACAACAAGGTGTTGCGTGTCGTTCCGCTGGAGAACGAAGCCATCAACGAATGCTGGATTGCGGACCGTGACCGTTTCTCCTACGAGGCGTTGAATGGCCCGGAGCGCCTGCTGAGGCCGATGATCAAACAAGGCGGCGCCTGGCAGGAAGTTGAGTGGCAGGTCGCGCTGGAATATGTTGCCGGGGGTCTGCAGCACATCAAGACCGACCATGGTGCGTCTGCGATCGGCGCGCTGGTCAGCCCGCACAGCACACTGGAAGAGCTGGCTTTGGCGGGCGCGTTGGTGCGGGGTCTGGGCAGCGAGAACATCGACTACCGGTTGCGCCATGCTGAATTCGCGCCCCAAACCGCCGCGCGTTGGCTGGGCATGCCGATCGCCGAGCTGACCCTTTTGCAGCGCGTGCTGGTTGTGGGGTCGTATCTGCGCAAGGACCATCCGCTGTTCGCGCAGCGGATTCGCCAGGCAGTGCGCCAGGGCGCGCAGGTCAGCCGCATCGACAACCATGCCACGGACTGGGCGATGCCGCTGGCGCATGACATGCAGGTGGATTCGCGCCAATGGGTTCAGGCACTGGCCGATGTGGCCGCAGCGGTGGCAGCCGAAAAAGGCATCAGCGCGCCGGCCGCCGGCAACGCCACCGACGCGGCTGTCGCAATTGCACACAGTCTGCTGGGCGGCGAGCGCAAGGCAATCTTGCTGGGCAACGCTGCCAGCCACCATGCGAAGGCCTCCAGCTTGCTGGCACTGGCCAACTGGATCGGCGCGCAGACAGGTGCGCGGGTTGGCTACCTGACTGAGGCGGCCAATACCGTGGGTGCCCAGTTGGTGGGCGCCATGCCGGGTGCCAGCGGCCAGCATGCGGGACAGATGCTCGCGGGCGGCTTGCAGGCGATATTGCTGCTCAATACCGAGCCGGAGTTCGATTCCGCGGCTGGTTCAGCCGCCGCCGCGGCATTGGGCGCCGCTGCCATGGTGGTCACGCTGAGCCCATTCAAGGCCAACATGGAAACCAGCGATGTGCTGTTGCCTATCGCACCGTTCACCGAAACCTCCGGCAGTTTTGTCAATGCCGAGGGCCGTCTTCAAGGCTTCAACGCCGTCGTCAAGCCGGCCGGCGAAGCCCGGCCAGCCTGGAAGGTGCTGCGCGTATTGGCCAACACCTTGGGTTTACCCGGTTTCGATCAGGAGTCCTCGCAGGATGTGCTGGCGCTGGTTGACCTGGCGAAAGACGACACCGGCGCGTGGACCGTTGCAGACAGGCTGGGCAACCAGACAACCGCGTCCATCGATCTGACGCCTGCGGATGGTGAGCCCTGTGTGGCCAGCATCTACCAGCTCGATTCGATCGTACGTCGCGCTCCGGCCTTGCAGTTGACGGCTGATGCACGCCGATCGGCATCGCAAGCGGCGGCGGAGGTTCACACATGATCGACCAGATTCACGCCGCCGGACAGGGTCTGCTGGCTGCGCCCTGGTGGAGTGTGGTGGCCTGGCCCATCATCTGGACGTTGATCAAGATCGTTGTCCTGATAGTGCCGCTGATGGCCGCCGTGGCCTATCTGACCTTGTGGGAGCGCAAGTTCCTGGGCTGGTTCCAGGTCCGGCTTGGCCCGAACCGGGTCGGCCCCTGGGGCTTGTTGCAGCCGATCGCCGACGCGCTCAAATTGTTGACCAAGGAAATCCTGGTGCCGGCGGCGGCGAGCAAGGGCCTGTTTGTACTGGGCCCGGTGCTCACCATCATGCCGGCCATGGCGGCGTGGGCAGTGATTCCGTTTGGCCCCGAAGTGGCGCTATCGAACATCAATGCCGGTCTGCTGTTCGTGATGGCGATTACCTCGATGGAGGTTTACGGCGTCGTCGTTGCCGGTTGGGCGTCCAACTCCAAATACTCGTTCCTCGGCGCCATGCGTGCGTCGGCACAGATGATCAGTTACGAGATCGCGATGGGGTTTTGCCTGGTTGTCGTGCTGATGGTGTCCTCCAGCATGAACATGACCGACATCGTCACCGGACAGGGCCAGGGCCAGTTTGCCGACATGGGCCTGAATTTCCTGTCCTGGAACTGGTTGCCGCTGCTGCCGATCTTCGTCGTCTACATCATCTCCGGCATGGCCGAAACCAACCGCCATCCGTTCGACGTGGTCGAAGGCGAAGCCGAGATCGTGGCCGGGCACATGGTCGAATATTCCGGCATGTCGTATGCGATGTTCTACCTGGCCGAATACGCCAACATGTGGCTGATCTCGATCCTGGCTGCGGTCATGTTCCTGGGTGGCTGGTTGTCACCGGTCCCGGTTGCCTGGATTCCGGACCTGCCTGTGCTGTCCGTCGTATTGGGCGATGGCTGGTGGTGGTTGTTGGCCAAGGTATTCTTCTTCGCCAGTTGCTTCGTCTGGTTTCGCGCCACCTTCCCGCGCTATCGCTACGACCAGATCATGCGTCTGGGCTGGAAA
>CAJDWR010000094.1_pt1 | contig 19242 bp, 16 predicted proteins | sample 7391651 | NCBI WGS metagenome assembly CAJDWR01 (sample SAMEA7055720, study PRJEB34461) | soil metagenome | biome: terrestrial ecosystem; feature: Peninsula; material: soil | place: Antarctica | collected 2016
AAAAAACAGCTCACCCGCTCCACTGCGATCCTGAATCTGCTTCATCAGATTTGTCAGACCCGGCGACGTCATACAGTAGAACTCGTCGACTCGGCTGGCGTTCTCGTAGAAAGGATGCAGACGATCGAGAATGAGCAAGCGAAAGCCACCGGTGCAGCCGCTTGGCAGCGTCTTGGTGTATCGCCCGCCCTTTTCCAGGGTACTGCCGTTGATGCTGACAACGTTCGTCCACACGCCATTCTGAATCGAGTTACCGAACGTATAGGCAATCTGCGGTGCGTTGTACGCGAACGTGAACAGGTTGTAGTTGTCACGAATCAGCACGCCAGAAATAACACCGGTCTGCGTTGAGCTAATGCCCGTTTCGTTAAAAGATTTGGCCCGCGACAGGTTGTCGCAGTTGGTTGGCTGCCCTTGGTCGCTGCAACTCATGTGTTCGTATTGGCTGTTGGCGACACCACCAACAGAGATATTGCCGTGCACGTCTACCTGAGTGCCTTGGCCCGGCATGTTGCCGCTGCCGACGTTGCCGATGAATGAATAGCCGACGTTTGGCGAGTTCATTCCGTTTGCAAACAGGTTTTGCGCGCTCGCGCCCAGCTTCGTCAGCCAGTAGATCAAGTTAACTGCATGCGGATCCCGTTGGGTGAACGGAGGGCATGTCCCGTAGAAGTTACCGGTTCCGTTGTAACAGGGGTTGTAGCCTATCCGCGCCAGGCTCTGCATCACCATCACGCACCCGAGCGGGATACATCCAGGCGTACCGCTTGATTGCGCCGGTACCGCGTCATGGTGACCGGCACCCGCCGACTCCAACGCCAGCACAAAGGGTGCGTCCGTCGCGATTTCGTCGTAGCTTGCCACCTCGTAAGCATTATTCGAGACCAGGCTCAGGTCTGATCGATTGAGCAGCAAAATCTGGTAGCCATAACAAGGGCTTGTGCACTTGCGGCTGCTTGCGTCGATCGGCACTGGCGACTTATAAAGCGTGTCACCGATCTGAATACCCCAACTCGTGGCTTGGCTGGCATCGGCGCCGGCGGCGATGACTCGCGTCTGGATCGGAACGAGCCGGGCGTTCAGCATGGTTGCGCGAGCCGAATCCCCTGCCCCGGTTCCGCTGGACAGGACTGTGTCCAGACTGAAGGTCGAGTTCAATCGCTGGTCGCCGTAGCGAACCTGAATCTGGTTCTTGCCGTAGTTGATGTCTGGCCGCGTCACCTGCGCAGTACGCAGCCCACTGGAGTCGGGCGCGTCGAATCTGTCAGTGATGTCGATGCCGTTGAGCAGCACGACCAGCTTGCTCGAATCGATGGAGTTTTCCGCCTTGACCGTAATGGTGGCCGAATCTCCGTGCACGGTAGCCCTGTCCAGAGGAGCAGTGACCGACAAAGAATCCAAAGGCGAAGGCGAAGGGGTGGAAGTGGAACCGCCACCGCAACCGGCAACGACCAGACAGAACACCGCAATAACACAGCCGACCCCAGCGCGCATTTGACCTCCCCCGGCAGACTTTGCCTGACCGCCGTCACCATGTTTCCCGGCGGCATATTCGTCTATCGAATCGAGCGGCAGATCAGGTTCTGCGGCGCCCGTCCATCGCAGTTCGGCAATCTATTGGAGTTTTGTAGAACTGTGGTCGGCAAGAACTTTATTCCGACGCAATTGCGATGTCAACACCGGTTCGTGGCTCCGGTCTACTGCAAATAGCAGCAGATACAGAGCTGCGCCAAAATGGCGTTTTTGAAGGCGATCCATGAAGGCCACATTAAGCATAGTCAGCTTGTTGCTAGTCTTGGCCATAGCAGGTCTGTTGGCCAAGTCACAGCTTGCCGCCAGTTCAAAGCCAGTGGCTGTACCTTCTGTAGACGCCAGTGCTTCCCTTGCTGTGACTACACCGGGCGCGACATCGCTGCAGCAAAGCCAGGATATTCAGAAGCAAGTCCAGCAATCGGTTGAGGCGGCGATGCAATCCCCTCGCGACGTCCCGGACGAAAAGTAACTCAGTTCGAATCCAAGGTCAGGAGTGCACACCATGCCGGCGAACACATGCGCCGGGAGATCGACACGAACTGATGGTTCAGCCATCGTCAGCGCATTTCAGAGTACCGACCGTGAGCCGGAAATCCTGACCTCGTTCTGAAGTCGGCTGCTGGTCCCGTCGCCGCGGCTTGTACCTGGTAAAGCGGTTCGATGGCTCGGCCGAACGCCCACGCTCACACATGCCAAGCCGGGAAATGCCGGCGCCTGGATCATTGGTCGATGGATTCGCAACATGGGGCGCTTGGCCTTCGACACGCCCCGTCCGTCTGCAACCGCACAGACGGGACACGCGAAATACACGATGCTATGGCTGGATCCGACATTCGCCGTCGGAGTCGGGTTGATTCACCGATGGTGGCGCACAGGCAGCTGACCGGTCATCGGCCGGTTCGGATGCTGCGTCGCACGCGGATGAAAGCGCGGCCACGACGGCACTTTGGCCCCTAGCCGGGGCCACCATTTGAAAGGGAAACACCATGACTGTCGCACGTATCACCGAAATCAGCAGCGTAAGCAAAGTCAGCTTCCAGGACGCCATTGAACAGGGCGTTGCGCGTGCCAACCAGACGTTGAAAAATCTCAAGGGCGCCTGGGTGAAGGACCAGGAAGTCACCATCGACAACGGCAAGATCACCGGATACAAGGTGATTCTGAAGGTGACCTTCATCCTGACGGATTGATCCGAAGCGTAACGGCGCTGCGCCCGGCTACTGTCCGGCGCAGCGCCGTTGCGACGCGGGTGCAAGACAAGCGGCTGGTTGATTGGCGGCCGCTGCCACCTTGTCAGCCCACGGGTAAGTGTGCGGCGCCAGACCGACTATTTTTTTCGATGTGGCAAGCAAAAGCATTCATTGAAGTGCCACCGCATTTCGATGAGGGTTCGCCGCGCCCGATACCCAGGCACCCGCTGGGGTCAAGTCTCCCATTTCCCCCCTGCACTTGATGCGGGCAGAGCGACGCGAGCATGACGCGCAGCTTCGATGAGGAGGTCCTTTCCCTACCAGCCTGCAACGCGGGGGGCCTTGATCGGCTACCCTTTGCGCCATGTATTCCGCCTTCGAAAAACTCGTAGATCCGTATCCCGACGCGCTGCCGGCCACACCACCCAAGGGTTTCGTGCCGTTCGTGTGGGCAGCTTCCGCAGGGCTGCGGCGCTACATCGTGTTGATGACCGTGTTCACGGCGACCATCGGGGTATTCGAGGCCTTGCTGTTTGCGATGCTCGGCAAGATCGTCGACTGGCTCGGTCCGGTGCAGCCACAACGCCTGTGGGCCGAACACGGCGGCAGCCTGTTGCTGCTGGCGGTCGTCCTGCTGGGCAGCACGGTGCTGGTGGCGCTGCAGTCGCTGTACAAGCGCCAGGCGCTGGCCGGCAACTTTCCGATGCTGCTGCGCTGGAACCTGCACCGCCAGATGCTGCGCCAGAGCATGCATTTCTACCAGGACGAGTTTGCCGGCCGCGTGGCGGCCAAGGTGATGCAAACGGCGCTGGCGGTACGCGACGTCTGGATGATCCTGGGCGACATTCTGGTGTTCGTGGTCATCTACTTCGTCACCATGGTGGTCGTGGTCGGCGGGTTCAACTCCTGGCTGCTACTGCCCTTCGTGGGCTGGGTGCTGCTGTACATCGGAGCCTTGCGCTACTTCGTGCCGCGGCTGGCCAAGACCGCGAAGTCGCAGGCCGATGCACGCTCGCTCATGACCGGGCGCATCACGGACGCCTACACGAACATCGCCACCGTCAAGCTGTTCTCGCATGCCGGGCGCGAGGCCGGCTACGCGCGCTCGGCGATGCAGGAGTTCCTGGTCACGGTGCATGCACAGATGCGCCTGGTCTCGGGCTTCGAGATCGTCAACCATCTGCTGGGTATCCTGCTGATCCTGGGCACCACGGGCGTCGTTCTGGGGCTTTGGATGCAGGGCAGCGTGGGCGTTGGCGCGGTGGCCGCGGCAACTGCGATGTCTCTGCGCCTGAACGGGATCTCGCATTGGGTGATGTGGGAGATGGCCAGCCTGTTCGAGCAGGTGGGCACGGTGCAGGACGGGATGAACACGTTCTCACGGCCGCAGGCGGTGGTCGACCGCGCCGATGCAGTCCCCTTGCGCGTGCTGCGCGGGGAACTGCGCTTCGAGCAGGTGGGCTTTGCCTATGGTGCGATGGGTGCCGGCGCGTCCCAGATCATCGACGGGCTATCGCTCAACGTGCAGCCTGGCGAAAAGGTGGGCCTCGTGGGACGCTCGGGCGCTGGCAAGAGCACCTTGCTGAGCTTGCTGCTGCGCTTCCATGACGTCGAGTCCGGCCGCATCCTGATCGATGGGCAGGACATCGCCCATGTGACGCAGGACAGCCTGCGCGCGCAGATCGGGATGGTGACGCAGGACACGTCCCTGCTGCACCGTTCGGTGCGCGACAACATCCTTTACGGACTGCCCGAGGCGAGCGACGAACAAATGCGCGCCGCGGGCCGGCAGGCTGAAGCCGATGGCTTCATCCAGGGGCTGAGCGACGCGAATGGGCGCTCGGGCTACGACGCGCACGTCGGCGAACGCGGCGTCAAGTTGTCCGGCGGCCAGCGCCAGCGCATCGCCATCGCGCGCGTGATGCTCAAGGACGCGCCCATCCTGCTGCTAGACGAGGCGACCAGCGCACTGGACAGCGAAGTGGAGGCCGCCATCCAGGCCAGCCTGTACCGTCTCATGAAAGGCAAGACCGTGGTAGCCATCGCCCACCGGCTGTCGACGATCGCCGCCATGGACCGCCTGATCGTGATCGACGCCGGCCGCATCGTGGAGCAGGGCGACCACCGCAGCCTGCTGACCCGGGGCGGGCTGTATGCGCGACTCTGGGCGCACCAGAGCGGTGGTTTTCTGGGGGAACAGGAAAACGACGGCGAAGGCAAAGGCGATGCCGAAGCCATGCTGTCCGATCAGACGCTGGCGCTGGACGAGCCCGCGTCCTCCATGCTGCCCGAACGGGACATGGCGGTACCGCCCGCGTTCAGGTAGGCACCGGGACGCGGCTATCAGCCCCTCCTTTGGGTGTGAGGCCTGCGGCCGTCTGAGCGTGGCGCTGCCGAAACAACGCATTTGACAAAGCCGGTTGCGCGTCGCATATTGCGCGCTGGGAGCCGGGCGTGCCGCACAACAAAAGCAATCGGGACGCTCGTCGCAATCGGAGTCTCCGTGATACGTGTTGTCAAATGGATTGTCGGCATCGTGGTCTTGCTGGCCGGCTTGACCGCCATCGCCGTGGTGGTGGGGCTGAAAATGGGAGAGCACAGGCGCATGCGCGTGGTCGAGGTGAAGCTGCCGAATTCGCCGCCGTTCACCACCGATGCCAGCATGCGCGAGCAAGGCCACTACCTTTTCGAGTCACGTGGCTGCGTGCTTTGCCATGGCAAAAATGGGGGCGGCCGTGAATTCGTGAACGACGGCAAGGGTACACACATCGCCGGGCCCAACATCACGTCGGCCGGCGTTACCGCGAAGTACCAGCCACAGGATTGGGATCGCACCATCCGGCACGGCGTCAAGCCGGATGGACACCCTGTCATGGTCATGCCATCCGAGGACTACAGCCGGCTCACAGACCATGACTTCTCTGCACTGGTGTCCTATGTGCGCAGCCTGCCGCCCGTGCATGGCGGCGGCGCGGCGGCGGTGGATCTCCCGTTGCCGGCGCGCGTGATGTACGGATTCGGGCTCGTTCCCGACGCCGCCGGCACCATCGACCACAGCCTGCCGCCGCCCGCGCCGGTGGCTTCGGCCATCACCGTCGAACACGGCCACTATGTGGCCAATATGTGTGTTGGCTGCCATGGGAAACACTATTCGGGCGGCAAGATCCCCGGCGGTCCACCGGACTGGCCCGCGTCCGCCAACCTCACCTCCGGCGCAGGTAGCGCCATGGTGCGCTATCCGACTGCAGATGCGTTCGCGGCCATGTTTCATTCAGGCAAGCGACCCGATGGCACGGCAATCAGCGTGATGCCCTTCGAGTCCTTTTCTCAGATGAGCGACACCGACGTGCGTGCCCTGTATGCATTTCTGAAGACGGTGCCTGCGCGAAACGCTGGACAGCGTTGACCTCGCGCCCGGGTTTCTGCAAGGCTTTTACTGCAACAAGCGATTGAGCAACCCCGCCAATCGCGCCGCCGCCAGCACCAACTGCTGCTCCAGCATCGGCGTGATGCGCGAGGCGTAGTCGTCCGGCAAGCTGTGGGGCGGATAGAAACCAGGCGCGTCCACGATCTGGCAGGATTCCCGGGCCGCGTGGGTCAGGTCAAGGTCTTGCGCGAGCTCCGATGCCGGCAACGCCTTGAGCGTGTGTACCAGCACCTTGGTGGATTCGTTCCGTTCGCGCAACATGCCCGAGTCCCACAACGCGTGCAGATTGGAGCCGCTTCCGAATGCCTGCAACTGGTAGCGGTTGCCGCCACGGTCGTCGGCGTGTCCGGCGTGCAGCGGTTGATGCACATCGGCAACCAGATGCACGACGTACTTCAGCGCAACCAGTTTCTGCGCATCGGATGCATTGGACCTCAGCACGGCCATTTGCCGCTCGGTCGCTGCAATCACGCATTGGCCATCGGGACAATCCCGCACCGGGTCGTAGCTACACGTACCCCTGGGAAAGTTGACAAAGTGCCACCGCCGGGTGGCATCGTCACGGTTGTTGTCGGCCCAGCTCGCCACCGATGCCAGTGTCGCGCCTGGCTCCAGGGCCAACAACCGGCTGGCAGCAGCCCGCGCTGGCGGCGTCAACTGCTCCCAGGCGAGTTCGGCCACGACACGATGTCCCAGGACGCCCCAGGCTTGTGCTGCCGGCAGCACAAGCACCAGCAGCAATCCGGCCAGACATCGCAGCATCCAGTTGGCAGCGCTCAGCCCGCCTCCTGGGCCGTCGTCGAATATATGGCCCTGGTGGCCTTCGCAACGCGCGCAGTGGTACTCGGTGCGCGGCAGTATCAGCTTGAAATCGGTCTTGGTTGCCAAGGCCCCCGGCAGCGGCTGGTAGAAGCTGGGCCAGCCGGTGCCGCTGTCGTATTTGGTGCTCGACGGGAACAAAGGCAGATCGCAACCAGCGCAGTGGAAGGTGCCAACGCGCTTTTCATTGTCCAGCGGGCTGGAGCCGGACCGCTCGGTGCCCTCCTTGCGCAACACGGCGTATTGCGCTGGCGTCAGACGCTGCTTCCATTGGGCATCGCTCAGGCGCAATGGCGTGATGGTCCCGGTGGTTCCTGCGGGGGGCGCCGCAACGGAAGGCTTCGCCAGGCCAATGGCTGCGAGCAAGGTGATGAGATGACGTCTATCCATGCAAGATACCTTTCAGGTTCGCTGCGCACGAGAAGGTGTGCGTGTCTACTGGGTCGTCTTGCTGCGGGACAATCTTTCAGCGAACATTCAAATGCCGGACACACTGAACAGCTTCAGTCTTCCGGGTCGATCAGACGATCATGTTCCGGGTCGTCGGAGATTTCCGGCGGCACCAGCCCGTCTTGTTGGTCGTCCGCCAGGAGATCGCCGTCAGCATCGTCAGGCTCGGGCGTGGGCACGTCTTGGGGATGGTATTGAGTATGCGGCACGATGACCTCCTTTCTGAGAGGCTCCATCGTCCTACGTAATGCGGCGCGCGTCAAACCCATCCATCATGGATCGAGCAGGTGCTAAACCACTCTCGCCCATGCAACGCACCACCCGCCCCTGCCCATCGACGTCATTTGCGGGCGCAGACAAATTTCCACACCTCCTCGTCGGCAGTGTCAGGCACCACCTTGCGCACGTCAGCGGCACGGGGTTCGGTGGCAACCACCGGTCCCGAGCCCATATTGCCAGCCAGCGCAGTCAGGCTCAGGTGCTGCCCGGTTTGGGTGTCACAGTCAAATTCGTCCTGCATCTTCACCGAGTGAAACCGCTCCGTGTCCGAGATCACCTGCGGCTCTTCGTAGTCCGTCAGCGTCACGACCCGCATCATATTGCCGACCTTGCGTATCGTGGCCGGATCGAGGTAATGATGGACCTTGCCATCCATCGAGTCGGCAACCTTGACCCAATCGGCGCAGGCACTGGCGCTCGCCACCGCCACCAGCAATCCGACAACCAGACGACGCATGTTTTCTCCTTGCAAGGTGAAGCGATTATCCGCCCGGTCAACCGGCCAATGACAAAACAGGGTCTCGTCAACGTTGATGCGCATAACGTGCCAACCAGTTCAGGTCTCGTCCCCGTCTTGTACCGGTGCAACACCCAGTTCCATGCACAGACGCTCGACCGTGCGGCGCAACGCCGCCACCTCGGACTCAAGCCGGGCGATACGAGCCGCAGCATCCGGCAGGTCCAGGGGCGCCCCATCGCTGCGCGCAAGGACAGCGACGTCGATCGGTCCGCACAGGAGATGCGCCCAGCGTTGCTCGCGCGCGCCTGGCGCACGCGGCAACTTCACCACCAGCGGGCCGCCCTTCTCCGCCGATCGGTCCTGCAACTCGTCCAGGAACCCTTCGACCGACGAAATATCGGCAAACGGATACCAACGCTCGGTGTTCAGACGCAATTCGCCTGCAGTCTGCGGGCCGCGCAGCATCAACATGCCCAGCAATACCGCGGCCTGCTCGAACACATCGATGCCACGCTGAAAGTTGTGCGCAAAACGTGCGGTACGGCCACCATGACTTTCGCGCACCAGTTCGAGGGACTTGAGATTGTCAATGGCCGCTGCCAGCGACGCCTCGTCCAGCGACATGATCGGCTCGCGGCTGGTCTTCTGGTTGCAGCCGGCAAGCAGGGCAGGCAAGGACATCGGATAACTGTCGGGCACCGTGCGGGCCTTTTCCATCAAGGTGCCCAGCACGCGGGCCTCGAACGGTGTCAACACGCTTTGCGCGGGCACTATGGCATTCGTCATGGATTCGGCAACTCCCTCAGCACCTTGAACAATTTGTTTTCCATCTCATTTTCGCGCAGCAATCCGTCGAGCGCCTGTCTGATGGCGCTGCGCCATGGCCGATACAGGCCGCGCAGTTATCCCACGCCGTGGGTTGCGCCTGCTGGAGTGCAGGTTTAACCGCTGACCGGGTCAACAGTGACCTCAAGTGGCAGCAGCGCTGCGGCCTGCGCCTCCAGGCTCTCCAGATCCTGCGGCAATGCCAGCGCCAGACGCGCACGTGCCAAAGCCGTGCGGGCATGGCTCCTGGCTGCCTGCCGCATCTGCACATCGTCGAGATGCGCCAGCGACTGGAACGCCTTCTGCAGGCGCCCCGCCACCTCAATCGAGCCAGCCCCATCACGCGCCAGCGAAGTGAACGCATCGTCGAACATGTCCTGCGTTGCCAGTGCAGGCACTTCCACCCGATTGTTGACGTCGGCATCGTCGGTTTCGTCCGTCTCCGGCGTCGCCCATTGCGTGAACAGCCGCACCAAGGTGCCGATGACATCGATTGCGGTGCCGGGGTCGTTCACCGCGGGCGACAGTGCCCGGCCGGCGATCTGGGACAGAACCACCAACCCGAACCGCGGATCTTCGTCGAATTGGCGCTGGTCCCCGATCAGGAACGCGCCAGCCAGTCGTTTGCGGTCCACGTCTTTGGTCACGCCCGTTGACAGCTGCAGATAGGCCAGCGCCACCCCGGGCGCGGCGAAAGTGCCTGGCAAGGCCGTCACCACCACCCGCGCCTGCGATGATTCGGCGCAGGCCTGCAGTGTGTCGACATCGACATGCTGGACGTAACCGACGCGGCTGCCATAGACCGGCTCGCCTTGCGGCTGCAAGGGCCGCACCTCCGAGCCGCCCATCAAGGGCGAGCGCTTGCGCAGGCGCATGGCGGTGGCGGTGGCGCGTTCCACCGCGGAAATGGTGCTGCCCATGCGACCCAGCCGAGCGATGCGGTCGACCCAGCGCACGAACGTCAAAATCACCACTGCGAACACGAACAAGGTCAGCGCAAACAGTGTGAACATGCCGGCGCGACCAAAATAGCCGTTCTGTGAAGCGGTCAGCGCCACGATACTGAAGATGAAGGCACCGATGAAGGACGACAAGGCGTTTTGCGACACATCGTCTGCCACCACCAGGGTAAAGGCCCGTGGTGTGGCGGCGTTGCTGGCCGAGGCATAGGCCGAGACCATCGACGCCACCGCGAAGGTGGCGATCACCAGCATGCTGGAGGCCTGGATGGTGAGCAGGCTCTCCAGCGCATGGGCCGCAATGAGCGGCAGCTTGACTGACGGCGGCAATCGGTCAGCCAGTGCGGCGCAAAAGACGGCACCGATCGACAACAGACACATGGCCAGTGGGCGCGCCCACAAGCGTTCGCGCAAGCGGCGCATCATGAACAGCACCTGGCTTTTCGACCAATCGGTCAACTGCATGCCATGCTCCTTTCGATCAGAGTGCTCTTGACATCGATGGTTGCTTGCATGTTCTACTCCTGGGGCGCGGCCGGGTCGAGCAGATCGATGCCTGCATCGGCACGGGTTTCACGCTGTATCTGTTCTTGCAGGTCTCTATGTGCCCGCGTGTCGACCGGCAAAGACGTGTGTGTGCGCTCACGCGCAAGCTCGGGCGGCGCGGGCGACGTTGCGGCGGCAAGGCGTTCAGTGAGCTGAACCCGGTATATTGGCTCCGGCATGTCCATGCCCGAGCGTTCCAGCGCCAGCTTGACCGTACGAATCGCCTCGCTCTTGACCATCAGGAAGTCATGGCTACGCTGGTCGACCCAGGCGTGAAAGCGCACCTGAACATTGGAGTCACCCAGCGTGCTGATATAGGCCCGTGCCGGCGGCTTGGCCAGCACGCCAGCAAGAACGCGCAAGGCGTCCGTGCCGATGGATTGAGCCAGCACCAGATCCTCCTCGACGCCAATACCGACGTCAAACTCGAAACGGCGACTTGGGTTGCGCGTGTAGTTGAGCATTACGCTGCGAAACACCAACGCGTTGGGTAGCCGCAAGTGGTTGCCGTCGGGCGTCATCAGGATGGTGGCGCGCGAGGTCATGGCGATCACGAGGCCTTCATGTCCATCGATGACAAGGTGGTCTTTTGGCGCGAACGGCTGGCGCAAACTCATCAGGATTCCGGCAAGGTAGTTTTCCAGAGTCTCCCTGAACGCAAAACCCAGTGCCAGTCCAAACACGCCGGCAGTTCCCAGCACGGCGCCCACCAGCGCGGTGGCGTCCAGGATCTGGAGCGCCGCAAGCAAGCCCAGTCCAAAAACCACCATACGCACCGTGGTGCGGGACAACTCCCGCAGAAAGACGTTACTGCCGCCAATGCGCTCAAACATGGCCCGGCGCGACAACCAACGACCTAGAAGCCAGGCCAGGAAAACCAGCAGCACCGACAGCAGCAACAGGGGCATTGCAGATGCCACGCGGTAGCCGACCTCGGCCAGACGCGCAATCGCCACATCGACGGGAGAGCCGCTTTCAACCGTCATGCTGAACTCCTTGTGGCACTATTCGAACCAACCCCCGTCACGCTTGTGGCTGCCCGGCGCAAGCGCAACTCGAAAATGCCGTAGCTGATCAGCGCGAGCAACAACGGCGCCAGGTAATACAAGGCGCGGTAAGTCAGCAAGGCAGCGAGAATCTCGCTCTGAGGCATCCAGGATACGAGCAAAGCGACAAAAACGGCCTCGATCACGCCCAGACCGGCCGGCACATGGATCAACACACCGGCCACCGCTGACAACAGCATGACACCGAGCACCAACCAGTAATCAATCTTGCTGCCCAGCAAAAGGTAAAGGATGGTGGCAATCAACAGCCAGTTGCCGGCCGACAACAGCAGCTGAACCATTGCAACGCGACCGGATGGCAATTCGAATGACTTGCCACGCCATTGCCAGCGTCGCCGCGACGCAAACGCACAGGCGCCCAGGTAAGCCAGAGATAGCAACGGCAGTATCGCCCCCAGTACCATCAGCGTCTGACGCCCAACGTGCCACTGGGCGGGTAACGTGATGGGTGTCGCCACCAGGCTTAAACCCAGCAACACCGGGTAGGCCAACCAGTTTGTGATCACGCTCAGGCCGTACACCTGTGCGATGTCGGTTGTCTTCAACCCCAGCTGCCCATACAGGCGCCATCGCATGCCAGCACCCCCGATCACAGCGCCCAGACACAATCCAAACGCATAAGATAACCATGCCACAAGACAAACGCGCGGCACCGGCAGCCCATGCCCCGTCACATGGCGGCCGATGAGATCGTAGGACGACATCCAGGCATGGCTGAGCACCGTCAAAGCCAGGGCCAGCACCAGGGTCATCGGCGGGTTTGCGCGGGCAGCACGCAGAACATCCTGCCAATCGACCGAGCGGCCAAACTGCACCAGCAAAACGACCATCACCCCGAAAAAGATCGTTGTGAAGCCGCGGCGCAACCAGACCCACCTCGACGGTGAATGCGACTGCGTGGTATCGCCTGACGAGACGACCCGTTTTACGTCAAAGCGATGGTCAAGGTGCGCCATCGGTCATACCAGCTGCAGTGGTCGGTGGCTGCGACACGCCTGCCTGTGCAATGGTCGGCGCCCGGTGCGGCAGCCAACCGAACCAGCGCGAGTAGCCGCTCAGAAAGTGGTACAGGAAGAAGGCGCGCACCGCACGCCACCAAGCCCACGCTGGCGCCACTGGCTCGGGTTGGATGGCCGTGCAATGCTGCCTGATCAGTTGCTCCAGCCGTTGTTCGAGATCCTGGGCAAAATCGGCATCCCGGATCACCAGATTGGCCTCGAGGTTGAGCGCCAGGCTCAGCGGGTCCAGATTGCTCGACCCCACCGTGGCCCACAGGCCATCGACCACAGCGACCTTGCCGTGCAAAGGTCGTTCGGTGTACTCGTAGATATGCACACCTGCCTTGAGCAGTTGGTCGTACAAAAGGCTGGCGGCCGTCTTGGCGATGGGCATGTCGGGTTGTCCCTGCAGGATCAACGCCACATGCACCCCACGCCGCGCTGCCCGGCGCAATTGGCGCAGCAGTAGATATCCTGGAAAAAAATACGCGTTGGCAAGCACTACGCGTTTGCGCGCGGCGCGAATCGCGGCCCGGTAGTGGCGCTCGATCGCATTGCGGTGCCGGTGATTGTCGCGGGTGACGAAAATCATCTCGGCGGAACCGCACGCCTTGTCATCGCTGGCGTCAGCTGCGGCGCCGTCCGACTGCGTGTTGTCCGTCCCCTCAGAGGGCTTGACCTGCTCGTGAACAAACGCGCGGATCTGCGCCACGATCGGGCCCTCCACCTGCACCGCATAGTCCTGCTTGCCAAGTGGTCCGAATTCACGAACATGGTCATGCGAAAAGTTGATGCCACCGACAAAGGCGACCTGGCCGTCGACGACGACAATCTTGCGATGCATGCGGTGCAGGACGTTGCATCGGGCACCCAATATCCGCCAGGCCGGGTCATATACCCGCAACCGCACACCTGCCTGCGTCAGCGCCTCGATAAAGCCGTCCGACAGCTCACAGGTGCCGTACCCGTCGACCAGCATGTCGATGCGTACGCCGCGCCGCGCTGCGTCCAGCAAGACGGCATGCAACTGCTTGCCGATCGGATCCTCGAAAAGGATGAAGGTCTCCAGCACAACCTCGTCGCGGGCCTGGGCGATCGCATCGAAAACGGCCGGGAAATACGCCTCGCCGTTTTCGAGCAGCTGCACCCGGTTGCCGCCAATCCAGCGCGATGGTGGTTTCACAGGTCGATCTCCGCCGCCAGCGGCGCGTGGTCCGACAGGTGCGACCACGGTTTGCGCGGCAGCACCATCGGTGCGTGGGCACCGGCTCCGCGTACATAAATGCGGTCCAGCTGCAGCACCGGCGCACGCGCCGGAAACGTGCGTGCGGCATGCCCGTGCACCATCTGAAACACATCCTGCAGATTGGCCTTGTGCGCAAGGCGCGCGCTGGCGTTGCAGCGCCAGTCATTGAAATCACCCGCCACCACCAATGGCGCGTTGGCGGGAACAACTTCGTTCACCATGGCACACAACATGTCGACCTGCTGGCGGCGGTGCGCTTCAACGAGGCCCAGGTGCACACAGACCGCGTGTACGTCACCGAAGCCGGGAACGGCCAAGGTGCAATGCAGCATGCCTCGGCGCTCCGGGCCGTCGATTGAAATGTCCTGATTCTGGTGCTGCACGATCGGGTACTTCGACAACAAGGCATTGCCGTGGTGTCCGTGCGGATACACCGCATTGCGACCATATGCAAACTCTGGCCAGATCGAGTCGGCCAGAAACTCGTATTGCGGCACGGACGGCCAGTCGGCGTGGCGGCTGGCGTGTCCTGTGTGATCACCCTGCACCTCCTGCAGAAACACCAAGTCGGCCTGCACGGCCCGCACCGCGTTACGCAACTCGGGCAGGATGAAACGGCGATTGAAAAAGCCGAACCCTTTGTGCATGTTGATTGTCAACACACGCAGGCTTGGACGGATCAGCTGGTTCGCGGGCAATATGATGTCGGAGTGGGTCACCATTCTGTTGTAACACCCGATGGTCGAGACCCCTGTAGGAAAACGGCGGCAATGCCTGTCGGCTCGCTGCGTCCGCGGCCATCGTGACGGCCTCAATTTCAGACCCATAGCAACGTACTGATCGCGCAGAAGTGGCGTCCGTCGACAGAAACACTGTTACACATGCCAATTGCCCAGTAACCGCAAATGGTGGGATGATCATTGACTGCGGCGGCATCACGGTTGCTGCTGACAAAATGAAGGGGAATCCAGGGCATGCGTTGGGCCAAGACGAGTTTGAGGAACAGTTTTTTTGGCTGGCTAGCCCATCAACCCGCGGCGCAGCCGAGCGAGCGGCTTGAAGAGATTCGCAGGGCCATGCTGGCGCTTCTTGAACAAAGTCCGGTTGGCGATAACAGCGCGGTCGAACGCAAGGTGCTGTTTGCCCACGACATCGACGCCTTGTGGTACCTGCGCATCGACCTGATGACCACCCTCTCGGAAGCACGCGGGGAATCCGTTGCGCGCACCTGCCTTGCGGACATCACCCGCATGTTCGACACGGGCACGGGCGGCAAGCTGCGCTTTGAGCGCCTGCCCGGCCCCCCCAGACGCTGATAGCTGTTCCTTGGCCTGTCGCCACGGCAGGTCGACGCGCACTCCCCGAAAAAATGTAGCCCCTGGTACGCGCCAGGCGTGCCGACCACCTTTCGCGCATGCCACCAAGTCGGCACAATGGCGCTTGCAAGCAAATCGGCAAAGGAAAGCTATGGCATCCGGAAAAATCCTGGTCGCGCAAGGTGGCGGCCCCACGGCGGTGATCAACCAATCGATGGTGGGCGTGGCGCTGGAGGCGCGGCATCACCAAAAGGTCGAACATGTTTATGGTGCACGCCACGGCGTGCGCGGCATCGTCAACGAAGATTTCGTCGACCTGACGCAAGAGACCAGCCACAACCTGGAGCTGGTGGCGGCCACCCCCTCGTCGGCGCTGGGTTCGACCCGTGACAAGCCCGATGCGCCGTATTGCCGCGCCATCTTCGAAGTGCTGCGCGCGCACGAAATCGAACACTTTTTCTACATCGGCGGAAACGATTCGTCCGACACCGTGCGTATCGTCAGCGAGGAGGCGCGCAAGGCCAACTACCCGCTGCGCTCGATCCATATCCCGAAAACAATCGACAACGACCTGGTCGGCAACGACCACACGCCCGGTTTTCCATCGGCAGCACGATTCGTCGCGCAGGCCTTTGCCGGTGTGAACCTGGACAATGCCGCATTGCCCGGCGTCTATGTCGGTGTCGTCATGGGGCGCCACGCCGGCTTCCTGACCGCTGCCTCGGCACTGGGCAAGAAGTTCGAGGACGATGGACCGCATCTGATCTACGTGCCCGAGCGCACCTTCGACTTGCATCAGTTCCTGGTGGACGTCAAGGCCACACATGCGCGTTTCGGGCGTTGTGTGGTGGCGGTGTCCGAGGGTATTCATGATGCGGCCGGAACACCCATCCTCAGCCTGCTGTCCAAGGAGTTGGAGCATGACGCGCACGGCAACCTGCAACTCTCGGGCACGGGTGCATTGGCCGACCTCCTGTGCCAGGAGATCCGCAGCAAGCTGGGAATCAAACGGGTGCGCGGCGACACCTTCGGTTATCTGCAGCGTTCGTTCATCGGCTGCGTGTCGGACGTGGACCAGCGTGAGGCGCGCGAGGTGGGTGAAAAGGCGGTGCAGTTCGCAATGTGGGGCGACCGCGATGGTTCGGTGGCGATCCGGCGCACCGGCTTTTATTCGGTCGACTATTCCTTGCTGGACCTGGCCGAAGTGGCCGGCAAGACACGGATCATGGACGATGCCTTCATCACACCATCAGGCACCGACGTGACCGATGCCTTCCGGCTTTATCTGCGCCCCTTGCTGGGCTCGGGCATGCCGGATGCATTCCGGCTGCGCGCGACACCGGTTCCGCGCCGCAGCGGCAAGCTCTGACCCGCTGCTGCCGATGTTCATCGCATCCCGGTTGCTGACGTTTGCGATCGAGCCGCTGTTCTGGGTCCTGGTCTTGTTGTTGGCAAGCCTGCTGCTGGCAAGGCGTCGGCCACGCGCGGGGCATGTGCTCGGCTGGATGGCGCTGCTGACCCTGGTGACCGCATGCTGGACATCCGGCCCCGAAGTGCTGATGCGCACACTGGAATCGCGTTACCCGCGGCCACCAGCAATCGACATGCAGCAGCAGGTGGGTGTGGTGGTGCTGGGCGGCGCCTTCTCATCCCCCGCGTTGTGGGCAGCGCACCATCAGGTCGGTCTCAACAACCAGGCCGAACGCATGACCGAGGCGGTGGCCTTGCTGCGCCAGTATCCGCACCTGCGCCTTGTGTTCAGCGGAGGCGTTTCCAATATCGCGGGTAAGGGTGATACCGAAGCCGTGCGCGCGCGGATCTTGTTCGACTCGCTGGGTGTTGACCCGGCACGCGTGGTGTACGAGGACCGCGCGCGCAACACCTACGAAAACGCCTTGTACAGCGCCGGCCTGGCCGATGTCGACAAGCGGCAATCCTGGCTGCTGCTCACGTCGGCATTCCACATGCCACGTGCCATGGGTGTTTTCACCCGCGTGGGCTGGAACGTGACCCCCTGGCCGGTGGACTACCGCACCACAGCGCACGACTCCTGGTTCCAGCACCTTGTCGATGCGCCGCCCGTCGAGGTCGACCACCTCGAACGTCCAGCCTGCGCAGTCGATACGCTCTCCCTCCAGCGGCAACGAGCCCGACACCGCCATCAACAACCCGGCCACCGTGTTGTAACGGCCACGCTCTTCGTCAGGCAAACCATCGATGTCCAGCCGCGACTTGAACTCACCCACCGGCATTGCGCCGTCAAGCAGCCAACTGCCATCACCGCGCGGCGTGGCCCAGGCTTCGACCGGCGTGTAGGGCTGCAGCTCACCAGTGATCGCCTCGAGCATATCGTTGGGTGTGATCAGGCCCTGCACATCGCCGTATTCGTCGACCACCAACACCATGCGGGCGGTCTTGGTGCGGAACTGTTCGAGCAATTCCATGCCCGACAAAGTCTCGGGTACGAACACCGGAGCATGCACATGCTCCTCGATCGCGCCGACATGCGCCATGCCGAGTTCAATCAGCTGGCCCAGGCTGATCGTGCCCACCACGTTTTCCAGTGAACCGCGGCACACCGGATACCAGGAGTAGGCACGTTTGGCCCCGCCTTCGCGCAACTGCTCCAGTATCTCGGCGGCCGACTGGCTGGCATCGAGCCATTTGATATCCGAACGCGGCAACATCATCGATGTCAGGGGCCGGTCATCGAGCAGGAACACGTTCTGCACCATCTGGCGCTCCTGCTCCTCGATCACGCCCGCATCGACGCCCTCCTCCAGGCTGGCACTGATCTCTGCCTCGGTTACCGCACGACTGCCCGCGTTGTCGATCTGCAGCAGTCTGAGCGTGCCATGGGTGCAAGCCGACAACAACCAGACGAAGGGTTTGGCGACACGGGCGACCCAGGTCATCGGTCGCGCGATCACGCGCGAGACCTGCTCTGGATACAGCTGGCCGATGCGTTTGGGCACCAGCTCGCCGAACACGATAGTGGTGAAGGTGATGACGGCAACTACCAGCGCGGTAGCGCTGATGTCAGCGACTCCCTTGAGAATCCCGAAGGTCTGGAACCAGGCGGACAAACCGGAACTGAACGCAGCCTCGCCGATGATGCCGTTGATCACGCCGATCGAGGTGATACCCACCTGCACCGACGACAGGAAACGGGTCGGGTTCTCCATCAGCGCCAGCGCCGACTCGGCCCCTCGGTCGCCATCATCCGCCATGCTGGTCAGCCGGGCCTTACGGCTTGCCGTGAGCGCCAGTTCCGACATGGCAAAGGCGCCGTTGAGCAAGGTCAACAACGCAATCAGCAGGAAATCCATGGATCCGGCGGCAAAATGGGCACCATGGCACTTTACCTGATCGGCGATGTACAGGGCTGCGACGATGCGCTCGCCCGACTGCTTGCCATCATCGATTTCTCGCCCAGCCGCGACCAGCTGGTGTTGCTCGGCGATCTGGTCAACCGCGGCCCTGATTCACTGGCCGTGTTGCGCCGCATGATGCGCCTGGAGGGTGCCGCGCGATGCCTGCTGGGCAACCACGACCTGCATCTGCTTGCGCTTGCGCACGGCGTGCGCCCGCCACACCGCAAGGACACACTCGATGCCGTGCTCCAGGCGCCGGACCGCTCCACCTTGCTCGGATGGTTGCGCAGCCGGCCATTGGCGCTGCTGGACCGGATCCATGGCCAGGACCTGCTGATGGTGCACGCCGGTGTGTTGCCTTCATGGACGACACAGCAGACCCTGACGCTGGCGCAGGAGGTGATGGAGATGTTCGCCAGTGACCAGTTCGACACATTCCTGCAACAGATGTACGGCAATACGCCGGAGCAATGGTCGCCGCAGCTGAGCGGGATCACACGTTGGCGCGCCATTGTCAATGTGCTGACCCGATTGCGGTTTTGCAGCGTGGGCGACCAGATGGAGTTCGACACCAAGGACGGAGTCGGTGCCGCGCCACCCGGGTACATGCCCTGGTTCGACATACCGGGACGACGCAGTGCCGATGCCACCGTGGCCTTCGGCCACTGGTCGACGCTGGGCCGGCTGGAACGCGACCATGTCTTGTCACTCGACACCGGTTGTGTCTGGGGCGGCCAGCTCAGTGCGGTGCGT